>Ga0082212_10007018_pt1 | contig 15003 bp, 3 predicted proteins | sample TergutNt197P3_FD_71548 | JGI IMG/M metagenome (GOLD analysis project Ga0082212, IMG submission 71548) | Neocapritermes taracua P3 segment gut microbial communities from Petit-Saut dam, French Guiana - Nt197 P3 | ecosystem: Host-associated > Arthropoda: Insects > Digestive system > Gut ...
AATATAATAAATTTATAATATTAACCAAAATCAATTTTTTATGAAAAATCTTAAACTTTTTCTAATCGCATGTTTAACATGCTTGTTTTTAGTGAATGTAGGGAATGTGAAGGGGCAAAGTATCAATACAGATTTTCCGGACCTCAATTTTAGAGCTGCTGTGATTGAACTCTTTGGTTTAGATCCGGATGCTGACCTTACCAATGATTTGCCATGGGCATCTATTACAGAATTGGATGTCTCCGGAAAAGAGATTGTAGAGATTAATGGAATTTCTTATTTCACTGCGTTGGAAAAATTAGATTGCAGTAACAATGCAATAGAAAAATTAACTGCTTTTCCTGCCGGTACTTTTCAAACAAGTTTAACTTGGATTGATTGCAGTAATAATGAGATTTATGAAACCCATCCGTTTCCGGTGAATTTGGAATATTTGGATATCAGCCATAATAAGCTCGATGAAACCCATCCGTTTCCGGTAGATTTGAAATATTTGGATATCAGCCATAATTTATTAATTGAGGCAAAATTTCAACCTATTCCTGCTAATTTGGAACATTTGAATATCAGTTTTAATAATTTTGGAACTTTAATAAATGCCGATGGAAGTGAACTATTACCTGCTTCTTTAAAATGGGTAGATTGCAGTAATAATCACATTGCTGCGATGCATCCTTTTGCTTCAGGAAGCCAATTGGAATATTTTGATTGCAGTTATAATGCAATACCGGGGTTACCTCCACTTCCAAACGGTTTAATAACATGGATTTGCAACAACAACAAATTAAACGGTTTTGGAGTGCCGGCTTCTGTGAAAACTCTTAATATCAGCCATAATGGCACTGTAGGCGGCAATTTGTCGAGTATGCCCACTTTGCCAATAGGTTTGGAATATTTTGATTGTAGTGATAATGCTATCCCATCCTTTTCAAATTTAAGCCAACTTACTTCATTGAAAGAAGTAAATATTTCAAACAATGATTTTGGCGGTTTCAACTTTTCCGAATTTCCAACAACGCTTGAAAAATTAGATTGTTCATATAATCACTTTTCCGGTATGGGATTGGGCGCACTTGCTGTAGATTTTCCGAATTTAACAGATTTTAATTGTGCATCGAACGCATTAACTTCATTAAACACTGCGCATTTTACCGGTTTGGTTAATTTGGATTGTTCGGAAAACGATATTCCTAACTTGGATTTATCAAACTCTCCTGCATTAGCCACTTTAACTTGTTTAGAAACGCAAATAACATCTTTGTGCACTGATGTATTGCTAAATGAAAACGCATTCCCGCTGATTACTTTCGATGGAACAACACTTCCTGCCGGACATATCAACGGTGTTTTTATTGACCCCATTTTCCGCGGTGTCATTATTGATGAATTAAATTTGGATGCCAATGCCACGATTACTCCTGATTGTGTTGCCGGAATTACTACCCTTGATGTTTCCAATATGAACATTGGAAGTCTTAACGGGTTGTCGTATTTATGGAACTTAACCCATTTGAATTGCAGCGGTAATGATCTTGGCGGACTGCCCAACCTTCCCGCTGATTTAGAATGGCTGGATTGCAGCAACAACGTAATTGAAGGATTGCCTTTATTAACAGGCGTGATGACATATTTGGATTGCAGTCACAACCTTATACCTGCATTGCCGACACTGCCGAATTTAACTTTCTTAAACTGCGGCTCTAACCAAATACCGGAACTGCCTACAATGCCCGGTACGCTGTTGCACTTGGATTGCAGCGGCAACTTGATAGATGAATTGATTGTTATGCCACCGATGTTGGAACATTTGAATTGCAGTAACAACAATATAGCCGAATTGCCCGGACTGCCCGGAAATTTGACCTATCTTGATTGCAGCCACAACATCATTGAGGAGTTGCCCACATTGACCGACTTTTTATATTTAGATTGCAGCAATAACCTGATAGAAGCATTACCCACACTGACCATTAGTTTTGAATATCTTGATGTGAGCAATAATAAACTTCCCGGATTGCCCTGGATGATTGACTTAAAATTCTTGCAAGTATTCAAGTGCAGTGGAAACAAAATCACGGCGCTACACGCATTGCCGGGTTCGGTATCCAGCAGACCGGGCGTTTTAACAGAAATAGATTGCAGCAACAATGCTATTGGCAGTTTATCCGGAGGAAAGTTTTTAATTGGTTATGAAATGCCTGCCGGAACATGGAATCAAACAGGTTTGCCCGCTACTATTGAAAAGTTTAATTGTGCCAACAATGAAATTACCCGCTTTGATGTAACCGGATTAGACAATTTGGAATATTTGGATATCAGCGGAAACAGAATGTGCGATGAAGAAGCTTTAACCGGTCTTGATGAAGGAATTACCACCACTTTCATTTTTGAGCCGCAAACGCTTGAAGATATTTCCGAATATTTTACCGATCCCAATTTTGAGGCTGCTGTTCGTGCAGAAATAGGCATCCCCACCGGCGAGTTTACACAATGTGATGTTGCCGATATTCTTACCCTTGATGTTTCAAACAGCAATATTGGAAGCCTTAACGGTTTACAATTTTTAATTGGTTTGCAAGCGCTTAATTGCAGTGATAATGAAATTGGCGGAATGCCCAATTTGCCACCCTCTTTAGAATGGCTGAATTGCAGCAACAACGTTATTGTAGCGTTGCCTCTGTTGCCAAACGGTATGACCTATTTAGATTGCAGTACTAATGAAATAGTGGAACTGCCGGAACTACCACTTACCTTGGAATATTTATCATGCTATAACAATGAAATAGTAGAATTGCCGGGACTTCCCGAAACTTTAATCTCTTTAGATTGCAGTTATAATGAAATCGTTTTGTTGCCCGAACTACCTGAAAATATGGAAGTATTGAAATGTAACAATAATGAGATAACCGATTTGCCGGATTTAACGGAAAATATGACCTATTTAGATTGCAGCAACAACCAATTACCTGCGTTGCCGGGGCTATTACCCACTCCTTTAACTTATTTAAATTGCAGTTTTAACCAGTTGCCGGGCTTGCCTACCTTACCGGGCGGCTTGCAAGAACTGTATTGCAACAATAATGAAATTGTAAAATGGACAGGCAATGGTTTACCCAACGCTATGCAGATTCTTGATTGTAGCCATAATCTCTTGGAAGCGTTGCCGAATCTTGCAACACTGCAACATCTGAATTGCAGTTATAATGAACTGCCTGGACTACCTACATTTCCCGGACTTTTGGAATACCTTGACTGCAGCCATAATGAAATTGATACATTACCCGGACTTACAGAACTTAAGTATTTAGATTGCAGCAATAACCTGATAGAAGCATTGCCCACCCTTACTATTAAATTTGAATACCTTGATATTAGCAACAATCAAATTCCCGGATTACCTTGGATGAATGCTTTAAAAGACTTAACAGTATTCAAATGCAGTGGAAACCTCTTAACAGCGCTTCCTGCATTGCCGGGTACATTAAGTGGTTTCACCGGTGTTTTAACAGAATTAGATTGCAGCAACAACGCTATCGGCAGCTTAAGCAACGGTAATTTCTTAATTGGCTTTGAACAGCCTGCCGGAACTTGGAACCAAAGAGGTTTACCCAACACACTTGTTACATTTAACTGCGCTAACAATGATATTGCATTTTTAGACGTAACAGGTTTGGATGTGTTGGAACTGTTGGATTGTAGCGACAACTATTTGTGCAGTATCGAAGCCATTGAAGGATTGGATGCAGGCACTACCGTTATTTTCGATACTCAAAAAGGAGAAATGGAAAGTTTGCTTTATGATACCCATTTCCCCACTACTCTTACTTGTGGAGAATTTATGGAATTTGAAGTTACTACAATGGCTTACTGCAATGCAGGTACTTTTGTTGAAGCTAAAATTGAAGTTTCTAATGCAACCGATTTGCGTTTACTTGACATTGAATATTTTGAAACAGACGGTAATTATTGGGCTACCTTAGTATTTACCGGCGCTGAAGCCAGATTTGGACCTATCACCGGATTTCCGTTTTTGGATAATATGAGATCACGCTTCCGCGTGAAAAATATCGGTATTACAACCGAACCCGTAACTATGGGAATTACCATTAGCATTGTGCAACTATCGGATGCAGAAGTTTTGGCAGATTTAATTTTATCTACTATTGTAGATGAGTGTGTGGTGTTTGATGAATACGACCAAACGCCTCCTTCGCTGTGCGGACATACCGAACCCGAACACGAAATTCATGGCGATTACCAGAAATTTACGCAATATGAAGTAAATACACAATTTGCCAATACAGGTTCAACCGCCACCACTGCCGCTATGTGTAATTATGCTATTGTAAATAAAGCATTGGGCGTTGATTTCGACAAAATGATTGTGGTGATAGATAATGCTCTTTCCACAGCGCTCACCTACACTTCTGATGATTTAGGCTCAAAATGGATTTGCGTGGAAGATGGAAACACTTTCTTCTACAAAGCATTTCCTTTTGCAGATAAAACGGATGGCGTTTGGACAAGCAGATGGGCAACAAACGGACCAACCATTTCTTATAACTTCTATAAGAATGATGTACTTCTATTCTCTGTTCTCGGCGAAGATTTGCCGCAGGTAGAAATTGATGTTCCGTTTGAAGTTACCGAATTTGCAACCAGCCCTACCGTATCTTGCGGGCATACCGAACCCGAACACGAAATACCCGGCACCTACAAAATGTTTACGCAGTATCAAGTAACTACACAATTTGCCAATACGGGAGCAACTCCCACCACTGCCGCTATGTGCAACTATGCCGTAGTGAATAAGGTAATGGGTACTGACTTCGACAAAATGGCGGTGGTGATAGATGGTGTTGAATCTACTGCACTTGAGTATCTTCCTTCTGATTTAGGTTCAAAATGGATGTGCGTGGAAGATGGCAAAACTTTCTTCTACAAAGCATTTCCTTTTGCAGATAAAGATGTTGATGGTGTGTGGACAAGCAGATGGTTTGAAGAAGGACCAACGATTGCCTACAACTTCTATATTGGCGATGTGCTTGTGTTTTCAGTTGTCGGCGCAGATTTGCCGCAAGTGGAAATAGATACGCCGTTTGAAATTACCGAATTTGATCAAATTGTTGATGAAGCTTGGGGCGGACCTACCGGCGTGCACCGCGATATACAACACGAAATAGTTGGAGACTACCGTTTCTTTACGCAATATGAACTTACGAATGTATTTTGGTTGGGCAACCCCGGAGACAAAGCAGCGATGCCAACTTATGCAATAGTGAACAAAGAAGCAGGCGCTCAGTTTGACTATATGAAAATTGCCGTTAACGGCACTGAAAAGGGTGGTAGTTTCTCGATGGCAGACATCACAACCCCTGAAGGTTATGCTTGGCAAGATGATGGAAATTTCTATTTCAAATGGCCCCAAAACATTGCAGAAAGAGATGGAAGCGGTGTTTGGACAAGCCTTAGCGATGGTACGCTCACTGTAGCCTATAACTTCTATATTGACGATGTACTGGTAGCCTCTGTTGCCGGTAAAAACCTTCCCGAAATTGAAATCGGCGAGGTTTACGCCATTACAGAACCCGACCATATTCTTGACGAAGAATGGGGCGACGGACACGACGAAACCTTTGTTGGCGTAGCCCGCGATGAAAAACACGAAATGGACGGTTTGGATATCTTTATGACACAATATGAAATGAACCAATTCTGGTCTGGTTCGGATGCTCCCACTAATGCAGCCGCTATGATACGTTATGTTTCAGTGGATAAAGAATTAGGAACAGATTTCGACTGTATTAAAGTAGTGCGTCCTCTTGCTAATGGCGGTGAGAGCGGTTGCTTAACTTTACCGACTGCTACACACCTTTGGGTAGATGGCGGTAATACTTATTTCAGATATTCCGTTACTTTTGCCGACCTTGTGGATGGCGCATGGATAAGCAGATATGATGACATTCTCCCCATTTTGTTTAACTTCTATTCAGATAACAAACTTGTTGCTACCGTAGAAAGTCAAGGATGGGCAAAAGTTACTATCGGTGATGTTTACACTATGTATGAATATGATGCCATTGCCGATTTGGCATGGCATCCCGTGCACCGCGATGAACAACACGAAATTATTGGTGCAGAAAAATTCTTTACCCAATATGAATTAACTAACGAATTTTGGTTTGGCAACCCCGGCGATGTTGCCGCAATGGCACGCTACGCAAAAGTGGATAAAGAATTAGGCGAAGATTTTGATCATATAGGTTTAATGATAAATGGCGTTGAAGTAACTACTGATCTTATCAACACATCTACACCCAATACAAATGTTATGTATGATGGTGAATACACTTATATTCACTGGGCTAAAAACTTTGCAGACAGAACAGGCGGCGCTTGGGAAACTACTTACGACGGCAGCCCTGAAATTATTTTCACATTCTACTTGGGAACTCAATTAGTGGCAATGGTGGAAGGTAAAAACCTTCCCGAAATTGAAATCGGCGAAGTTTACACCATTACCCAACCCTACACTATTGTAGATGAAACTTGGGGCACCGTTGCCCGCGACGAACCCCACGAAATTGCAGGTACGCAAAAATTCTTTACCCAATTGGAAATGAATCAGTATCCACGAAACGGCGCACCCGACGATCATATCGTTTCTATGGTTCGCTACGTAACGGTGGATAAAGAGTTTGACGTTGATTTTAACCGCATCGGACTTATTATGGATGGTGTGGAAGTATTGACAGACCTCGTAGATGAATTGGGTTATTATGCTTGGACAGACGGAGATTACACCTACTTCAAATGGGGCAAAAACTTCGGCGAAATTGATGCAGACGGTATTTGGCACAGCTGGTTTGAAGAAGGCGGTCCTTCCATCGCATACAACTTCTACTTAAACGATAAATTGGTGGCTACTGTGGATGGCGATGATATTCCGCAAATTAACTTCGGTCCCGTTTTGAATATCAACAACATTACCCTAACCGCCGGTGTGGAAGCCACTAACGTGCAAATTACCTCGATGCTTTCTGCCGATGTGGTTATTGAGGATTTAATGGCAGTGATTCTAATTAACGGAAACCCCGAAATTACAGCTACACACCCCATCATTACCATTTCTTTCGCACCCGATGGCGATTTGATGAAAGCAGTAATTGATCCGTTTGTTTATAATGATGATCACCTTGTTCTTACCACATTAAAAGCATTGGTAGTGGGCGAATACGAATACTCTGTTACGCTGTTCGATGCTACCCAAATCATTGCAAGCGCAACCGGTACTATTACGGTGAATGCGCCTGTGCTTTCTGTTAATCCAATCACTTTAATTGACCACCAAACACACACCGATGTGCAAATTACCAACACCCTGACCGCAGGCGCTGTGATTCCGAACTTGGTGGCTATTATTGCTGTGGATGGAGATCCGGGATTAACCGCTACACATCCTGCCTTTACTTTCAACTTCGTTTCTGATGGCGACGGCGGCGTGGAAGCCACACTTGCCGGTTTTGTATATTCTGATATGCACGTGATTTTGGAAACACTGAAAGCCACTGTGCCCGGCACTTACAATTATACCGTTTATATTGTGCAAGGTACCGATACAATTATTGAAGCTACCAATACATTAACCGTAATGCCATTAACCCTTACGGCAAACAACATTACCGTTACCGCAGGCGTTGCCGCTACCAGTGTTTTAGTAGTAAACAATTTGGTTGAAGACGCTGACATTCCCGGATTGAAAGCCGTAATAGAAATTGACGGCTACCCGATGTTTAGCGCTGTTACGCATAGTGTTTATGGCAATATTACTGCCGCTTTTATTGAAGCTGCCGGTAAAACAACCTTAACTCTTAATCCTTTCCATTACACTGATATTAATTTTGTATTGGCTACCTTAACTGCCGCACACGTAGGTGAATACAACTATACCGTAACCCTGATGGACGGCACGGATGAATTAGCTACTTCTTCTGCTGTATTATATGTAAACGCCCCCACATCTTTATCTATTGAAGCAAAAGATGTTTCAGTAGAAGCAGGCGTTACGCCAACTACCAATCTAACCATTGTTGAGCCGCTTACCACCGGCGTGTATTGGGATGGCTTAACCGCAGTAGTGGAAATTGACGGCGACCCGATTTTAACCAACGTTACGCATTCTGTTTTAGGTAATATTACCTTTGCTTATAATACAGGTACCAACAAAACTACCGCCACTATCAATAGTTTCACTTTTACAAATATTGACCTTGTAATTGCTACCATTAACGCCAAACGCGTAGGCGAATACAACTATGTGGTAAAAGTATATAACGACGCTACTTTACTTGCCACCAGCAATACCGGAAAACTTGAGGTTACGTTCCCCAATGTGAATGTTACGCCACAAATAATTACGGTTACTGCAGGAGTACAGGCTACTAATGTTGCGGTGTATGAACCAATTGATGAAGATGTGATTTGCACAGGTTTATCCGCAGTTATTGAAATTGAAGGAAATGTGATGTTGAGCAACGTTACACTGCTGGGAACAGGAACCGTTACTTCTAATTTCGACGGTACTTATACCAAAATTAACATAAATAATTTTACTTATTCTGATGCTAATTTAATACTTGCTACCTTAAAAGCTGCCCATGTTGGTGTTTATAATTACAGCTTAAGTTTATCATATAAAGCTGAACCGTTTTATGCTGATTTAGTACAAGGCGGTTTTATTGTTAACGCACCCGAACTAACCATTCACGCTGAAGACATTGTTTTGAAAGCAAATCAAATTACTGATGATGTTCCGGTAATTACCGGTTTAACGCAAGGCGTTTATTATGATGGATTAAAGGCAGTGATTGAAGTGTATGGCGGAGACCCCGTATTAACGGCTGTTCACCCACTACTCACCATTAATTTTGCTGATGTTTCCGGCGTGATGACCGCTATACTTAATGATTTCACTTATACAGACATCGAACTTGTATTGACCTCGTTGTTGGCAGCAGAACCCGGAAATTATACTTACAAGGTATTCCTATATATCCCAAATATGATAGCTGATGAATTGATTGCCGAAAGTAATGAAGCCGATTTAACCGTATTTGCCATCAATTTGGAAGCTGCCAATATTAATGTGTATGCCGGTATTGAAGCCACTAACGTGCTTGTGGTTTATGATACCGATGGCGACGACATTCCCGGACTAACCGCAGTAATTGAAATTCAAGGCAACCCGAACTTAATCAATGTTTATCACGAAATTTTGGGCGAAATTGTATTTACTTATAATGCAGGCACCAACTTAACCACCGCTACCATTGCAGAATTTACCTATACCGAATTTGATTTGGTATTGGAAAGATTAACCGCACTGAATGCCGGTACTTATAACTATTCTATTAATATTTATGAAGGACAAAAATTGCTGACGGCTGCTCGCGCAACCTTGAATGTAATTCCGCTGCCGATGAACGCCGAAGATATTGAGGTGTTTGCCAGAGAAGAAACCTACAACATTCCGGTGGTTACCGGCACAGGCATCCCCGCAGGTGATATTGCAGGATTGACCGCCGTTATTGAAATTACGGGCAACCCCGATTTAACAGACGTTTTACACGAAATTCTCGGCGAACTTGCATTTACTTACGATGCAGATTTGAACATCACTTCATTTACTATTGAAGAATTTACTTATACAAATATTGATTTTGTGCTTGACCAACTTACCGCTTGGTTGGTGGGTGAATATCCTTACACCATTACCCTTTACAATGGCGATTACTTCCTCAATAGTGCAAGCGCCACGTTGTTTGTGCTTGTTCCGCCCTGCCCCGAAACCATTACGGATGCTAACGGTATGGAATATGAAGTAGTGCGTGTTGCCAACCGTTGCTGGTATAAAGAAAACCTTCGCGCCACGTTGTATCAAAACGGAGAACCTATTCCGTTTGCCAATGCTTACGAGCATAATCAATATCCTGATGTAGAACAAAACGCAGATAGCTTTGGCTTGCTCTATACCTACGAATCAGCCTTCCCCGAAGATGAAACGCTTACGGTTTGTCCGGAGTTTTGGTTCATCCCAACGGCAGATGAATGGGCATTGTTGAATATGCATAATGCAGCCGATCTTAGTCATCCGGATTATTGGGTACATCCTAACGATTACACCAACGAAACATTGTTTAACGCTCGCGGAGCAGGTTTCTTCAACAGCGCCACCAACCAATACGAAGATTTGTACGGCTACACCGCTTTCTGGACCAACGGCGAAGCCGGCGCACTAACCGCCACTTGCGCTACCCTTACTTACTACTGCTCCAAAGTAGAATTTAAAGAAGTGAAAAAACAAAATGCAGTAAGTATTAGGTGTATTAGAGACTTATAATCAATTACGAATTAATAATTACGAATTACGAAAAGCCGAGACATTGTCTCGGCTTTTTTATTATAATCGCCGTAGGCGATAAACGAGTGATAACCCCGTGCGCAACGCGGGGTACTACATCCGCTCCGGCACCTCAACCCCCAACAGCCGCATCGCTGTTTTAATGGTTGTTGCGCACTTTTCCGCAATCTGCAACCGCAACGCCCGATGTTGTTCGTTTTCTTCTTTTAAGATTTGAATTTCTTGATAGAAACGGTTAAACTCTTTCGCCAATTCAAAAACATAGTTGGCAATAAGGGCGGGACTAAGCGTTTCGGCAGCGTTAAGTAAAACGCCCTCATATTCATATAATAACTTAATGAGTTCTTTTTCAACATTCCCTATAATAAAATCTGTGGATAAAAAAACATCTTTATATGCAATTTTATTGGTTTCCGCTTTGCGCAACAACGATTTAATACGGGCGTGGGTATATTGAATAAAAGGACCCGTATTGCCGTTGAAATCAATAGATTCTTCGGGGTTGAAGAGCATATTCTTTTTCGGATCTACTTTAAGAATGAAATACTTTAACGCGCCCATTGCCAGCATTTCATACAGTTCGTTGGCTTCTTTTTCTTCAAAATTAAATTTCCCTAACGCTTCAGATGTGGCTTTGGCTTCTTGAAACATTGCTTCCATTAAATCGTCGGCATCTACCACCGTTCCTTCTCTTGATTTCATTTTGCCGAACGGAAGTTCAACCATACCGTACGACAAATGCTCAATCGCTTTTCCATAGTTTTTTTGCAGTTTTTTATCTAAAATTAACTTTAATACATCAAAATGGTAATTTTGTTCATTTCCTACCACATAGATCATTTTTTCAGGGTGAAATTCGTTGTAACGCAAGTGCGCTGTTCCCAAATCCTGCGTCATATACACGGAGGTGCCGTCGGAGCGCAGCAGCAGTTTTTCATCCAATCCTTCATCCGTTAAATCCACCCACACCGAGCCGTCCGGTTTTTGATAGAATGTGCCTGCTTGCAAGCCTTCTTCCACAATCTGTTTGCCCAGCAAATAGGTTTCCGATTCATAATAAATTTTATCGAAATGAATACCCAAACGTTTGTAAGTTTCATCAAAACCATCATACACCCAGCCGTTCATTTGCGCCCATATATTTTTTACATCTGCATCGTTTTCTTCCCATTTTCGCAACATTTCCTGCGTTTCTTGCATTAAAAGCGATTTTTTTTGCGCTTCTTCTTCCGAAAAACCTTGCGACATCAATTCAACAAGTTCCTTTTTCAATTCTTTATCAAAAACTACATAATATTTTCCCACCAAATGATCGCCTTTCATTCCGGAACTTTGCGGGATTTCTCCATTTCCAAATTTTGTCCACGCCAACATAGACTTGCAAATATGAATACCTCTGTCGTTTACCAAATTCACACGAACCACATTATTTCCGGATGCTTCCAAAATATTTGCCACTGCATTGCCCAAGAGGTTGTTGCGGATGTGCCCCAAATGCAGGGGTTTGTTGGTGTTGGGGGAGGAGTACTCGATAAGGACTGAAGGATTGAAGGACTGAGGGATTGAAGGATTGAAGGATTGAAGTTCCTTTCTCCTTTTCTCCTTTTCTCCTTTTCTCCTTTTCTCCTTTTCTCCTAAAATATCAATCCAAACCTCATCCCTAACCGAAACATTCAAAAATCCCTTTATCACATTAAAATCTTTAATCATTTCGGGGTAATGGGTTTTTAATTTTTCGCCTATTTCATTAGATAGTTGTTCGGGGGATTTGCGCGTGGCTTTCACGTAAGGAAAAACCACGAAAGTGAAATCGCCCTCAAACTCTTTTTTCGTTTTTTGAATGAGATTTTCATCAATAATCACTTCATATTGATATAGTTCAAAAAGAATATTTTGAATGTAGGAGGCTAACGTTTGTTGCAAAGTCATTGTAATATCTATTTCTTAGTTTTCTAAAGATTCAAACACTTCAAAAAGTTCATCCACAGGAAATTGGCGGGCAACTATTTTATGCTGTTTGTCAATCACAAAGATAGCGGGGGTGTCGGCAAAATTAAAAAACTCAACGGCATCATAATTGGGATCGTCAATGGCGTAGCTGGTGTTAAACCATTCTAAATGATGGTCGGCAATAAAGGCAATCCATCTGTCGTAATCTTCCGTTACCGAACACGCTATTACTTCAAAATTGTAGAGGTTATGATATTTGGAATAAAAATCGCAAAGCGTGGGCGTATATTCAATGCAGTGCTCGCAATCGGGATCCCAAAACCAAAGAATAGTGTATTTTGCCGGAATATCGGCAGTAGAAATTTTGTGATGTTCGTTAGTATAAGACTCAAAAACGGGGACAGGCTGCCCCACCAATGTTCTTCTTTTTCTATCGGCAATACGTTTATAAACATTGATTTCAGAATCGGAAATAAAATCGGAGGTTGCTATTTGAGCCATATAATTATCAACAAGATAAATAAAAACCTCATCAAATTTTGGTTCGGCTGTTAAATACAAATGAATTAACTTTTTAAGATAAATATCTTTCACATCCAATTGTATGGAGGTAGGTTTTTCATCTAAAATGCGAGCAAATAAATTTTCAATGCTTGCAATCACATTTTCAGAGGTTTGCGGGTAAAGCGAACCCATAAAAAAATCTTCCAAATCTACATCCAACGGCGTGTACATCAACCGTGTGTCTTTAAAATCAACATTATCAAAATAATGATCAATTAAGAATTGGTAATACTTTTGTGCAGCCGCTGCTTGTCCGTCGTGACTACCCCAGTGAAATTCGGGCACACTTACAGGAATATATTGCGCTTTCACATATTTTGCCAACAGAGATTCGGGAGATGTGTATTCATAAGGACGGATATTGTTTCCAGCATTTAAATCCTTTATAAAATTTTGAAAAACAACATTTTCATCAGAGTTGGTAAACACAATTTCGCTGTTAATATCTTCAATAGAAAATGTTCTGTTAATATCCACAATAAAATCGGCTAAAACGGTTCCGTTTGCTGTTTCAATATAATAAAAACCGGAGGGGAGTTCTTGTTTATTATTCTTAAAAAGATATTGTTTTTTGGCGTATTTGGCGCTATCCACCACGTAGGGTTTGTTGCCATAAATTCCTGTTAAATAAATGTATTTATCTTTCACATTTTGAGATTTAAAAGCAATTTCATACCCTTTGGTTGCGGGTTGTGAAAAAGACAATAAAGGAAAAAGAAATGCGCTGAAAACCAAAAGAAAACGTGTAAACTGTTTCATATTCTTTATTTTGTATAAATTTGCGGCAAATTTACAATTTTTACAACACGGTGGAGCGCTATTTTTCTTATTACTGCACCATCATCTTTTGCGTTAGCACATTACCATCTTTAAGAATCATTACCACAAAATATTGCCCCGCAGGAGTATTGCTTAACTGTATGGTATTTGCAGAAACTTTTTGCATTTCGTAAACAGGAACACCCAACAGGTTTAGAATTTTGAGGTTGCCGATTTCGGACAAGGTGAAATTGGTTTCTAATTGGAAAGTGCCGGGGTTGGGGTTAGGGAGGATGGTGAAATGGAGTACTCGATTTTCTGTTTGTTGATTGGGAGTAATGTTTGGAGACAAGAAAGGAAAAGAGGGTTCTGTTTCACCTTCTTTTGATTTTTCATTTAACGATCCACCAAGGTCATAAACCCAAAATTTTACTGTACCCCTTCCACTTCGGCTGCCGAAGGCACGTTGGGTAAACGGTTGTTTTGTTTAATATATTGTTCTACTTCGCTCAAAGGGAGGAGGTTGTAATCTTGTTCAAACACAAAATCGGGTGGTGTTTTTATTGTTTATATACTTTATGAATTCAATTAGATTATCAGCATTTTTCATGATAGATTCAGTACTTTCTGCAGAACGCCAAATAATGATATCATACCCATACTCTCTCAACTTATCAAGAAAACCATTACTTTCTCCCGGTTTTTTATGATTGGCTATGTTGTAAAGAAATACGCTTTTCTTATCATCAACAGTTTCTTCCTCAAAAATCCTGTTATTATTACCGGGGTCAAAGCCCGATACAATGAGAATAGGTTTTCTAATCTGTTTTTGGGTGCAATCATCACAATTGTACCATATACCGTAATAGGCTTTAATATCAGTACCATTACTATTAATATTAAATTCGTTTACTTCACACGGCTCTTTGTCAATATTCATTTTTCTTGTGGAAGCTTTTGTTATATATATTTCAGAAGTAGCAAAATAATTTTGGGCATTGATGACTGCCTGCAAGGTAACTTTCTTATTTCCTGTATTATAGTAATAAACAGAGATGGGATTGTTTGGAAAAATGGGCATAAATCCTTGTTCATTGTCAAAATCAATATACAGTGCGTCAATAGATTGACTTTGATTGGAAACGAACAATGATTCGGGCAAAACAAATTCGTAAGTTCCTGCTTCAATAGAATCGGACAACACTGAAAAAGCAAGGCAGTGGGCTACTTCCAAAGGGGTTCTGTTTCCGGAAATATCGGTTATGGTTTGGTTAATGGTGTCCACTGCAAGTAACCCTGTCGACACGGCG
>Ga0082212_10007019_pt1 | contig 15002 bp, 22 predicted proteins | sample TergutNt197P3_FD_71548 | JGI IMG/M metagenome (GOLD analysis project Ga0082212, IMG submission 71548) | Neocapritermes taracua P3 segment gut microbial communities from Petit-Saut dam, French Guiana - Nt197 P3 | ecosystem: Host-associated > Arthropoda: Insects > Digestive system > Gut ...
CCTCCTAACCCAAAATCTCTTCGGGGCTTTTGCCGCGCAATCTGGCCACTTCTTCCACCGTTTTCAGGGATTTTAACCCTTCCATGGTAGCCCGAACCATATTGACTGCAGTATTGGAGCCCAGGGATTTGGTCAATATATTTTTGATGCCGGCCAATTCCAGCACCGCGCGCACCGGGCCGCCGGCGATAACGCCGGTACCTTCGGCGGCAGGTTTAATCAAAACCTTGCCGGCGCCGAACACGCCTATCACCTCATGTGGAGTGGTGGAGTTGAGCAAAGGCACGTTTATCAAATGCTTTTTAGCGTCCTCCACACCCTTGCGTATGGCTTCCGGCACCTCGGCCGCTTTGCCCATACCCATGCCGACGCGGCCTTTACCATCGCCTACCACTACCAGAGCGCTGAAGCTGAAGCGGCGGCCGCCTTTGACCACCTTAGCCACGCGGTTGATAAATACAACGCGCTCCTGAAATTCCGGCGCCTCTTTTTCGCGATCTCTGTCTCTGTCTCTATTTCTGGAAAAATCTCTGGCCATGTTCGCTTTATCCTCCTTCGCCTAAAATTCCAGGCCGCCCTCGCGGGCGCCCTCCGCCAAAGCCGCTACCCGGCCATGGTAGATAAGGCCGCCGCGGTCAAATACCACCGGCTTTAGCCCTTTAGCAATGGCGCGTTCCGCTAAAAGCTGCCCCACCTTTTTGGCAGCTTCCTTATTACCGCCGCTCTCACCCTTTAGGGGCGCGTCCAGCGTGGAAGCACTTGCCAATGTCACAGCGGCCACATCATCTATCAACTGCGCGTAAATATGCTTATTACTGCGGTATACCGAAAGCCGCGGTCGCTCGGCTGTACCGGTAATATAGCGGCGCACACGATAATGCTTTTTGGCGCGAATAGCCTTGCGGTCTATTTTCCTATACATGCTCCTCATCCTTTCACCGCTCCGGAAGATTATATCCTTCCTTCCCCGCGGCTTTTTCTTAACATATATCTTGCACTTGCAGCATTAAGAGGGCAACCGCCCTGCATATTCTAACCTCTGGCTTCTAACTTCTATTTGGCTCCGGCCTTACCGGCCTTGCGCTTGATAACTTCATTAGAATAGCGTATGCCCTTGCCCTTATAAGGCTCCGGCGGACGCATCGCGCGTACATTGGCGGCAAAAGCGCCTACGCGGTCTTTATCTATGCCGGTAATGATGATAGTATTGGGTTGTGGCACTTCGACTTTCAGGTCGCTGCCGGGATCCATCTCTACCGGATGTGATTTGCCCACTGTTAAAGCCAGCTTAGAACCATTCATAGCAGCGCGGTAACCCACGCCGGTGAGCAGCAAACGTTTTCCAAAGCCGCTGGTCACGCCGGTGACCATATTTGCCAGCAACGCGCGGGTCAAACCGTGCAGCGAACGTTCTTCCGGCACATCGCTGTTGCGGGTCACAGTCAGCGTTTTGTCTTCCAACTTAATATCTATCTTGGGAGAAAACTCCCTTGTCAACACGCCCTTGGGCCCTTTGACCTCTACCGTGTGGCCATCCAGTTTGATTTCCACCCCGGCAGGTACGGGTATGGGCATTTTACCGATACGGGACATCCTTACACCTCCTGATCTAGAAGCTAGAAGCTAGATGTCAGAAGTTAGAATTTTGGCATAATCCTAATTTCCGGCCTCTTTCCTCCGGCCTCTGGCCTCTGTTTTACCAGACGTAGCAGAGCACTTCGCCGCCTCTGCTCTCTTTGCGCGCTTTTTTATCGGTCATCAGACCGCCGGATGTGGATATGATGGCTATGCCTAATCCGCCCAGCACCTTGGGCAGTTCGTCCTTGCGCGCGTAAACGCGCAAGCCCGGGCGTGAAATGCGCTTTAAACCGGTGATCACGCGTTCCTTGCCATTGCTGTATTTCAGGTACAAACGCAAAATACCCTGTTTGCCATCCTCAACATACTCAACGTCCTTGATGAAGCCCTCTTCTTTGAGTATGTTTGCCATCGCCATTTTGGTCTTGGAGGCGGGAATTTCCACCTTCTCCATATAAACAGTATTGGCATTGCGTATGCGTGTTAAAAAATCGGCGATGGGATCCGTTACAACCATAATAGACTACCTCCTTCCATTAGCACCATTTACCAGCTAGCCTTGGTGATGCCGGGAATTTCACCCTTGTAGGCCAGCTCGCGGAAACATATACGGCAAATGCCGAATTTACGCATATAAGCATGGGGGCGGCCGCAAATACTGCAGCGGTTGTATCCCCGCACCGTATATTTGGGCGTACGTTTTTGCTTAACCAGCATAGAAGTCTTAGCCACTGTTTTACCTCCTTATTACCGGGCGTCGGCAAAAGGCATGCCGCATAAACCCAGCAGTTCCTTGCATTCTTCATCCGTTTGAGCGGAGGTAACAAAAGCTATCTCCATGCCGCGCAGACGGTCGATCTTGTCGTACTCTATTTCCGGGAAGATAAGCTGTTCCTTTAAGCCTAAAGTATAGTTGCCGCGGCCATCGAAGGCATTGGCGTTTACACCCTTAAAATCCCTCACTCGGGGGATGGCGGCGGAAATCAGTTTATCCACAAACTGATACATACGCTCTCCGCGCAATGTTACCTTGCAGCCAATGGACATACCCTGGCGCACCTTAAAAGCGGCAATGGACTTTTTTGCCTTGGTGACAATTGGCTTTTGTCCGGATATAGCGGTTAAATCAGCTATAGCCGCGTCTAAAGATTTAGGGTTTTGGATAGCCTCGCCCAAGCCCATATTAATTACTACTTTTTCCAGCTTAGGAATTTGCATTGTATTCGCATATTTAAACTTCTCCTGAAGCTTCGAGCGTATCTCGCTATTATAGCGTTCTTTCAACCTGGCTTTCATAAAACTTCCTCCTTCCCCCCTTATTTATCGAAACGCGCGCCGCATTTTGCGCATGTGCGTATCTTTTGCCCATCCGCCAGTATTTCCTTGGCTATGCGTACGCCTTTACCGCATTTATTGCAATAAATCATCACATTGGAGCTGTGTACGGCGGCTTCCTTCTTAACGATGCCGCCCTGGGGAGCGCCTTGGGTGGGTTTGGTGTGACGGCTAACCAGATTGACCTTATCCACATAAACGCGGCCATTTTTGGCGTCCACATCGATGATCTTGCCTTTTTTGCCGGCGTCCTTGCCGGAGATAACCACTACGTTATCGCCTTTTCTTACATGCAATTTAGGTTTAATAGTTTCTTTAGCCATATTATCACCTCCGCCTTAAAGCACTTCGGGCGCGAGAGAGATGATTTTCATGAAATCCTTATCCCTCAGTTCCCTGGCGACCGGTCCGAATATACGGGTACCGCGCGGCTGATTCGCCTCGTTGATGATCACGCCGGAATTCTCGTCGAAACGGATATAGGAACCATCCGGCCGGCGTATTTCTTTTTTGGTACGCACAACTACCACACGCACCACATCGCCCTTCTTCACCACTCCGCCCGGGCTGGCCTCCTTAACAGAGCAAACTATAACATCGCCTACGGTGGCGTATTTGCGGCGGGAACCGCCCAGCACTTTGATGCACAATAATTCCTTTGCTCCGGTATTATCGCCCACCTTTAACCTGGTTTCGGCCTGAATCACTTTCGGCCGCCCCCTTTCTCATGTTGCTATGATAAATTCAAATGAATTCCGTAGGAATTCTACCTTCATTGTTCATTGTCAATTGTTCATTGTCAATTGCCCTTATACTATCGGCGCCTTTTCCAAAATCTCTACAACCCGCCAACGCTTATCCTTAGACAGCGGACGAGTTTCGGCGATCAGCACCTTATCGCCGATCCTTGCTTCGTTATGTTCGTCGTGAGCTTTAAATATCTTGCTGACGCTGGTGATCTTACCGTATAACGGATGGCGTACACGGGTATCCACACGCACTACCACGGTTTTATCCATTTTATCGCCGGCCACGATGCCTATGCGTTCTTTTCTCCCGCCTCTTGCTTGTTCCGACACTGTTTTGCCTCCTTTCCGCTTGCACTACAGAGCCTTTTCCAGCTCTTTTTGGCGGATGACGGTCTTTACTCTTGCAATATCTTTTCTTACAGCCTTGATGGTCATGGGGTTATCCAGCTGACCGGTGGCTAAACGAAAATGCAGGTTAAAGAGTTCCTCCTTCAAGTCGCCTTTCTTTCTCACCAATTCCTCATAGGTGAGGTCACGGAGTTCCTTAGCTTTCATTTAACTCACCACCCATTTCTGCGCGTTTCACAAATTTAGTTTTGATAGGCAGCTTATGCTGTGCCAGGCGTATGGCTTCCTTGGCCGTTTCCTCCGGTACGCCGGCTATTTCAAACATCACCCGGCCCGGCTTAACCACTGCCACCCAATACTCCGGTGAACCTTTGCCGGAACCCATGCGCGTTTCGGCGGGTTTTTCTGTTACCGGCTTATGAGGGAAAATCTTGATCCATACATTACCGCCGCGCTTGATATAACGCGTCATGGCGATACGGGCAGCCTCTATCTGTCGGCTGGTAATCCAGCCGCATTCCAAGGCCTGCATACCGAATTCACCATAACTTATCGTACAACCCTTATGGGAAGCGCCCTTCATAGTACCGCGGTGTTGGCGGCGAAATTTAACTCTTTTTGGCAATAACATTTACTCGCCCTCCTCCACTACGTTTAACGGCAATTTTTCCACCTTTTGCGGCAGAATTTCGCCTTTATATATCCACACCTTCACGCCTATTTTTCCATACGCGGTATTGGCCTCGGCAAAACCGTAGTCAATATCCGCGCGCAGGGTATGCAGGGGCACCTTGCCTTCGGCATACCATTCGGTGCGGGCTATTTCCGCCCCGGCTAATCTACCGGCGCACATGATCTTGATGCCTAAGGCGCCCATGCGCATGGTGCGGCTGACCGTTTGCTTCATGGCGCGGCGGAAGGCAATTCGCTTTTCCAGGGAGGCGGCTACGTTCTCCGCCACCAAAACCGCGTCCAGTTCCGGACGTTTAACTTCCGTAATGTTTACGGCAACCTTTTTACCGCTCATTTTTTCCAGCTCTTTGCGCAGCACCTCTACTTCCTGCCCGCCCCGGCCGATCACAATACCGGGCTTGGCGGTAAAAATATTGATTTTTACGCGCCCGCCGGCTCGCTCTATATCCACGCGGGATACACCGGAAGCATACAATTTTGCTTTAACATGCTTGCGCAGTTGATAATCCTCATAGAGAAAATGCTTAAAATCCTTGTTATTGGCGTACCAGCGTGCGTCCCAATCCTTGATCACGCCTACGCGAAACCCTTTGGGGTTTACCTTCTGACCCACGCTTATACCTCCTCTCTTGTGCCTACCACCACGGTGATATGGCTCACTCGGCGCAACATTCTGTCCGCCCGGCCCTGAGCGCGCGGTTTAAAGCGCTTGATAGTGGGGCCTTCATCCACATAAGCAGCCATAACTCTAAGCTCATCGTGGTTTAAGTGCAGGTTATTTTCCGCGTTTGCCGTGGCGGATTTCAAAACCTTGCCGGTTGCCGCAGCGGCGCGATTAGGCGTAAAACGCAATATAGCCTCGGCCTCGTCCACGCCTTTTCCCCGTATCAAATCTACCACCAAGCGGGCTTTGCGGGGAGAGATGCGTATATATTTGGCTACTGCTTTCGCTTCCAATATATTCTCCTCCTCTCTTACTTCAAAGCCGTTGATCGTTCGGTCTTGTTGCCATGGCCGCGGAAATAACGCGTAGGAGCAAATTCGCCCAATTTATGACCCACCATATCCTCAGTGATATATACGGGTACATGCTTTCTGCCGTCATGCACAGCTATGGTATGACCCACCATTTGCGGAAAGATGGTGGAAGCGCGGCTCCAGGTTTTAAGTACTTTTTTGTCGCTGCCTTCATTCATCGCTTCTATGCGGGACATTAAACGCTCCTCGCAATAGGGGCCCTTTTTTACTGATCTACCCATGCGGGCTAATCCTCCCTTCAAAATGTAAATGTCGAATACCTATTTGTTGCCTGGAATTTTACATTTTACATTTTAAGCTCTACATTTATCTTTTACTTTCTGCGCTTGATGATCAGGCGGTTGGAAGCCTTTTTCTTCTTGCGCGTTTTGGCGCCCAAAGCCGGTTTGCCCCAAGGGGTAACCGGGTTGCGCCCTACCGGGCTGCGGCCTTCACCGCCGCCATGGGGATGATCCACCGGGTTCATCACCACGCCGCGGTTGGTGGGTCGTATGCCCAGCCAGCGGTTGCGTCCGGCTTTTCCGATGTTGATATTTTCCTGATCTATATTGCCGACCTGACCTACGGTGGCCCGGCAATTTACCAACACCATTCGCATTTCGCCGGAAGGCAAGCGCAAGGTGGCGTATTTGCCTTCCTTGGCCATCAGCTGGATGGAGGATCCGGCGCTGCGCGCCAGTTGCCCGCCCTGGCCCGGCTTAAGCTCCACATTATGCACCACCGTACCCACCGGTATGCTGGCCAAAGGCAGGGCATTGCCAGGCTTTATATCGGCCTGAAGGCCGGAAAAGAGCATATCGCCCACTTTAACGCCATGAGGAGCTAAAATGTAACGCTTCTCGCCATCTACATAATGCAGTAAAGCGATATTGGCGGTACGGTTTGGGTCGTATTCAATAGTGGCAACCTTAGCCGGCACGCCATCCTTCTCGCGCTTAAAATCGATGATACGGTACTGCTGTTTATGCCCGCCACCCTGATGCCGTACGGTCATGCGGCCCTGATTATTGCGCCCGCCATGCTTTCTAAGCGGCTCCAGCAGGGACTTTTCCGGCTTGCTCGCGGTGATTTCCTCGAAGGTGGAAACCGTCATACCGCGGCGTCCGGGAGAGGTGGGCTTATACTTTTTTATTCCCATGTTCTTTCCTCCTGACGCTTAGCTTACTGTAGATTGCTGAATACTTCTATTTTTTCGCCCGCTGCCAGCGTTACGATGGCCCGCTTGGTATCCGGCCGTTTGCCCTGGGTACGGCCCATGCGCTTGATTTTGCCCTTCATGATGCGGGTAGTCACATTAAGTACCCTTACCTTAAACAGGCTTTCCACAGCATTTCTGATTTCGATCTTATTAGCTTTTTTATTCACCATGAAGCAATACTTGTTTTCTTCCATCAACAACATAGATTTTTCCGTTACCAGAGGCTTGATAAGAATATCGTGAGCGTCGCGCAGCATTATCCCAGCACCTCCTCTAATGAAGCGAGCGAAGAACGGGTCAGCACCAGCTTCTCGTTATATAACACCTTATAGGTGTTCAGGCCGGTGGCAGGAGCGGTATTGACGCCGGGCAGATTACGCGCGGAAAAAATAGCGTTTGTGTTATCCGGCTCCAGTACCACCAATGCGTTGGGCGCCTGGATATTATTCAAAACGCGCGCCAATTCCTTGGTTTTGGGGGCTTCGAAAGTTAGATCTTCCACCACCACGATATCGCCGTCCATAGCCTTGCTGGAAAGCGCCGATAGCAGCGCCAGACGGCGCATTTTCTTCGGCATAGTGATTTCATGAGAACGCGGGGTAGGCCCGAAAGCTACGCCGCCTTTGCGCCATACCGGGTTTCGGCTGCTGCCAAAGCTGGCCCGGCCGGTACCCTTTTGCCGCCAGGGCTTCTTGCCGCCGCCGGAGACTTCGGCCCGGCTTTTTACATCATGGGTACCGCGGCGCTGGCTGGCGAGATAAACCCGCACGGCCTGATGCATCACCGGCACATTTATTTGTTGCTCGAAGATTTCCGCCTTGAGCTCGAGTTCGCCCACGGCTTGACCTTCTTTATCATAAACCGTTACATTACTCATGCTTGCCCTCCTTCCCCGCTTAAGCCGATTTGATAGCGCTCTTGATCAGCAGCAGGCCCTCTTTTGGCCCTGGCACAGCGCCTTTAACCAGCAGCAGGTTGCGTTCCGTATCGACGCGCACTATCTCCAGGTTCTGTATGGTCACCTTTTCCGAGCCCAGTTGTCCGGGGGAATGTTTTCCCTTGAACACGCGGGCCGGGCCCTTAGCGCCGGCGGAAGCCGGACGGCGGTGATTCTTGGAACCGTGACTCGAAGGTCCGCGACGGTCGTTCCAGCGTTTGATGGTTCCGGCAAAGCCTTTTCCCTTGGATATACCGGAAATATCTACCTTATCCCCGGCGGTGAACAATTCCACCGTCAGTTGCTGACCCAGGTTGTAATCCCCGAGGTCGCTCAGGCGCAGTTCTTTAAAACAGCGCTGCGGCGCTACATTGGCGGCGCCACAATGACCGGCCAGCGGTTTAGTAGCCTTAGCCGCTTTGATTTCGCCATAGCCTAGTTGCACGGCTGTATAGCCGTCATTTTCCGTTGTTTTTATCTGGGTGATATGGCAGGGCCCGGCGACTATCACCGTTACCGGAATCAGCTTGCCTTCGGGGTCGAAAACCTGCGTCATACCCAGCTTTTTGCCGAGAAGTGCTTTCGGCATTGCTTACACCTCCGATATTAGAGGCCAGAGGCTGGAGGTTAGATGTCTAAAAAGCAGCTTTGTAAACTATCTTGCGTCTTCTCGCATCTATCTTCCATCTTCTCGCTTCTATAATTTGATTTCGATATCCACGCCGGCGGGTAGATCCAGCCGCATTAAAGAATCCATTGTTTTGGGAGTAGGTTCCAGTATATCGATGAGGCGTTTGTGGGTCCTCATCTCGAATTGCTCCCGCGAATCCTTGTTTACATGGGGGGACCTCAGTATGGTGTAGATATTCTTTTCCGTGGGCAACGGTATAGGTCCGCTGACCGCGGCCCCCGTCCTTTTGGCCGTATCCACGATCCTGGCGGCCGATTGATCCAGCAACCGGTGATCGTACGCCTTGAGCCGGATACGTATTTTTTGTTCAGCCATTAAATGTAAACCTCCCTTTCGCCCGTATGGACTACGGACATACTCCGCGGAAAAACCTTCCCTAAAAGGAAGCAACCTCCCGCCTCAACGCAATCCTGTACAGGATATTGTACAGGATATTGTACAATATCCTGTACAATCTTCAGTTTTCAGAATTCGTACTACCAAAAACTGACAACTGATAACTGACAACTGAATGCTATTCGTTCACGCCGATGACCACGCCGGAACCTACCGTGCGGCCGCCTTCGCGGATAGCGAAACGCAGACCTTCCTCTATGGCTATGGGGGTGATCAGCTCGATATCCATGTCGATATTATCGCCCGGCATCACCATTTCCACACCTTCCGGCAGCTTTGCCACGCCGGTTACGTCCGTGGTGCGGAAATAAAACTGTGGGCGATAGCCGTTGAAGAAGGGTGTGTGACGTCCGCCTTCTTCCTTTGTCAAAACGTATACCTGTCCCTTGAACTTGGTATGCGGTTTGATGCTCCCGGGCTTAGCCAAAACCTGTCCGCGCTCTACTTCTTTTCTGTCTACGCCTCGCAGCAGACAACCCACATTATCCCCTGTCTCCGCGTAATCCAGCAGCTTACGGAACATCTCTACCCCGGTCACCACTGTCTTCTTGCTTTCATCCTGCAAGCCCACGATCTCTACCGTATCGCTTACCTTCACCTGACCGCGCTCCACACGCCCCGTTACCACCGTGCCGCGACCCGTGATGGTGAACACGTCTTCTATGGGCATCAAAAACGGTTTGTCGGTATCTCGCACCGGTGTGGGGATGTAGTCGTCGACCGCCTCCATCAGCTTCCATACCGAAGAGCAATAGGGGCAATCCTTGCTGCCGCAGCCGCATTCCAGCGCTTTTAAGGCCGAACCGGCTATCACCGGAATATCGTCCCCGGGAAATTCGTATTCGGAGAGCAGCTCGCGTACTTCCATCTCCACCAGTTCCATCAGTTCCTCGTCGTCCACCTGATCGGCCTTATTCAGATACACCACGATAAAGGGTACGCCCACCTGACGCGCCAGCAGGATATGCTCGCGGGTTTGGGGCATGGGGCCGTCCGCCGCGCTTACTACCAGGATAGCTCCGTCCATCTGGGCCGCGCCGGTGATCATGTTCTTTACGTAGTCGGCGTGACCGGGGCAATCCACGTGGGCGTAGTGGCGGTTTTCTGTTTCGTATTCCACGTGAGCCGTGTTGATGGTGATGCCGCGCGCTTTTTCTTCCGGCGCTTTGTCGATCTGGTCATAAGCCGTGGCTACAGCGCCGCCTACCTTAGACAAGCAGAGCGTAATCGCCGCAGTCAGTGTGGTCTTGCCATGATCCACGTGACCGATAGTTCCCACGTTTACGTGCGGTTTTGTTCTTTCAAATTTTTGCTTAGCCATTGTTATTCCCTCCTAAAATACTGTTTTGCATTTTAAGCGAATGAATAGTAAACGCCGATACCGATATTGTATAGCACTTTGGCGAGACTGTCAATAAATTTTAGGAGTCAAGCAGAAAATCACCAATATTACAATTAATATCCCAGGATATCACGAATTTGCGTAAAATAATCAAGCTTGATCATTTGCGAAACGGCGGATTTTTTTGCGTCGATGATACTTTGTACACTCTCGCGGTATTCTTTTGGCGTCTCGACCCCTTCGTTGGGTATAAAGCTGCCGCGGTTTCTGTTATATACCCCTGCAGCGGTGATAAAACCAGTGTCGAGGAATACTAAAGCTGGGGCGGCGGAAAAGATATCCCGGCCGACAAAGAAACGGGAGTCGAAATCCAGCCCCAAGAGGTTTGATATCGTCGGCACGATATCCGGAACAAAGGAGGGAGCTTGCACCACTTCAGGCTGCATGCCTTTAGCGTAAATAATACAGGAGCTTTGGTAGAGCTCAAAAGCGGGGTCGACCGTATGCCCGGCCAGCTCGGAAATCTCTTCCTTTGTTAGCCCATAAGGGTAATGGTCGGTAGCCAAGACTATCAGAGTACGTTCGGCAACGCCGGCCTCTTCCAGCTGTTCCAGAAGATATTTCATGGCATGTTCCAGTTCGATCTGGCAGGCCAGATATGCTTTTATCTTTGTGGAATACGGCAGATCGGCTACAGCTTCTTGGTTCTTTTTCGATAGCGGATTTCCGCCGAAACTGTAGGGGGAATGTCCGCTGAGAGTCATATAATGAGCGTAGAACAAATCATCCTCGACATAATCAGTGATCGAAAGCTCTATCATCTCTTGATCGCTCACATGCCAGTCGGGGGTTTTGATCTCTAACCCGTGATTGCGCGCTTTATAAATAAAACCTAAAGCAGGGAACATCTTATGCCGATCGTAGTAAGTATAAGAACCGCTGTGATAGGCATATGGCTGTATCCCAAGTCTATTAAACTGAGCCGCTAATGAGAAAGGCAGATAGGTCTTGGCTGCGTCACGGCACCATGATTCACCGCCCCGAGGGAAAAGACCTGTAATCAAGCTAAGTTCGCCACCAATGGTGCCGGCGCCGTAAATACTATAGAAGTTCAAAAAGCTGATCCCGTCGTTTTGCATCATATATAAAGTTGGAGTACGCAACTGGTCGATAACATATAGGCTATAGGCTTCGGCGCAGACAGTGATCAAATTATAGCCCGTAAAAATCCCGGTATGTTCATTTTGTTCGCTAGGCTCAAGGGAGCTGAAGTACTTATGAAGCTGGACAAGTTTATTATTACTTGCATCCCGCTCGATCAAAGCGTCAAAATCGATATCAAACCCGTTGACCTTGCCCAGCCATTCGGGAATAGGCGCTTGTTCGGGTATGTCTTCAACGTCCTTTATGGGTGTCGCGGCTGTTATCTGCGGTTCAAAAATGACAGACGGCGGCGGGAGCTGATTTGCCAAAGGGAGGGTTTTCGCGTCAATAAAATGAGACAATAGATCCAGTTCCAAAGTAATGCCCAGGCCTACCTCCCGAACCGAAGAAACACGGCCTTCCTCCCCTTGTCCATAACGCTGCGCCAGCTCTGAGTAGGGGTTTTGGACAATGGGTATCAGCAATAAAAAATGCCAAGTTATAAGTAAAACTATGGGCAAGCCGACGTATTTAAGCGCTAGGCGGGTATTCAAAATTGGTAGGAGATACTTGTTTATTAGGCTACGGTTTAATGAAGAAAACGGCGCCTTAAGCAAGAGAATTGGGGCGGCGACCGGTAGGAGCAACAGTGCTGTTGCTACGGCATTCTCTCCTATAGTGGCAAACAAAACTTCGCTAAATTGGGATATAGCCGCCGCACCCGTTGCGATTTTATCAATAGAAAAGAACTCGTGGAACATGCGATTATACAAGAGCTGGGCAATATAGAGTAAAGAGAAAAAAACAATGCCAGTCTCCGCGATAACAAATGCCGCCATTTTGGGTACTGTAAAAATTATCAACGTTAGTAGAGCCATACCAAGCAGTCTAAAGAACATCGTGTGCAAGAAACCGATTGTACCGACTCCGGAAAAAAGTCTGAACACTAACTCGCTATAAAGCGAAAGAATAGCAAAAAAAGCAAAACTAAGACCAAGAGCAGCTAGCATCGGCCTGGCAATTAGAAAATGTTGATATAATCTAGTTAGTTTGCTTAAGGCTGTTTTGCCTACCCTCATTTTTCGCTTGCCTCAGTTCAGCTTTTATTCATTATACTGTGCTGTATTCTTAAGATAATTTCCACCACAGTATTCTTGGTTTGCTGCTTAACTGCAGCGGCGCCTACGCCTTAAGGCCTGATTATGATATCATCATCTTCAGGCGGTTCCGGTATTGGTTTATCGGTATTAGGATCCGGGAGCACCACAGATGGCGTCGGTATTGGCGCATCAGTTGTATTCTCTACAACGATCTCCGGCAATTCTACAGTCTCTTCCGCTGCGGGCTCATCAGCAGCTTCCTCTAAAACTTCCTCCGGCAATTCTTCAACCTCTTCCGGTATTGGCTCATCAGTGGTTTTAGTAAAAAATTCAGCCTTCATATAGCCTTTTTGCCCTTTATAGTCAACTAAATACCACTCATCATCTCCATAACCTACAGAATCAGTAACACTAACGATCGTACCTTTCAGAACGGTTGTGAATCTGGTAGTATCGGTGCTTGGCCCTTCCCGCAAGTTAACATTCTCGGTTGTTTTGTAGTAACCCGCTAAAAAAGCCTCGGATTCGCCGTTCCCGTCTTCGTGCGTAGGAGTAATTATCATTTCGTCGCCGATTATTTCTTCGTCGGGCAAATCGTCGTTTTGATGCTGCGCTACTGCGGGTTCCTCCGGCAGTGGAGGTGTCGCGTCATCTTGCGCATGTTTTTTGCCGCAAGCAGATAGGGTTAGCGCTAACAAAACAATCAGTATAGCGATTTTTTTGTTTTGTATTTTCATGATAACTTCCTTTCATTTATGTTGTTCCAAGTTTCATTTAAGTGCATAGAGTATTTATTATTATACTCTTAAGTCTTATTATTGGCAAGGGTTATTTGGCTGGTTTTCAATATAGCTTTCTATAGATAAGCGGAGTGTGACGCGAGTGTCAGTTTTCCGACGCTTTTGTGCAAAAAACTGACACCCTGGCTAGCGTCAACAGCTTTAATCAAATTTAAGTAACATTATGCTTGCTTTCTGCGGAATAAATGTGTATTATTATAGTATCAGTAAAAGTTTCCAGTGCTAAGATTAAAGCCTTGGCAATACGCCAAGGAGCCAAAAGGAGAGCCAACATGAAAAAGGTAGGCTTTATTCTTTTAGCATTATTTTTACTGCTGTTTATTCTATCGACACTTGCTTTTGCTATAGAAGGCTCTTCCTTGCTCATTCTGGAGGACAGGGTTTTTCAAGCAGGTGTTTATCACAACGGCATGGTCGCCGAATCTGAACCGCCAACCTTTGCTCCTACGCATACAAAGGAACAACAAGCAGACGAAATCAGAAGAATGATAAACACCTACAGCCCCAGCGGCAGATTTTTATTAAATAGCGAAGCAACTTACCGGTCAAGGACAGAAAACGCCTTAATATCCGCCTTTATATCCGAGTGGATCGTTGTTTTCAAATCCGACGATATATTCTCGCATTTGAATACGGCTGTGCACGAAATGTATCATAGCTTTCAGCATGCGGTTTGGACCGGAACAAATAATCTTGTTAATAACGATATCGTGACTATTGCTTTCTTAAGAGATGAAATCGTAAAGACAGAGGAAGTAACATCTAAGTTTCCGGATAGATTGAAAACTTTTAGATGGGCTACTTATGTTTCCCCTGGTGTAACTGTTACTGCAAATGTAAGTGGCGCTTATGGATTATTAGACGAATTGAGCGCGTATTATTACGGCTGTAGGGCAGTTATTGACTGTACGGAATATCTTTGCGAATATATTGATAAAAGCGGATATTCCTCAGGGTTAGTTATGGGTTATTTTAACTCCATTTGGAATGATACGTCAGCTTTTTATGAGTTTGAATTTTGGATCTTAGCGTATTTGTCGTTTTTAAAAGAACATTATCCCGCCCACTATGAGGCAATAATGGGTAATGAGAATTATAAAAAAGTGTTTGGCTATATACATGATAGTTTCGAGAAGCTATTTGAGAATATTCCTGAAACAAACAAAATTATTTTTGATAAATTGAACAGTATTAATATTGTGGTTCGGGAAGATAATGATGTGCTTTGGTTGGGAAACCGTGGCTTTATTAAACCCACACAAGAACTCGAAATGCTAAAAAAAGAGCTGAGCGATGTTAAATATCAGATCATACTGCAAGAGCTAGCCATATCGACGCCGCAACCAACTCCGCCCACCACTGCGCAACAAATCCCCGACAACGCAGTATCTGCCACTCCTACTGCATCAATTGTACTGGTCAACGGCGCGCAGATAACTTTCGACGCTTACAATATATGCGGCAATAACTATTTCAAGCTGCGTGATATCGCCATGGCTTTAAGCGGAAGCGTCAAACAGTTCGAGGTCAGTTGGAATGAGTTTGCTAATGCCATCCTCCTCAGCAGCGGGCAACCCTATACGCCGGTAGGCGGCGAACTGATCAGTGGCGGCGCGGATAATTGGCTGGCTATACCCACGGAATCCAAAGTATA
>Ga0082212_10007020_pt1 | contig 15001 bp, 13 predicted proteins | sample TergutNt197P3_FD_71548 | JGI IMG/M metagenome (GOLD analysis project Ga0082212, IMG submission 71548) | Neocapritermes taracua P3 segment gut microbial communities from Petit-Saut dam, French Guiana - Nt197 P3 | ecosystem: Host-associated > Arthropoda: Insects > Digestive system > Gut ...
TGCCGTCCCAACCTGCGCATAATGCGCAAACTGCATCGACGAAGTAGCGCGCCCCGAAGTAATGGTACGCAACGCAGTCACATATCCAAATGTTTCAGCCAAAGGCACTTTCGCCTTAACAACGCGTGCCCCTGCGCGGCTGGAATCCATTCCTTCAATCTGTCCGCGGCGTTTATTCAAATCGCCTATCACATCGCCTACATTGTCTTCAGGTGTGACCACCTCAATTTGCATGATCGGCTCTGTCAGCACAGGGCCTGCTTTTACTGCCGCACTTCTGAAAGCCTGAATCGCACATATCTCAAACGACAACTGATCGGAATCGACCGTATGCCACGAACCGTCGAGCAACGTAACTTTCATTTTATCCAACGGGTAATTCGCCAAAACGCCATTACTCATCGCTTTTTCAAAACCTTTCTGCACAGAAGGAATAAACTCTTTGGGCACATTGCCTCCTTTCACTTCATCTATAAACTGCAAACGTCCGACAAAATCCTCATCTGCAGGCTCAATCCTGACAATGATATCCGCAAATTTGCCACGTCCTCCCGTTTGTTTCTTGTAAACCTCACGCAATTCAACAGGAATGGTAATCGCTTCCTTGTAAGACACCAACGGACGTCCCTGATTACATTCAACCTTGAACTCACGACGCAAGCGATCAACGATAATCTCAAGGTGCAACTCACCCATTCCGCGAATGATGGTTTGTCCTGTTTCATTGTTCGATTCCACGCGAAAAGTCGGATCTTCTTCCGACAGTTTTGACAATCCAATACCCAGTTTATCCAGGTCTTGCTGTGTCTTTGGCTCTATGGCAATACCAATTACAGGATCGGGAAACTCAATGGATTCCAACGTAATCGGATGTTTTTCATCGCAAAGCGTATCGCCTGTATGAATATCTTTAAATCCGATACCCGCCCCAATATCGCCACATCCGATTTTTTCCACCGGATTCTGTTTGTTGGAGTGCATTTGGAACAAACGCGAGATACGCTCTTTCTTTCCCGAGCGCGTATTTAATACATGCGAACCCGCATGTAAAGTACCTGAGTAAACGCGAATAAAACAAAGACGTCCCACATAAGGATCGGTTGCAATTTTAAATGCAAGGGCTGTCAAAGGTTCATCCGCCACAGGTTTGCGTACAATCTCCTTATCCGGATAATCCGGGTTATGCCCTGTAATACATAGCGTATCACTTGGACTTGGCAGATAGGCGCATACCGTATCCAATAAGGTCTGTACCCCTTTATTTTTGAATGACGAGCCGCATATCACAGGATTGATTCGCATCGACAAAGTGCCTTTACGCAACGCTGCATGTATTTCATCTTCTGTGATTTCAGACGAATCGGCAAAATATTTTTCCATCAAGGAATCATTAAATTCGGCAATGGTTTCGAGCATTTTGTCGCGCCATTCTTCGGCCTCTTCTCTTAATTCAACAGGAATTTCATTGATCTCATATTCAGCGCCCAACGTATCATCACGCCAATAATAGGCTTTCATTTTTACCAAATCCACCACGCCTTGAAACTTTTCTTCCGAGCCGAGTGGTATTTGTACGGGGCATGGATTCGATCCCAACACATCTTTTATCTGGCGAACGACCTCAAAGAAGTCCGCACCCGACCGATCCATTTTATTAATGTAACACACGCGCGGTACATTATACTTGTCCGCCTGACGCCATACTGTTTCAGATTGTGGTTCTACACCGCCAACCGCACAGAATGTGGCTACTGCGCCATCCAAAACCCGCAACGAACGCTCTACCTCAACGGTAAAATCCACGTGTCCGGGAGTATCTATTAAGTTGATTTTAAATTTATTATCTCCGTAATTCCAGAAAGTCGTGGTTGCAGCCGAAGTAATCGTGATGCCGCGTTCCTGCTCCTGTTCCATCCAGTCCATTGTGGCTGCGCCATCATGTACTTCGCCAAGTTTATGGGTCAAGCCGGTGTAGAAAAGAATACGCTCCGAAGTCGTAGTCTTCCCTGCATCAATATGTGCCATAATGCCTATATTCCTGGTGTACTGTAACATTTCAATGATTGAATAACTGAATAACTGAAAATATTAAATCTTTAAATCTTTAAATTCTTAAATCGTAATTCTTAAATCGTAAATCTAAAATCTAAAATACGCAAACGCCCTATTAGCCTCCGCCATCCTGTGCATATCTTCTTTCCGTTTAAACGCACCTCCTTGACTGTTAAACGCATCTACAATTTCAGCACTTAACTTATCGGACATGGTTTTGCCACCCCTTCTGCGGGCGTACAAAATTAAATTCTTCATAGAAACGGATTCTTTGCGATCCGGACGGATCTCGGTAGGTACCTGGAATGTGGCTCCACCTACGCGGCGTGATTTCACTTCAACCTGGGGGGTTATATTGTCAAGCGCTGATTTCCAAATCTCTAACGCTGATTTTTCTTCATTGGGCAATTTCTTTTTCACATTATCCAAAGCGGAATAGAAAATGTCATACGATATACTCTTCTTACCGTCGTACATCAAATGGTTTACAAACTTTGTAACCCTCACATCGCCATAGACAGGATCCGGTAACACCTGTCGTTTTTTGGGTTTAGACTTTCTCATTTTTTCTCAAAATTTTGTTCATGTTTTTGGTTGTTGCTTTTTTTCTATTGGGCGAAAGCCATTCGCCCATTTGTCTTCAACGATTCCTCCGAACCATTTACTCAACCCGCGTCTTTTCCAAATAACCTAAACTTTTATGTTAATATTCTTTTTATTCTACTTTTCTTTATCATTAAATCTTTAAATTCTTAAATCTTTAAATCCAAAGAATCCTATTCTTATTATTTTTTCCCTTTTGCCGCAGCCCCCGCCTTTGCAGCAGCCCCCGCCTTCGGACGTTTCGCTCCGTATTTCGAACGGCGTTGTGTACGGCCGGCTACTCCGGCAGTATCCAATGTACCGCGTACAATATGATAACGCACGCCCGGAAGGTCTTTCACACGGCCGCCGCGTACCATTACAATAGAGTGTTCCTGCAGATTATGGCCTTCGCCCGGAATATAAGAGTTCACCTCTTTATGATTCGTCAAGCGTACGCGAGCCACTTTTCGCATGGCAGAATTCGGTTTTTTAGGCGTCGTTGTATATACACGTACACAAACGCCGCGTCTTTGAGGGCAAGAATCCAGCGCCGGAGCTTTCCCTTTCACAGCCAAAGTCTCCCTTCCCTTTCTTACTAACTGTTGAATTGTAGGCATTTTCTACTTTATTTTTATATTTTTTTATTTATCCTTTTCAATTTCGGGTTGCAAAGATACAACTTATTTTCTTACAAACAAGCGTTATTCCAAAAAAAACATTTTTTTGATGCTTCTTTTTGTATACCACACGTCATGCCTAAAATAAAACAACCGTTTAGCATTGCTTTTTGACACAAAGATTGCTGCAATCTTTGTTGTTTCTGATTCTTTTCTTACAAAACCACCAAATTTTCGGGCAAAAAGATTTCGCATTTATTTTTCTCTATGGAACGTATAAGTGATAGATAGATAGCATCAAATACTTTTTGTAAATAAATTAATTTACTTTCCTCAATCTTTTCGATAGGAGTTTCTAAAATATTTTGCAATACCAAAAATGGGCTTGTGGTATTGGAGTTGGATATTTCTATCCACAATTTTCCATTGCGAATAACGTAGGGTTTGATTTTCGTGTCATTGTAAATATTTTGCAATATTGTATTCAAAAGACTTATTTTTTTGAAATTGTTTAATTCATCTAATTTATTTTCAATCAGAAAAATATTTTTTTTCAGACAGCACATTCGACCAAAATGTCGGCACAAAGGGTTTATGATTTTTCTTTGCCAATTTTCGAAGTTTATTGACAGTACATCGATTTTTTGGATTTAAACGTTATAAAAATATCTTTGAAACAATAAAAAACTTCTGACAATTTTTCTACTAATTCTATCGGGATTATTGTATCATTCAGACTGGCGTGAAAAATAATGTTCTGCTTGTTGCTTTATAAACTAAAACCCTGACAACATCTTCTGCATTTTGCGGGTAAATTTCATTTTTAACACAAATAATGCAAAGCACCTCCTTGTTTTTAACGCATTCAATCTCATGGGATTATCATGCAATTTTCAATTGTTTCCTGTGAAAGTGCAATGCTGGAATACAACATGTTTTGACAACGTTCCACAACTTCTTCTTTCGAAATTGTGTCAATAAAAAAAAGTTTGAGAAATATCTATTGGCGTATCATTTACTATAAATGGTTTTTCTTTATAATCAGTTCCATAAGTAGAGTAATAATGCAAAATCTGATCAATTAACAACTCGAATCGCGTTTTACTCGTAACATCTTCTATCGCTTTGTAGAATGTAGCATTCGGATTAAATTTCTTTTCCTTAACATATTGATAAACAATCTCTATATCAGAATATGGATTGCATATTACACCAAATTTTAATAATTTATGGATGTAAAATTATTTTTCGTAGTTTTTCTTCATTTCCTTAATTTGCGCACAAATTTGCTTTGCAAATCGTTTGGGTTTGAGGACTTTTACTTGCGAACCGAATCCGAGTATCAGTCGTTGTAATTCGCGATTGGGAACGAGGAAATAGGAAAGTACGACCTCTTTTTCGTTTTCTGAAACGATTTGCTGTGTGGCATGCAATGGCGATTTCTTGAAATATTTGGCTTGTCCGGGCGTAACGGAAATCTCGACCGTAGTTGGATATTCCATATCGTATACCAAGCCTATCAATAAGTCGAACAGTTCGGCAATGCGTTTTTGTTCGGTTCGTTCAAAGGTTTCGTCCGCAATTTGAATATATGTGATTCTGTCCAACCCGAACGTGCGGATTTCGTTGGAATAGGCAAAAACGCCCACCACATACCATTTGGCATTGTATTCTTTCAGTAGATAAGGCTTTATGGTATGTTGGCGGATTTGATTCCGTTCAAAGTTTTCATGGTCGAATGTGATAATCCGCGATTGAACGATCGCGGCATAAATCGGTTCCAAGTTCACACTTCCCGCATAGCCTTCACTTGTCTCAAAAGCAAGACACGACAGGGTTTTATCTTTGTTTTTGATGCTCTCCATCAGCAATTCGGACGAATTGACAAAGTGGATCAAATGAAGTAATCTGTTCAGATTTTCGGGATTTCCCGCATTGAACGAATAGGTATTTGTCTTTCGGTTACAATTACTTATGATGTCGTAATCATCGCGCAATTCCCGGATGTAGCGCTCAAGGGTACGTTGACTTATTGATACATCGTGCTTCTCCAGATAACTTGCAATGTCGCGCAAGGTAACCTCTTTTTTGCGTTGCAGCAGATCAACTATCAATGCAAGGTTTCGTATGTTTTTCATTATTAAACGATTATTCTGTTTTTTCAATATCCTTAAAATAGCGATAGGTACCCACCTTTAATTCGACACAGGATGCTTCGTCGCATACGATGATGCTTTTGGGGTGGAGTTGCAGAGCCGTGATGGTCCACATTTGGCTCACTCCGCCTTCGACAGCCTGTTGCAAGGCGCGCGCTTTATTATGTCCATTCACTACGACCAACACTTCTTTGGCATCCAAAACCGTTCCGATACCAACGGTCAGGGCTGTTTTGGGTACTTTATTCACGTCGTTATCAAAGAAACGCGCATTGACAATAATCGTATCGGTAGTCAGGGATTTGATGCGTGTGCGCGACGCCAATGATGAACCCGGCTCATTGAATGCCAAATGCCCATCAGGCCCTATGCCGCCTAAAAACAAGTCTATTCCGCCGGCTTGTTTAATCATTGCTTCGTAATTGGCACATTCTGTTTCCAAATCGGGCGCATTGCCATTCAGGATATGGGCATTTTCGGGTGCAATATCAATGTGGCTGAAGAAATTATCCCACATAAACGAATGATAGCTTTGCGGGTGTTCTTGCGGCAAACCCACATATTCATCCATATTGAAGGTAATCACATACCGGAAAGATACGACGCCTTTTCGGTAGAGGTCAATCAGGTTTTTATATGTTCCCACAGGGGAGGATCCGGTCGGCAGTCCTAAAACAAAAGGTTTGTCGGCTGTCGGAGCCACTTTGTTGATCCGGTCGGCAATATAGTCGGCCGTCCATTTTGATAATACTTCGTAATCGGGTTGAATAATTAGTCTCATTTAAAAAATGGTTAATGGTTAGTGATTGGTAGGGGCGTAAAACTTACGCCCCAAATTATTCAGTTATTTTTTTGTCATTGCACGCCAAATACAGATGATGCCCAGTAATATAAACGGGATGCTCAGCCATTGCCCCATATCAAGCATCATGCCTTCTTCAAAATCTTCCTGTACATTTTTCAGAAATTCGATAAAGAAACGCGACACGAAAATGCAAATCATAAAAATCCCAAAAATAAGACCTTCCTTTTTCCACGCGTCCTTTTTGAAATACAACCACATACACAATGCGAATGTCAACAGGTAACAGATGGCTTCATAGATTTGGGTAGGATGACTTGGCGGGGAAAAAATAGGTATTGAGCCTCTTTTTAAATAACCGAGGTTTTCGATAAAGCGAAATCCCCAGGGCAAATCGGTCGGATGGCCATATACTTCGTGGTTCATCAGATTCCCCAGACGTATCAGGGCAGCAACCAACCCTGTCGGGACAACCAATTTATCGAATGTCCACAGCATACTTCTATGAGAATAGTATTTAGAGAAAAAATAGATAGCTATGATAATACCCAGCACGCCTCCATGACTTGCCAAGCCGCCTTCCCATACTTTCAATATCTCCACCGGATTGGCTAAATAATATTGTGGCGCATAAAACAGGCAATGTCCCAAACGAGCGCCAATGAATGTTCCTCCAAACGTGAAATATAACAGTGGGTCTAACCATGCAAGATTCAGGTTCTCCCGTTTGAACATGCGCTCCACGATTTTATATCCCACATAAAATCCGATAATGAATGCCAGCGCATACCAGCGAATTTCTCTATCCCCAATCGTAAAAATGGCAGGATTGACTTTCCAGGTAATTTCTAATAGTGTCATGATAATTAGTTTATTGGTAGGGGCAAGGCATGCCTTGCCCCTACGCTACTCCATAATTCAAAATTGATCGATCACAAGTTCGCCTGCCAGCAGATCAGTTACCGCTTTAACAAATTCGGCAAAATGTGTTGAATTTTCATGTATCTTAAAAGCGGCGTCATCTTTGTATTCTTCATAAACAATAAAAATCAAAGGATTTTCTGTTGATTGATAGAGCGTATAGAACAGATTTCCTTCTTCAGCCCTTGTGGCGGCTACCAATTTGGACGCTATTTCGATAAATGCTTTTTCCTGTCCCTCTTTTACGGCTATGCGCGCGACAACCACCGTTTTATCTTTTTGAGGTTGTTCCATGCAGCAAGCCTCCGTTCCTTCGCAACATGCTTCCGTTTGTTTTTCTTTTTCTTTGCAAGCCATGATACCTATCATGACAAAAGCCATTAAAATAATTCCAATCTTTTTCATTTTATTCTACTATTTATTATGTTAAATTTCGCGTATTATTTTTGTATATATCTGATTAATTGTTTGTTATATCGTATTACTGAAAACTAATTGAGGTTCTTAAATCCAATAATCCGGCGTACATCCGAAAGGACTTTACCTCCGCTTGCACGCGCTTTTTCCGCTCCCTCCCGCATGACCTTATCCAAATACGCATTATCTTCGGCCAACGCATTGATACGTTCCCGAATGGGGTTGCAAAACGAAATCACATCTTCCGAAAGTTGTTTTTTCATATCGCCGTAACGAATCGAACAGTCATTGTAAACCTGTTCGAAGTGTGCACAGGTTTCAGGCCGGGATACATGTTTCATCAGCGTAAACAGATTGATTATTTCCTGTGATTTCGGTTGGTTTTCTTGTGTCGGGCCTTCGTCTGTTTTTGCCCGCATGATTTTTTTGCGAATTACCTCCGGCGAATCCTGAAGATAGATAGCGTTTCCCTCCGATTTGCCCATTTTCATACTGCCATCCAAGCCCGGAATTTTTACCAATTCCTCATCAAAATTATAGGCTTTCGGTTCTTTGAAGTATTCCACATTGTACAATCTGTTGAAACGAGCGGCATACGTGCGAGTCAGTTCGAGATGTGCCTCCTGATCTTTTCCTACGGGCACCTTGTCGGCATTATGGATTAATATATCGGCAGCCATCAAGGTCGGATAGGTCAGCAGTCCGGCATTTACATTATTGGGCTGTTGCCGCACTTTATCTTTAAAGGTGGCGCACCGCTCCAATTCACCCAAATAAGCGTTCATATTCAGCAACAAATATAACTCGGCCGTTTCAGGAAGGTCGCTTTGCACATAGATGGTTGCCGTTTCAGGGTCTATGCCCGCAGCCAAATACTCAATAAGCACCTGTCTCACATTGTGTTGCAAATTTTCGGGTTTGGGATGCGTCGTCAATGAATGATAATCGGCAATAAAGAAATAACAATTGTTTTCATATTGCATCTTTACAAAATTCCTCAATGCCCCAAAATAATTACCGAGATGTAAATTTCCCGTAGGTCTGATTCCGCTTAATACTGTTTCCATTCTACAATTTGCAGGTTTTGTGACAACAAAGATAGCGTTTTTTTTGGGAACTCGAAAAAAACGCTATCTTTGCTCTCGCAGATACAAATTTATTATCTATAAACCTGATATATTTTTATGTGGTTACTTCATTCTTCAATCGGCAGGAAATTAGTGATGAGTATCACCGGTATTGCGCTGGTTTTATTCTTGTTGTTTCATTTATCCATGAATGTGACGGCAGTTTTTTCGGCTGATGAATATAATCTTATTTGTACATTTTTGGGAGCGAACTGGTATGCTGTGTTAGCAACCTGTATTTTGGGGATTTTGGTCTTTTTTCATATTGTATATTCGATTATGATCACAGTTCAAAATAATAAAGCAAGAGGGAGGGCTCATTATGCAGTAAGTCCTCGTTCGAAAGGAGTCAGTTGGGCCTCTCAAAATATGCTGATTTTGGGATCAATTGTGTGCGGTTTTTTGGTGTTGCATATTTATCAATTTTGGCGTCGAATGATGTTTGCCGAACTGCTCGGACATCATGAAATAATGATTAACGGCACTATGTTTTCACCTCAGGATGGGCATGCCTTTATCTGTTATTATTTCAGCCAATTGTGGGTGGTTATCGCCTATTTGGCTTGGTATGTTGCTTTGTGGTTTCATCTGACACATGGCTTTTGGAGCGCTTTTCAGAGCATTGGCTGGAACAATCGTCACTGGCTCAATCGCTGGAAAACGCTTAGTAATTTCGTTGCCACAATAATTATTCTTGGGTTCATGTTTGTGACGATTACATTTTATGTGAGAAGCCAAATCAATTGAACGCCTCCCCTACCCCCTCCAAAAGAGGGAAATTTGGGGAAATATCGCAATTCATAATACGTGATTTAATAATACTTATGTTACTGATAAATTCAAAAATCCCACAAGGCCCTTTAGAAGAAAAGTGGGGTAGATACAAAGGCCATCAGAAATTTGTCAATCCGGCCAACAAACGCCTGTTGGATGTTATTATTGTCGGGAGCGGATTGGCGGGATCTTCGGCTGCCGCCTCTTTGGCTGAAATGGGTTTTAACGTGTTGAATTTCTGTTTGCAGGATTCGCCGCGCCGCGCCCATTCCATTGCGGCCCAAGGAGGGATTAATGCAGCCAAAAACTATCAGAACGATGGCGATTCTGTCTATCATTTATTCCATGATACGATCAAAGGCGGCGATTTCCGCTCACGCGAAGCCAATGTATATCGTTTGGCTGAAGTGTCGAATTTGATTATTGACCATTGTGTCGCTCAGGGGGTGCCTTTTGCCCGCGAATATGGAGGTCATTTAGCGAATCGTTCATTTGGCGGAGCGCAAGTGTCGCGTACATTTTATTCACGCGGCCAAACAGGTCAACAATTATTGTTGGGCGCTTATGCTGCATTAAGCCGTCAGATTGGGCTGGGTAAGGTAAAAATGTTTACGCGCTATGAAATGATCGACTTAGTCATTATTGACGGTCATGCACGAGGAATTTTAGCCCGCAACCTGCTAACCGGCGAAATCGAGCGTTTTTCGGCACATGCCGTTGTGATTGCCACCGGTGGTTATGTAAATACGTTTTTCCTTTCAACCAATGCATTGTCGTCGAATGGATCGGCAGCATGGCAATGTTATAAAAAAGGCGCCTGCATCGCCAATCCGTGTATGGTACAGATTCATCCGACCTGCATTCCCGTGCATGGCGAATTTCAATCGAAACTCACGCTGATGTCCGAGTCGCTGCGTAACGATGGGCGTATTTGGGTTCCAAAAAAGAAAGAAGATGCTGCGGCTATCCGATCTAATAAATTGAAACCTAACGAAATAAAAGAAGAAGACAGGGATTATTACTTAGAACGCCGTTATCCTGCTTTTGGCAACTTGGTTCCGCGCGATGTGGCGTCAAGGGCGGCAAAAGAACGTTGCGACGCCGGGTACGGAGTAGAAACGGGCGGCGCTGTTTTTTTGGATTTTGCCGATGCAATCGAACGTTTGGGGCAAGAAGAGGTCGAACAACGCTATGGCAATCTTTTCCAAATGTACCATCAGATTGCGGATGATGACCCGTATAAAACGCCGATGAAGATTTATCCTGCCCTACACTATTCGATGGGTGGGCTATGGGTGGATTATGAACTGATGACTACCATTCCCGGGTTATATGCCATCGGAGAAGCCAATTTTTCCGACCATGGCGCGAATCGTTTGGGCGCTTCGGCATTGATGCAAGGATTAGCCGACGGTTATTTCATACTGCCCTATACGATTCAAAATTATTTGGCCGACCAAATACAAATACCGCGTTTCAGTACAGATTTGCCGGAATTTGAAGAAGCCGAAAAACAGATTCGCGAACGTATCGAAAAGTTGATGAATATCAACGGAAAACGCTCTGTTGACAGTTTGCATAAGGCATTGGGACATATTATGTGGGATCATGTGGGTATGGTGCGCAATGAAAGCGGATTGAAAAAAGCCGGCGAAATGATTGCCGAACTGAAAGATGAGTTTTGGCAAAATATTCGTATTCCGGGAAAGAGTGACGACCTGAATGTAGAGCTCGAAAAAGCGCTTCGTTTGGCTGATTTTCTTGAGATAGGCGAACTTATGGCCCGTGATGCAGATGACCGTGCAGAATCTTGTGGCGGTCACTCGCGCGAAGAACATCTTACTGCCGAAGGAGAGGCGCGTCGCCACGACGTAAAATATTCGTATGTGTCCTGCTGGCAATATCGAGGAGAAAACAAAGAGCCGGTATTATTTAAAGAGCCGCTGGAATATGAATTTGTTGTACGACAGTTGCGCGACTACAAAAAATAGTGGTTAGAGTTTAGTGATTAGAGTTTAGTGATTAGAGTTTAGTTAAATTTTTTAATTATTCAGTTACTCAGTTATTCAGTTACTCATAATTATAAAGTATGGACAAAAATATAGATATAACAATCAAAGTTTGGCGACAAAAGGGGCCGAAGGCAAAAGGGGCATTCGAAAAGTATCAACTCAAAGGCATCTCACAGGGAAGTTCATTCCTTGAAATGCTCGATATACTGAATGAACAGTTGATAAACGAAGGAAAGGAACCTGTTTATTTCGACCATGATTGTCGCGAAGGTATCTGCGGCACTTGTTCCTTGTATATCAACGGGCATCCTCACGGCCCTGATTCGGCTGTTACCACCTGTCAGGTTCACATGCGCAAATTCAATGATGGCGACACAATTACAATTGAGCCTTGGCGTGCTGCCGGTTTTCCGATCATTCGCGACCTGACTGTCGATCGCCAGGCTTACGACAAGATTATGCAAGCCGGAGGATTCGTTTCTATCAACACCGGCGGAGCGCCCGATGCCAATACGATCCCTGTACCCAAAGACAAAGCCGAGAAGGCAATGGACGCAGCTTCCTGTATTGGTTGCGGAGCGTGTGCAGCGGCTTGTAAAAACGGATCGGCCATGTTGTTTGTCGCAGCCAAGGTCAGTCAATTGGCGCTATTGCCGCAAGGGAAAGTCGAATCTGCCCGCCGAGCAAAGTCGATGGTTGCCAAAATGGATGAACTCGGCTTTGGCAACTGTACCAATACACGGGCTTGCGAATTAGAATGTCCGAAAAACATCTCAATAGCGCATATCGCCCGATTGAATCGCGAATATCTTTGGGCGAAAATGAAAGACTGAGCAAAAGATGTCAACATTATACATCAATCCGCTGACCTTCCCACTGTATGTCATGGCGAAACCCATAGGGCCGTTATGCAATATGGATTGCGAATATTGTTACTACTTGGAGAAAAGTGTAATGTATCAAAACCGCAAATCGCTCAAAATGACCGACGAACTGCTGGAACGGTTTATCGAATCCTATATTCATTGTCAAACGACGCCTTTTGTTCAGTTCACATGGCATGGAGGCGAATCGCTGCTGCGAGGCATTGACTTTTACAGAAAAGCGCTCAAGCTGCAACAACAATATGGCAGAGGGCGCGAAATAGCGAACTGCATCCAAACAAACGGTTTACTGTTGAATGATGAATGGTGCCGTTTCTTTAAGGACAATAATTTTTTGGTAGGGATTTCGATTGACGGCCCGGAAGCGTTGCATGACTGTTACCGGAAAGATTGTGGCGGACGCGGCACTTTTTCACGCGTAATGCGGGGCATTGAATTGCTGCAAAAGCACCGGGTGGATTTCAACACCTTATCTGTCCTGCACGACAAAAATGTGCGGTATCCGCAGCAAATTTACCGTTTTTTCAAGGAAATAGGGAGTTGCTACATGCAGTTTACTCCTATTGTCGAACGGTTGGGCAGCCGGGACGATGGGCTCGAATTGCTGACAGCAGCCGACAATCCCGACGACCGGGAGATGGCGCCATGGTCGGTCGATCCGGTTGCGTATGGCAGATTTTACATCGAAATGTTCGACGAATGGGTTAAACAGGATGTCGGAAAATACTTTGTACAACTGTTCGACGCCACATTGGCCTGTCTGTATGGCACACAACCCGGCGTTTGCCTCTATGCCAAAACCTGCGGCCATGCTTTAGCCATCGAACATAATGGCGATGTATTTGCCTGCGACCATTTTGTGTATCCCGAATACCTTCGGGGGAATATCTATAATCAATCCTTGGTAGAACTTACGTTATCCAAAGAACAGATCGCTTTTGGCAATGAAAAGCAAAACCGCCTGCCAATGCAGTGTGTTAATTGTCAATATCTTCCGCTATGCAATGGAGAATGCCCGAAAAACAGAATAATCAAAACAGCCGACGGCGAACCCGGCCTTAACTACCTCTGTAAAGGATTACAACTTTACTTCAGACATGTGATGCCGTTTATGGAATACATGGTCGAAGAATTACGCAACGAACGGCCGCCTGCCAATATTATGCACTCGAATATTGTAAAGGCAAGGCATACCTTGCCTCCACAAAAATATTAAATAATTATGAACTGCAAGCTGTTAGTGATTGATGTGGACGAAACGCTACTCAATCACGAAAAAAAAATTACGACGCGAACAAAGATTGCTTTGATCAAAGCACAACAAGTAGGTGTACAGGTTGTACTGGCTTCAGGACGGCCTACTTATGGTCTTTTGCCTTTGGCAAAACAATTAGAATTAGATAAAAATCAAGGATTTATCCTTTCATATAACGGAGGGCAAATCATGAATATGCAAACCGGCGAACTATTGTTCGAAAAGCGGATAAATGCCGAAATGATACCTTATTTAGAGCGTAAAGCCGGTAAAAATAACTTTGCACTGTTTACCTATCATAATGATACAATTATTACAAACAGGCAGGATAATAACCGGATTCGGCAGGAAGCCGAATTGAACGGTATGAAAATAAGGGAGATAGCGAATTTTGCCGAATCCATCGACTTTCACCCGCATAAGTGTATGCTGGTCGGCGACGACGAAAAGGCGCTGACCGACTTGGAGCATAGCTGGAAAAAAAGATTAGCCGGTACGCTTGATGCTTATCGCTCTGAGCCTTATTTTCTTGAAGTTGTTCCGCAATATATCGACAAGGCGAATACGTTAAGTATATTGCTCGAAAAGATGGATATCCAACCCGAAAATATAATTGCCATTGGCAATGGTGTTTGCGATGTGACCATGATCCAATTGGCAGGCTTTGGCGTAGCCATGGGGAATGCGCAAGAGTCGGTAAAGGCATGCGCCGACTATGTGACGGAAAGCAACGATAAAAACGGAGTGGCTTTAGTGGTTGAGAAATTTATCCTTGCCGCTGTTCGAGCGACAGAGATACCCCTTGATCAAATCAACAGGGTTGGACGTCATGCCTTAGTAGGAAACTTAGGTATTCAGTTTACGTATGCTTCGGCCGACAGGGTTGAGGCTACCATGCCTGTCGATAACCGCACGCGCCAACCTTTTGGGATTTTACACGGAGGAGCTACCTTGGCTTTGGCTGAAACAGTAGCCGGATTCGGCTCAATGATACTCTGTCAGCCCGACGAAACAATGGTTGGGATGCAGGTCAGCGGCAATCATTTATCATCAGCGCATGAAGGCGATACCGTTCGTGCCGTAGCAACGATTATACACAAAGGCCAATCATCGCATGTATGGAATGTGGATGTATATACTTCGACCGATAAATTAGTCTCATCGATTCGTGTCCTGAATAGCGTGATGAAGAGGAAATAAAAATAGAGTGTAGATATGAGAGTTTAGAGTTTAGTTAAATCTTTAAATTACTCCGTTATTCAGTTACTCAATTATGGAGTCCCTTAAGACCATCACTGCTTCCGGTCCCATATTGAAAAGCAGGTCAACAATACTGAGATTGGGAAGGAAACCATGTTTTTCTCTAAAAACCTGATAATAAGGCTTAGGTTCGAAAAAA
>Ga0082212_10007021_pt1 | contig 14995 bp, 8 predicted proteins | sample TergutNt197P3_FD_71548 | JGI IMG/M metagenome (GOLD analysis project Ga0082212, IMG submission 71548) | Neocapritermes taracua P3 segment gut microbial communities from Petit-Saut dam, French Guiana - Nt197 P3 | ecosystem: Host-associated > Arthropoda: Insects > Digestive system > Gut ...
GGGCTCGATGGCAAGGAGGCAATACGGAAAAAGTCGGCGGTGGGCGATTTTGAAAACGCCTCGGTAAAGACTGTGATTTCTATGGCGATGACTAAAAAGTTCGATGGGCAGAACTGCTTCTCGAAATCCATCGGGGCGAGGGTTTCTGACGTTAAGGTCCGAAAGTGTGGCCAAGCCGGATACACTGATTTCGGCGGTTACCCGCTGTATTCAAGCTGGCGCCCGGATGTGGGCGCGTCGGGGATGTGGTACGGCACTTCTGACTGCGTCCCGTCATATATCCATTACGAGGAAGGCGGCAAGATTTCAATATATAGATAAACTATGAGTAATTGCGTATTATTCACCGATAAGCATATATTGTTCATATATTGGTTGACAAAATGAGGCACATATATTAAAATATGCATAGAATATATGGGAAGGAGATCAAACGATGCAAGCTCAAAACGAAGTGCGCGTAACTTTCCGCGTTGACAAAGACTTGAAAAACTGTGCTGATACCCTATTCGGGCGCATGGGAATGAATATGACGACTGCGCTCAATGTGTTCCTGCATAAGGCAGTAAGCGAATCAGCTATCCCATTTCCGATAAGCGTAAATAACACTACCTACGCAAACGGTTACTCCGCATCGGGCATAACAGGCGCATTTGAATCAGCTGTACAGGAAGAAATCGCTGAAAGCCGGCGAAAAGGGTTCCCGGTAGCAAGATATGACCAAGTAAGCAAACAGGCGTTCTTGGAGAATGCAGACGGGACGCGTGAGTATGTCAGCAAGTGATGTTTCTAAAAAACCAACAGTGCTGGTTTTCGCAGGGCCAAACGGTTCCGGGAAATCCACGCTCACCCGCGGGCTTCCTGTGTTTGGAACCTATGTTAACGCAGACGACCTGAAAAAAGAGTACAATTTGACCGACATTGAAGCTGCCGAACAGGCAGAATCATTGCGAAAAACTTTGCTTGACAGCAAGGCAGACTTTTCGTTTGAAACGGTCTTGTCTACAGAACGCAACCTGCTGCTGATGGAAAAGGCAAAAGCGCACGGTTATGAAGTGCAATGCGTCTTTGTTTTGACATGTGACGAAAACATTAACGTTGCAAGGGTCAGGGCGCGTTTTGCTGCGGGTGGCCATGACGTGCCGGAGGAAAAAATACGTTTGCGTTATCATCGCTCATTGGCGTTGTTGCCTCGGCTAATAAAAGTTTGCGACAAGATTTTGATTTATGACAACTCAGATAAGCCGGCGCTGATATTCAGCAAGGACAACATATGCTCAGAAGTAATCCCAAACAGCAACTGGTCGCAAGAAAGCCTCGACCAGCTGTTTTTTGGCTAGATACCGACACAAACTATAGAGGGGACACGATGAAAAGCACCGTTAAAAAACGAATCGCCATAGCAGTCGCCGCTGTTTTTGTTTTAGTCTGCGGCCTTGTGTACGTGGTTCCTGACAGAATAATTTTTCGCAACGTAGACGACCCGGCAAGCCGCGAGTTTCTGCGTGACAAACCAGCGTATCATGAAGTCGGGTTCACGGCAGAAAACGGGACGACTTACCACGGCACGATGTATCAGGCAAACGATGAGAAAGCACCGTTGATTATTTATTTCGGCGGGAACCTCAACTGTTCGTCCAGGCATATGCGCAGCAACGAGGAGTCGGGGCAATGGGTGTATTACGCCGGTTATAATTATCTATACATGGATTACGAAGGTTACGGGCAAAACGGCGGGCGCACGAGCTACTCGAAGATGTGCCGCCAAGCGCTGGCGGTGTACGATTGGGCCGCATCGCTCCCGAATGTGGACAGCGAGTGCATTGTCACTATTGGCTACAGCCTGGGAACGGGATGCGCCGTGTACCTTGCGGCCAACCGTCCGGTCGCAGGGGTGATCCTTGCCGCTCCTTACGCCAACGGGTGCGATCTTTTCAACAATGTGGTTCCTGTTTTTACCGGCCCGATGAAACTGTTGGTGAAGCAGAAGCTCGCATCTGACAAATGGGCGCCAAAAGTAGAGTGCCCTGCACTTGTCATAGCTTCCCGAAGCGACGAAGTTGTTCCGTTTTCATCGTCTGCGAGGCTGGTTGGACTGTTTCCAGGCAATGTTGACTTCCTTGAAGTTGAAAATGCGCACCACAGGGGCATTTTCAATGTGGAAGGCGTCTTTGAACGGGTGCAGTCGTTTTTAACTGAAATTAAGCAGACAATCGCTGATCTTTAAGCTTGCCGACAAGGGCTCTGACGATAGCTTTGACGACGTCATCAAGCTTAGCCTCGCTCAGGTTCCCGAGTTTGTACAATACCTTCCGCTTCATGCTTTACAGGGTTCCAGTGCCTGTGATATACTGTTCTCGGAAGCAGCCGGCAATGGAACGGCAAATGGTTTTGTTTACGGAGGTGTAAAATGCAGTTTATAGTAACAGCTTATGATGGGAAGGACAGTGAAGCCGGCGCCCGCAGGAGCAGTGTGCGGGAGCAGCATCTTGCTGGTGCGAAAAAGCTTGTTAAAGAGCGCAAGTGGCTTTTCGCGTCAGCGCTGCTTGACGATGAAGGCAAGATGATTGGGTCTGTTATGATCGTCGACTTTCCTTCAAAGGACGCCCTTTTAAGCGAATGGCTCGACAACGATCCGTATGTTGCGGGGAACGTATGGGAAGAAATCGATATTAGGCCGTGCAAGGTGCCGGATTTCATATTGGATGCCAGTTTGCTGTGAGGCCAAAGGAGGGAACTGTGAAAACAAGCAAACATGCCGTGTACTGGGCAATATTGAGCTGCATGGTTTTTTTGTGTGGCTGCGCTGCTGAAAGCGGGCAAGCCGGTCAAACAAGTCAGGCCAACCAGATCAACGCGCCTGTCGACGTCAGGTACTTAGTCGAAAACCCGCTTGTATTCTCGGAAGTGGTTGAAAACGACCAGATTGAGGGCATAGCTTTCATCGGCATGCACTTTCAAATCGATGGACTTTTGGACAAAGCGGTGGAAAGCAAGGTTAACGAGCACCTGAAGGGCAGGTACGCCAAGAACCAGCCAGGGGAGATACCTGACGTAGCGCAGGAGAAAAACGCCGGCTTAGAATGCACTACGCAGACTGTCGCACTTGAATGCTGTGGAAACTACAACAACATCCTTTCAGTCAGAGCAATATACAGATGGATGTTCGGCAGACTGTCAAGCAGCCCACCTCTTGAGTATGCGGGCAATTACGAAATAACTGAGACATACAACGTCGACCTAGGCACTGGCGAGGAGTTCGGCCTAGGCGAAGTGTTTGCAGACAACGTGGACTACCGCAACCTGATCGCGGGCAGCGCAGAAGACTGTCTTTTGCGTTTTGATGTCGTGGTGCAAAAGGACGTCCTTGCCGAGAGCCTCGCGAAATATCTGAAAGAGCCGCAGTTTTTGTTGAGGGGGCATGCGCTTCAAACCGTAGGGTTGCGTTACCTTGACCCTTTGCCAACAGACAGGCCTGATATAGAAGTCTGCGTCGATTTGAATCTCGACGGGGATTTTGCAGTCGCGAAGCGGTTCTACGACCCGAGCGTGAATATCTATGTAGGCGGCATCGAGGGGGAACGGTCGCTGATAACGTATGTCGGCGAAATTAAATGGCTTGATAATAACTATACCGACGAAGGCATCAACGTGTCCTTGCGCGCAAAGTACCAGGAAGATTTTCCGGAATACGCGCTGCGGGCGGTCTTCGCGGAGGAAAGCGAGGACGGCGATCTGATCAATCGGATGAAAGAGGTGTTAAAAAGCCTTTCGGCGCAGGAGACGGACACGGTTTACAACAAGTTTGTAGACACCAGCAGGGTTCAGGATTTCATAAACATTCGGATTTACGAAAGCGCCTCAGTCTATTCGCTTTCAACGGGCGCACAGCGCTTTGACAGTTCGCGCCAAACCCTTTGGTGCTACCGTCTTGGGGGCGAAGAGCCCGTGCAGATTGCGGACGTATTCCATGAAAGCGCAGATATAGACGGAATCCTTGAAGCCGCTGTAAATAGCAAGCTTGAAGCGGACCAGCAGCTGCGTGAGGAAAGCGGGCTTTCGAGGAGCATCGACGTTTCTGCCCATGCGGAGGGCGCGGCTGGCAAGATTATCGGGTTTTGCGTCAACTATAATACAATTTTTGCCGAGTATTTGGGGGACCCTGCACTGCCGTCTTACGTGATCGAATTAAAATACACAGACTTAGGTTACGAGAACCTGAACATATTTGACTGGGAGTAATCGACGTGCGTTTTTGGTTGTGGTTTAATTTGCAGGCCAAAACAGGTCGTCAAGGGTGATTTCTGCCTGGATTTCGTTTCTGTATGCGCTTTGAGCAAGGCCGCTGGCGGTGATCATCGTCATATGTATCGACTTTTTCGTTCCGGTTTCCCGCAGAAAGACGTCCTTTTTCCGTTCGAGATCCGCAGCGTCTTTTTCCGTCAAGGTGTACGGTTTGTTGTAGTATTTGCACTCGCAGAGGTTGACTGTGTCGTCCCGGCGGTCGATAACCATGTCGATTTGCGCACCACCCTTCTGCTGCACACTGCGGTATGCGTACACGCTTGCGATGACGCCGGATATGCCAAGCCGATGCTTGATCTGTTCGGTATGCGCCATGCAGAGCCTTTCAAACGCATAGCCGCACCAAGCGCTGTGAGCCGGGTCTGCAAGGTAGTTAGTCCAGAAATGAGGGTCTGCGTTTCTGCGGTTTTTCAGGTATTTGAAATAGAACAAGGAATAAAAGTCGATCAGCTTGAAGTAGTCGCCGTTCCTCCTTTTGCGGATGTCGAAACTCCGGCCGATCAAACAGCAGGATTCCAGTTCGGCCAATACTTTTGTAAGACCTCCCCCGTCCGATATGCCGCTTGCGGCAGACAGTTCCTGCCGAGTCATGCCGGCACCGTTCTTCGCAAGTGTCTCCACCACACGGATATGGTTGTCCGCATGGCGGAAAAGCGAATGGTACAGCCGGGCAAATTCATTTCCGAGCTTAGCGTTTTTTTCAAACAACAGAAGGTCTATGTTTTGGTTCAGCCCGAGCATTTTATCCATGGCGTCCATATAGTAGGGGATGCCCCCGAGTATCATGTACGCTTCGGCGACCTGCCTTCGATTGAAGGAAATGCCTCTGCTCTTAAAGAACGCTTCGCAGTCGCAAAGCTGGTACGGCTCTACCACAATCGCTTCCGTCACCCTGTTGTGAAGGCCGCCGTAATTTTCGATGAGGTTGTTTATCATCCAAGAGGCGGCTGATCCGCAGACGATCAGCAGGATGTCCGGGCGCCGTGAAGCGAACGAGTTCCAGAAATGCTCAAGCGCGGGAAGAAAGCCGGATTTGTGCGTGTCGAGCCAAGGCAGCTCATCAATGAAAAGAGTCTTTTTGCCGAGCGTATTGTCTTGGGAAATTTGCGCTTCAAGCAAACCAAACGCCTCGTGCCAGTCTTTCGGCATCGGGATTTCACCTTGATAGTGTTTCATGAGTGACCTGCGGAACTCGCGTAGCTGCTCTTTCATGCTTCCGTCCGAAATGCCTGTCACGGAAAAGGAAAACTTGTTGCTGAAATGCTCAGTAACAAGGTGTGTTTTTCCGACCCTGCGTCGTCCGTACACGGCAACAAACTCTGGTTTGCCCGACTGTTCGCAGCGAGTTAATATGCGCCGTTCGCGCTCCCTTCCGATTATTTCCATGAAACAGCCTCCCCGAGTATTATTACTCGCTGCGAAACCCATTTTTGCATCAATCCCAGCGAGTAATAAACATAGTATAGCACATGTTTTTATTGAAATCAACACTATTATATCGAGAATACATATTTATTACTCGCTGTGAAACCCATTTTTGCATCAATCCCAGCGAGTAATAAATATAGTATACCAATTCCAGCGAGTTTTATATGCTGACTTGTATAGAGACGAAAACCGCCCCAGCCAGCGGCCGGGGCGGTTATTTCAGTCAAATGCTATTTTGTGTAGTGAAGGAACAGGTCTAGCAGGTCGAGCATGTCGATCATGCCGTCACCGTTTACGTCGCACATGCTTGCAGTGACCCCGTTTCCTCTGGAGTCCTTAACCTTGACCAGCGTGGCCCAGTTCGGACTGTCTGAGTCGAAGCCGCAGTAGAGAAGCATGATGCCCAGATCCAGTGCGTCCACGATGCCGTCCTTGTTCAGGTCGTATTTCGAGTAGACGAGCTTATCGATGAACGTGGTGGCTTTGCCGGCTTCGATGACGAAGTCGATGTAGGCCGTCACTTCGTTTCTGAGCCCTGCCACCTTGACGCTTGTAAGCTCCACAGTCGTTTCGCCCAGTGCCCTTGGGGCAAAGACGAACTTGGCGATGTCAGCGGTGCCTTTGAGCGTGAAGCCGGTGCCGTCACCTGAGGGGTACCCCAGCGTGACAGAGCCTTTCCAGACGTCTCCGCCAAGGCTCTTCCAAGAGATGCCGTCTATTCTTTCGAAGCCGTTTAGCGGTTCAATGTCCATGAAAGCCAGCATGTTGCCGTCTACCACGAATTCCAGTTCGAGATCAAGCACATTGCCTGCCCTGCTGAGGGACAGGGTGTACACTACGTCGTTCTCGATGCCACTGACTTCAGGGGCGCTGAGGGTGATTCCAACCGGAACTTTCACATACGGGCCCAAGTTGCCTTGGCTTGCAACGCCTTTCGAGTTTTCAACGTACCAGTGGAGGTAGTATTCACCGCCGCTGTTGTTCACGTCAAACACCGTGACTTTGTCGCCGGCTGGGATGTCTTTCCATGCCGGGTCTGCCGGGTCGTATGCAGGCTCAAGAAGCGTGTTGTTTATTTTGTACTTCTTTGTTGCTATCGTTGCGTTTACGCCTGCCGTGTCTTCAGCAAGTATGTCAAGCGATACCGTAAAGTCTACGCCGGTTTCAGCCTTGTTGTAGTCTGCTGCAACCGTTGGCCTCGGAATGTCCGTAATGCCTGCGGCATAGGCGAACACGGAGCTTCCCAGAAGATGCCACGTACCCTGGGCGCGGTTCCTGTCGCCGACGTTTTCGCCGATAGCGGTGACTCCGGTGCCGTTGGCCCTAATGCCGGTGACCGCCACTATCCTGCCGCTGTATCCGGTGGAGTTTGCAAGGCCTCTGCGGCCGCCCATGTATATATCCGCCCCGTTCGTTGTGGTGACGAATTTGCCGAGTACCTTAATGTCGCTGCGCGGGTTGAGGTACTTGTTGGCGGAATTGGTGAACACAACATTGTTTGAACCGTAATTCGTCGCAATGGTGCTGGTTCCAATCCATTCGCCCTGTCCGACCATTTCGGCTTGCCCACTGGGGTTGCCGGCTGCTACAGCGCCTGTCCCCAGTGCTGTGACCACGTTGGCAGCTGTTGCGCTCCACATGAAAGCTGGGATGTTGTTGTTTGCCGGGGCACCTGAGCCTACCCAAACTGACCCTGTGGTCGTCGAACCGTTGGAGAAGTTGAAGAACTCCAGTGAATCGTACATTAGCCTGTTCACAGAAGTCGTTCCCGGCCTGGATACGGCTATTATCGGCCTGACGAGCTGTTTCGCCACACCGTCGGCGGGCGGTTCGTTTCCGCCGTCAATGCCAACCACGCTCAAAGCTAAGGAACCCAATTGCGGGTTAACCATGGGCTGTATCATCTCGAACACGTCAGTGCGCTTGGCTACGTAGTCGCCAATGGAGGCGCCTGGGATATAGCCGGTGACCATCCATACGGGCCTGCCGTTGTCCAGCAACCTGTTGGTGAGCCTTATTGAGTCATGGCCGGCGTTGGCGTAGATGACGTATTCGCCGTCGCCTGGCAGAATGGTCTGCTGAGTCATGTCGACCCTTTCAGTTATGCCGTCGAAGAGCCCGGTTTCCCAAACCCTCAGGGCGTTGAAGCCTTTCATCGCAGGCCAGCTGACAACCGTCTGGCTGTCGTAAAGGCCGCTGAAGTTAGAGGTGTCAAAGCCATAGTAGAACACCGAGTTGGCGAATGACCTTCTGCCTTGATGCATGTCAATCAGATACGTCCCGGCGGGATACACCACCCCGTCGGCTCCCGTTACCTGCTCTGTTGTCCGGTCAATCTTTACGCCGCCCCAATCTTGGAGGTTTACCAGCGACTCTAAAGCGCCTTGCGGGCTGTACTGCAGGCTCCTGTCCACTGGAACGACCCAGTATTCAGGGAAGAATGAGAGTTCGTTGCCGTCTGCGTCCTTAAGCCTTGGGCGAGGCATTTTTACCAGTGTGGACAAGTTGAAGCTCAATCCGCCTTGTGACTGCGGTACTCCCCTCAATCGCTCGAAACGCCAGTCAATGCTGGTGAGCAGCGGGTCGACCTTGTCCTTGGCGTCAATGTTTTCCACGCCTCTTCGTTTGAATTCGAGCTTGTTGTTCATTACTCCGGCGCGTTCGTCGCTAACATACTTCAAAAGGTTGATGAACCCTTGCAAGCCGGAGTCGATGGCATCCTGGCACTGGGTGGGGAACTCCAAGGTGCTTCCCAGGGAGCCGTGCATCATCGGAATCGATGCGTCATATACCAGCGCTGCCGCGTCCCAACCTTGAACCATGTCCCTCATCGGAATGTTGAAGTGGTTGAACGAGTTGCCAATTGCGCCATAGCCGATGGCTTCGAGGAAATTGACCATGTAGCTGTCTATCAAGTCAGCTTCAAGGCTCGCCTCGAGCGGCGGTGTGCATCCGTCGATCTGGAAAGTCGATACGTTGTCGTGGGTTTCCACTAGGTAAATAGGATCCCATTTGGTTACAAGGCGCATTGTGTTCTTTGTTTCCTTGAAGTTGAATTGGCCACCGTCGCGGTTCGGGTCGTTCCCGAAATTGCCTGCCCTCGCCGGCGACTCGTTGCCGTCCGGGTTTGCCACGAACAATATGACAACGATGTATTCATCTAGGAAAGCGTCAACGTCCAACACTTGGTCGACGACCTTGCCTCGATCCGCGTTGACCCTAGTCCCTGCGGAAGAATTGGTCATGGATGTGGGGGCTATCCACCTTGTGTCCGCTACGTCCCTTACGGTAAATTTAATTTTTTCTTTGTGCAGCAGACGGTCTCTCAGATCAACCAGTATCCCGTTGCCTTGTATCTCGTTGCCGTGCACTAAGGTAAAGATCAAAGTGCCTTTGTGGTCGAAAGTGCCTTCTTCAATCTGTCGCTGCATTGAGGCGGGGTCTTCGTTCATAAGGGGTACTGTGACATTCAGGTAATCGTCCACCGATTTTTTGGAGTCTGAAATGACCATTGACCACATGTCGCGGCCCAGAGTTGACTGGCCGGCGGATTCAACCAGCATGTACCTGCCCTGTTCGCTGTACTCTGTGGTGCCTTCGGGCCATTTGGATATGTAATCCTTTGCCCAAACGTCGACTTCGCGCCACCTCTGGATGGAGTCGTTGTAGGACGTTCTGAGTTGCATCGTTGCCACGACGCCCATTCCGGTGTAGCTGACGTTCAAAGGCCACACGCCAATGCGGTTCCAGTTGGCTGAACTTGGCCTGCCGGCATTGTAATACGGCGTGTATGGGTAGTTGGTGGCTGAAGAGCTGGTTAAGCCAACGCCGGTGGTTTCGATTTCTGCCTCGACGACGACATATTCTTCGCCAATTACAGCACTGAGCACTCTGGTGTTTGCTGGCACAAGGGTCTGCGTACCGTTTGAGGTGTACGTGATAGAGACGTTTGCGGGGTTGAATTCGCCTGCCGCAGTGCCTATGCCGGTGAAATCGCCCTTTGGTATTTTGATTTCCAAGGTGAAGCGCCTGGGATCTTGCAAGTTGACCATGCGAGCCGTGGTGTAGTACAGTGCCGGGTCTTCGCCATTTACCGCTAGCACGGGGTCGTCGCCCTTGTAGACAGTATATAAGCTGATGTCCCATTTCTCTGCATTTCGCCAAATGATCTGGTTGGCGCCGCCATTCATGACCTGCGCACGTTTAATTGAAATGCTGGACACCGAATCTTCAGCAGAGAGCATCGCCAAGCCTTCCGGCGCATCCGCATCCGCTTCCGCTGCTGCAATGTCAAGTTCTGCAACTGCTATCGGCTCGTCGGCGGCAAAGTCGTCGGCAAAAGATAATATGCCCATCGAAAAAACCAAGCCAAGCGTTAAAAGCCAACACAAAATGTTTTTTGTCATTTTATTCATGTTACAATTACCTCCCAAAAAAATCTTGCCTCTTTTATTCTGGTGTTGGGGTTCGCCGTTTTCAGCCTCTTTTGTTCTGGTGTTGAGGTTCGCTGTTTTCAGCCTCGTTGGTTTCGTACAACGTGGTTAGACGGCTCTTATGGCCGGAATGAGCGGCACCGGTATTATCACAGCCTTTCATAAGCTAATTTTAGTCTTTTTCAATCCAGCTAAAACAGGCTTCTGCTTACTGAAGCATGATTAATCTTATCATATTTTGTAGTCGAATTCAAGAGACAAGGTTCCCCGCGCAGAAAAAAAGGCGAGCCTTGCGGCCCGCCTTATCTAGCGTGACAGAGGAACCGTCCCCTTTTGTCACTTCGTGTAATGGATGAACAGGTCGAGCAAGTCGAGCATGTCGATCATGCCGTCGTCGTTGACGTCGCACATGCTTGCGGTGACGCCGTTTCCTTTGGAGTCGTTGACCTTGACCAGCGTGGCCCAGTTCGGGCTGTCGCTGTCAAAGCCGCAGTACAGCAGCATGATGCCCAGATCCAGCGCATCAACGATGCCGTCCTTGTTCAGGTCGTATTTCGAGTAGACAAGCTTGTCGATGAACGTGGTGGCTTCGCCGGCCTCGATTACAAAGTCGATGTAAGCGGTAACCTCGTTCCTGAGGCCTGCCACCTTGACGTTTGTAAGCTCTACGGTCGCTTCTCCCAGAGCCCTCGGGGCAAAGACGAACTTGGCAATGTCAGCTGTGCCCTTTAGGGTGAAGCCAGTGCCGTCCCCTGACGGGTACCCCAGCGTGACAGAGCCTTTCCAGACGTCGCCGCCAAGGCTTTTCCAAGCGATGCCGTCAATTCTGTCGAAGCCGTTTAGCGGCTCAATGTCCACGAAAGCCAGCATGTTGCCGTCAACTACGAATTCCAGTTCGACGTCCAGCACGTTGCCTGCCCTGTTGAGGGACAGGGTGTACACTACGTCGTTTTCGATGCCGCTGACTTCAGGGGCACTGAGGGTGATTCCAACCGGAACTTTCACGTATGGACCGGAGTTGCCTTGGGTAGCAACGCCCTTGGAGTTTTCCACGTACCAGTGGAGGTAGTATTCACCGCCTACGTCGTTGACGTCAAACACGGTGACGACGTCACCAGCCGGGATGTCTGCCCATGCCGGGTCTGCCGGGTCGTACACAGGTTCAAGAAGCGTGCCGTTGACTTTGTATTTCTTCACGGCGACAGTCGCGTTGACGCCTGCCGTGTCTTCCGCGCGTATGCCCAACGTTACATCAAAGTCTACGCCTGTTTCAACGCTGTCCACATCCACGGTGACTGTCGGCCTCGGAATGTCCGCTATGCCGGAAGCGTACGCGAATATGGAGTTCGCCATGAGGCACCAGGGCACCTGGTAGCGGTCCCTGTTGAACGGATCTTCCGTGATGCAGGTGATTGGCGTACCGTTTGCCTTGATGCCGGTAACTGCCATGACAAGGCCTCTGTTGGTGGCATTGTTGCCTGCTGTGACGCCCTTGCGCCCAGACAGGTATATATTGCTGGTGGTGTATGCAGCCAGCGGCTTCACGTCGCTGCGCAGGTTGCTGTACTTGTTGTTGGTGTACTGGAATATCTGATCGAAAAGCCCAAAGTTAGACGCCACGATGCTGCTTCCCGTCCATACGGCGTTGCCCAGCATTTCAGCCTGGCTGCCGTTGGCGGAGGTGGCTGTTACTGCGCCTGCTCCAAGCAGGTTCGCGCCGTTTACCGTGCCGCCTGCTGCGCTGTAGATGAATTGCGGGACAGTGGCGTTGGAGGAAGCCGATGTTCCCACGTACACAGAGCTTGATCCGATTGTTGTGCTGAAGCTGTACGTAAACTCCAGTGCATCATAAGCGTACCTGAGCGTATTGCCCGAAGGCCGCGACGTGGCAATAGTCGGCCTGACAAGCTTCTTTGTGTTGACAGGCACGGCGTTCCCACCGTCAATGCCGAACACGCTAAGCGCCAGCGGGCCGAATATCTCGTTGTTTAGGGGGGCAACCTTCTCAAGCACGTCTGCGCGCCTGGCTACGATGTCGCCAAGGGCGGCGCCCGGTACATAGCCCGTGACCATCCATGCGTCGCAGTTGCTGCTGAGCAGCCTGTTCGTAAGCCTGACCGCGTCTTGGCCGGAATTCGTGTAGATGACGTACTCACCGTCGCCCGGCAGCTCAACCTGCTTCACCATGTCGACCTGCTCGGTCTTCCCTGTGAAGAGATCAGGTGCCCACAGCCTTGTGGCGTTGAAGCCCTTCTGGCCGGGCCAGCTGACGATTGTGTTGCCGTCGTAGAGTGCGCCGCCGTAAATATTTGAGTCAAACCCCGGATAGAGCAGCGTGTTGGCGAATGTCCTGCGAGCCTGCTTCATGTTGATGAGATATGTTCCGGCGGGGTATGTTACACCGTCGTAGGATACCGCCTCTGTGGTTCTTTCGACAAGTACGCCGCCGAGCTCCTGAAGGTCCACCAGAGCCTGGACTGCGCCTGCCGGGCTGAATTGGAGAGCCGTATCAACCGGAAGCACGTAGTAATCCGGGAAGAAGGAAAGCTCGTTGCCTGCTGCATCCTTCATCCTCGGGCGGGGTTGGCTCACTGTAGCGGGGATGTTGAAGCTTACCCTGCTTCTTATCTCGTCAATGAACTTGTGGATGTTGGTGAGCAGCGGGTCCACCAGCTCCTTGGAGTCGATGTTCTCCACGCCGCGTCGCTTGAATTCAAGCTTGTTGCCGAAGATGCCGTCCCTTTCGTCGAGGCAGTACTTGAAGAGCCCAAACATGCCTTGCAGGATGGCGTCGTTGTTGTCCTGAGTGTTGTTCGGGCATTCCATGGTGCCCCCCAGCGCACCGCACATCATAGCCATGGCAGGGGTGTATATCACTGCGCCGTTGTCCCAGCCCTGTACTTGGTCTCTTGTGGGCAGGAAGTAGTTGTTGAAGGCAGAAAGGCCGATGGCCGACATGCCTATGGCGTCGATGAGGCCGTACTCGTAGTTCTCTATGAGGTCCGCTTCAAGGCTGGGCTCCATTGGCGGAGTGGTGCCGTCAATGAGGAGGCCTTGTACATTGTCGTGGAATTCCAAAACGTAGAACGGATCCCATTTGGTTAGCGCCTTGGACATAGCGCGGGTCTCCACGTAAGCGAATATTCCGCCGTCGCGGTTCGGGTCCTGCCCGTAGTTGTTCTCCCTCCTTGGCGCAGAGTTGCCGTCAGCGTTACTGTAGTATACGAGGACGACGATGTATTTGTCAAGGAATTCGTCAACGTCGAGCTCAAGGTCAAGGATGGAGTTTTTGTCCCAGCGATTGGCGGCTATAACTCTTGTGCCGCCGCTCTGGCTGCTGTTGCTCGTTGGCAGTATTCTCTGTGTAAACTCAGGTTTCCTTGCCGTGAATTTCCACGTCTCTTTTTTCAGCAGGCGCTCCCTCATGTCTGCCAGTATGCCGTTGCCTTCGACTTCGTTGCCGTGTATCGCGTTGAAGAGGAGCACGCTCTTTTGGCTGCCTCCTTCCAGCTGGCTCATCAGCAGGGCAGGGTCGCTGTTCATGAGAGGTTGGGTGACGGAAAGGTATTCGTCGACAGACTCTTTGGAATCAGCTATTATTGATGCCCAGATGTCGCGGCCGCCGGTGGTCTTGCCAAGGGACTCAAATCTCATGTATCTGCCGTAGGGGCCGTATTCGTCAGTACCGTCGGGGCCGTATGTCGCTATGTAGCTCTTAGCTAGGGCGTCAGTTTCCGACCACATGTAGAACGAGTCGTTTATGGACATGTGAAGATCCATCTGGCCGATAGTGGCCCCGCCGTAAGTCGCCCTGATGGGGGCGGTGCCAATGCGGCCGTACTGAGACGAGCCCGGCCTCCCTTGGGAGTAGTAGGGCGAGTAAGGTATGTTCACGCTTGTGTTGTTTGCGGCGTTGCCGCCTGTGGACATTAAAACGTCAGCAGTGAAAATGATGTAGTCGCCGTCAATCACAGCACTCTTGTTGGTTTGTGAATTGATCCCGTTCCAGTTAGACGTACCAACAGTGTATGCGAAAGTGACGCCTGCAGGGTTGAATTCACCTGCGTCGGTGCCTATCCCCGTGTAGTCGCCCTTGTCCAGGACGATCTGAAAAGTGAATGTCCTATGGTCTTGATGGCTGGGGTTTCTGGCCGTGGTGTAATACAAATTCGGGTTTTCGCCATTGACCGCCAGCTCCGGGTCGTCGCCCTTGTAGACAGTGTACAAGCTGACGTCGTAGTTCCTGCCGTCTTTGTAGATCGCCTGGGTGGCGCCGCCGTTCATGACCTGGACGTACTTGATGCTCATGCCCAGCTCTGGATCTGCCGCAGCTGCTGCAATGCTTGGCTCGTCGACAGCTATCGGTGCATCGTTGGCATAATCGTCGGCATAAGAAAACATGCCCATCGTAAACACCAAGCCGAGCGTCAGTAACAAGCACAAAATGTTTTTCGAAATTCTTTTCATCTTATCTTTCTCCTCCAATTTTTTTTTGCCTCTTTTGTTCTGTCGTTGGGGTTCGCCGTAGCCCCCCGTGATTTCTGTTTCATTTCATCACAGGGGGCTGTCGTCATTACAGTAACAAGGTCAGGTTGTCAAAGGCAAAGCCGCCTTGTCATTTTGTGTAGTGTATGAACAGGTCGAGCAGGTCGAGCATGTCGATGAGGCCGTCGCCGTTCACGTCGCACATGCTTGCCGTTACCGGGTTGCCCCATGCGTCGTTGACCTTGGCCAAGGCGCCCCAGTCGGCGGAGTCGTTGTCAAAGCCGCAGTACAGCAGCATGATGCCAAGGTCGAGGGCGTCAACCACGCCGTCGCGGTTCAGGTCG
>Ga0082212_10007022_pt1 | contig 14994 bp, 9 predicted proteins | sample TergutNt197P3_FD_71548 | JGI IMG/M metagenome (GOLD analysis project Ga0082212, IMG submission 71548) | Neocapritermes taracua P3 segment gut microbial communities from Petit-Saut dam, French Guiana - Nt197 P3 | ecosystem: Host-associated > Arthropoda: Insects > Digestive system > Gut ...
AAATTTATTCCCGTCATGGTGGATTATATCTTCAGTCAGGAAAACGGCGAACACAGTTTTACCGAAAACACGCAAAATCTGCTCAAAGCATTTGCTCTTTCCGTTCCGCACGAAAAAGCCATGTCCATTCGTGATGATGTGGCGCTGTTTCAAGCCATAAAAGCGCGATTGGTTAAAATTGCTGACCGGAACGAAGGCGGAAAAACAGACGAAGAGATGGAAACGGCCATCAAGCAGATCATTTCACACGCCATCACCGCCGACAATGTCATTGATATTTTTGACGAAGCAGGATTAAAAAAACCGAACATAGAGATTTTGGACGAGCAATTTTTGCAAGAACTCAAAGAACTGCCGCAAAAGAACCTGGCGGTCGAATTGCTGAAAAAATTGTTGAAAGACGACATCAAAAAACGAAGTAAAATCAACTTAGTAGAGAGCAAAAAATTCTCCGAAATGCTTGAAGAAGCCATCAAACGCTACCACAACGGTATGATTGACGCCGTAGAATTTTTGGAAAAGGTACTTATTCCTTTTGCCCAACAGATGAAAGAGGCCGACCGCCGCGGCGAACGGCTCGGCTTGGATTATCGCGAATATGCCTTCTACACAGCGTTGGAAGTCAACAACAGCGCCGTTGCTGTCCTCGGCGATGAAATCCTGAAACACATCGCACAAGAACTCCTGAAAATCGTCCGCAACAGCGCCACCATAGACTGGACCATCAAGGAAAGCGTGCAGGCAACCCTGCGCCGCAACATACGGCGCATTTTGCGACAATTCGGCTATCCGCCCGACTTGCAGGAAAAAGCAGTTGAGACTGTGATCGCACAGGCCAAACTGTTGGCGGAAGAGTTGGTAGAAAATAAAGTATTACAATCATGAAAAGACAGACAACAAACTCGCGATAGCATTGTTGCGTTGATATTACTGCATAAAACACAATATCTAACCCTATCAAATTGACATCGTGGGGGCAAGATTTAAATCAGGAAAGTTTTCAATTTTCAATTAAATTACTATCTTTGCACGCGGTTCTAATTTGAAAGAGGTATGACTAAGTTTTTAGCAGGATTATTTGTAATTTTTTTTATAATTCCGTATTTGTTGCGTTCCATCCTAAGGTTTATTTTCGGAGGAAAACCGCAGCAGAATCGTTCGTCACAATCAAACAGAAACACTTCTTCAAATAAACAAAAAGCGCCTAAAAAGGATAAGTTTATTCCAAAAAACGAAGGCGAATATGTCGATTATGAGGTGATAAAAGATTAGCATAAAAACTATATCTGTGGGAATCAGTCTCATCCGTGTCATCAGTGTGCATCAAACTGTTCCTATTCAAAAGTTATCACACGAATACCCTCGCTGTGGGCGCTGAACTCCGGTGCGTACATACACTGGAACGTTGTGACGCCATTTGAGAAATCGCCTGCATGGGTTACTCGCAGATCATACTCGAATACATACGTGCCTTTATACAGGTTGGTGATAAAGAAGTTGGTCGAGGCGTCTTTCACGCTTTCATAATAAAACAGCCCATCCTGATAGCGATGACCTGAAACGGCGCTTACCGGTTCAAAGCCGGAGGCGCGCATGTCTTTCAGGTGTACGTACTCATAATCGCGGTCGGCGCGCAGCTCCATACGGACGCGCACCAAATCGCCGACTTTCAGGCGGTTGGTTTCGTTAATTGGTTGCAATACTTCGCCCCTTTCGGTCAATGAACGCAGAAACAACTGCTTGTTCATTCGCAGGTTTGTTTCGGCTGATGTGATTTTGTCCAACTGCTCGAAATACTGCCAGTACACGCCTCCCCACGCAATTCCTTTGGTATTCGGATTTTTAACTTTCAACCGTCCCATAGACGGGGTTATGTCACTACCCTGCCAGCCTGTTTTGACGTAACCTGTGCCGGGTTCGGGCTTAATGGGTTCTATGGCAACTTCCTGCAGGGGTTTGCCTGCTATCTCAATTTCTAATAACCTCGATTCGTCCAGCAGGTTTCCGCCAGTCATCAGTAATGCGTAGATGGCTTCGGATGTTGCTTTGGTCGTTTTCCAGTCGTTTGTCTGCTTGTTGCGAAGCAGCCATATTTTCATCTCTTCGACCGATGTCCCGTCATTGGCCACTTCGTTGAACGCTTCAATCAGCATCGCCTGCGTTTCGATAGGCGCCTGATACCAGAAATAACCGGCTACATTGTCTTTCCAGTACATACCCATCTCTTCGGATTGCTGGGCGTATTCTTTCAGTGAACGGATGATCATCATGGCTTTTTCGGGTTGGCTGTACCGTTGAAGTACCAGCGCGGCAAGCGCTTTATTATAGGTCGTGAAATTTCCCCAGAACTGTCCGGCCTGACGCAGGTAATAGTCAAAAGCCGTTTTATATTTCCCCTCCGGTTGATGCCTGCTGAAACTGCATGCATAAAGATAATGCAGTTGCAATGATCCGATATGTTGTTTTTCAAGGTCGGATTTCTGTTTCACTAACTCATCGTAATCCTTTCCGATACAATAATCAAGATAACTTAATCCCTTTTGTACAATCGTTTGCGCCTCGTTGCCATGATTGTCAGGCAGGGCGCTTAGTTTTTCCAAATGTGCCAGACCGGCGACAATATGTTGTGTGATATACCGGCTGGATGGGTTGCCTTCGAACCAGGGGAAGCCGCCGTCGCTGTTCTGCGCCTTGCTGAATTTGTTAAAGGCGCGGTTCATTTCATTGCTCATGCGGTTCAGGTCGAACAGTAAACCCATGCGTTTTTTGCGTTCACTTTCGTTTTTCGCCTGCATGACCCAGGGCGTTTCTTCGAGCATGACCTGTTTCAGTTCCTGGTTTTTCTCTAAGTTGGACAGCAGGGATTGACTTTCCAGCGTATTCCACAGATCGAATATTTGCTTGATACGGGGCGTTTTGTTGACAATCGTTGTGGCAAGCGAATTGGCGTAATAGCGCGAGAAAGTCTGCTCGGCACATTCGTACGGATATTCCATGATATACGGCATAGCCTGTACGGCATACCATGCGGGCGCGGAGGTGTATTCCAGTGTCAGGCTATGGTGGCGGAGCGTTTTTGATTGATTGTTTACCAGCCTGTCGAATGTAAGCGATTTTTCCTTTCCTGCGCGGATGCTGAATGGAAGCGTTTCGGTTACAAGCATGGAATTTGTCAGTACGGGGACGGTTTTTTCTTCGCCGTCGGTATGTGTACCGGCCTGTGCTGTAAGTTTATAGGTGATGGCTTGTATGCCTTCGGGGATGATGAGTTTCCAGCGGAGACCGACGCTAACGCCGGCTTTAACATCGAAGGGTTGCGTGTTTTCGGAGTTTTGGATTGCTTCGTCCCTCGCAATGACGGGAACAGGATCCATGGTGACGGCATCGTACATGCGGAGCAGGGCTTGTCCGGTCAGGTCGGTTTCCGTCAGGTTGTTCACTTTTGCCGTCAATTCGATGACGTCGTTTTCGCGGAAGAAACGCGGCGGATTGGCGCTGATGGCTACCTGCTTCTGCGTGATCAGTTCATTCGTGTATTCCCCGATTTTAAAGTCGCGGGTATGTGCAAAACTCAACAGTTTCCAGCGTGTAAGCGCTTCGGGCATGGTAAATTCTATCAAAACTTCGCCATTTTCACCGGTACGCAGTTTGGGATAAAAAAAAGCTGTTTCGTTGAAATTTGTCCTTGTCGCGACAGCCGTCAAATCTGCATCTGATAGCGCATCTTTCGCTCTATGTGCATCTGATTTTCCATCTCCGCTGTTTTCGTCCATATCAATAATAGTTGAAAAGGGTGGCGCTTTATCAGCAAACGCTAAATCACTTGCTTCCTGTTCCACGACTGCCATATCTGCCATGGCAGCAACATTTCCGGCTCCAGCCATAACGCTTCGCAGTAACATTGGACGATAAACATCAAACGCCCTTCTGTATGTTGCATCAAACCAGTTGATATTCGCGTAGGTTTTTCTGTTAAGCGAGTTTAGCAGATTATAATCGATAGCAATCCTGTTTACGAAGGATTGTTCGGTCAGACGTTGAATGGAAGTGTTATTCCATTGATAATTATAATTATAAAAACTCATCGGATATATCTGTCCATAATTCCAGTCGTGCGGATTCAGGGCATCTAAGGAGGCGTCATATAGCGATGCCACGATTTCTGCCGCTTCCCTTTCGCCCTTGTGGTTACTTACTTGCATCGTCCATGTCTCGCGTTCACCCGGCAGCAACTGATTGCGGAAAGTGGCTAATTTTATATCCAGCATTTTGTTGGTAAACGGCACATTGATTGGTATGGATGCGGTATAAATACGGTTATTCTGTACCATGCCGAGCTGAACGGTAAACCCTCCGCGATGGGCTTCCTGTATCGGAAAGGTGATTTTTTGGGGAACAGTACCCGTTTTGATCCATTTTGTTTCCACGATTCTGGATTGATGTATCACCTCGCAATAAACGGATGATTCCTTTTCGCCGCCGGCAATCAGGAACTCCACTTGTTCGCCCGGCTCGCCGGTCACTTTTACCTGCGTCAGCCACTGGTTCATGTTGCTGATCGCTTCCGGCTTGCTGTCCGAATAATGGAAATAGCAGACATAATCCGCGACAACGCCCTGTTTGTTGTCAGCCGTCAGTTTCAGTTTATAATATCCCGAACGCTTCAATGAAGTTAAGTCCAGTTTTTTATTGTCGGCGGTTTCGATGGTATATTCCGCGATGGTCTGAAGGACGTCAAACTGAGCAGGATTTAAATCGTTGTGGTAAGCGTCGAGCGGAAAATCCCTGCGAAATTCGTTTTCAGGGATAGTCGGCAAATCAATTCTGTCGTTCCATATCCGACGACGCAAAGCCTTTCCGGGATTTCCGAGCGTTTTCAGCAATGCAACTTCTACCTTTACCGTAGCCGACGTAAAGCTGCCGTTCAGGTTTGTCGTTTCCACAGTGTACCGGTCTGTTTTTCCATAAAAGAGGCGCTCCGGAAGACTTGTGTTTACTATCAGGGGCTTGTTGGCGGCAAGCACATTGACCGAAGCGCTTCGCGTTTCGCCGTTTACATCCGTCACATCTGCCCAGACGCTATAGGTATATATTTTACTGTCGTCCGCAATATCATCAGCCAGCGCTGTAAATTCGATGGACACGTTCCCGGTATCATCCGTTTTCAAAATGCCGGAACTTATTTCGCGCGAATCATTGTTGGGAGGATATATTCCGTAATAATAACGATAAGTAGCATATCGTGTCACGCGATATTGAACTTGTGCATTATCAATCGCATATCCGGCCAGCGCTTTTGCGTTGGCCGTTACTTTTACCGTTTCGTTCAACGCAAAGTTGCCTTCAACAGGCATAAATTTCACCTCAAAAGTCGGGCGTTTATATTCTTCCACTCTAAAATAGTTTCTTCCATATTCCCCAAAATCGATACTCATCTGCCCATTTAGCAAGCCTTGCGGAATCGTAAAACTGCCGTCTATGCTGCCAAATTCGTTCGATGTAAGACTTTGCTCCGAAATAACCTGCCAGTTCGCATCCCGAAAACATACATTAACGGTTTTGTTCTGCAGTAATTCTTTCTCTTTATCCACCTGCTGTTGATATAGAATAGCCTTAAAATAAACAATTTGTCCTGGCCGGTAAATGGAACGGTCGGTAAAAGTCGCCGCATGGATTTCATCTTTTTGATAATTATTCCTGTTATATACATTATTAAATACAACTAATTGCCTGTTCCCAAGAGTTACGCGATATCGCCTGACATAGCTTCTTTCAGGGATTTTGTCGACAGCTACGCCGTCTTTATCGCTTAAAAAGGTAGCGAGCTGTTTTGTATTTTCGTATAAACTTATTTTAGCGCCGGATAGCGGTTTGCCGGTTTTTCGATCAGTGACGAGGACTTTCATCATATTGTCTACGCAACGGTCCTGTGCCATCAGTGGCGATACCTGCACCATAGATGCCGAAAAGACGGTCGATGACTTGAGCCAGTCTTGCGTGTCGGACAGGATGATTAAGTAAAATCCGTCATCGAGCGGTGACATTTTGATTTCGGTCGTGTATTTTTGGTAATCGGCGGCAGTCGGAAGTTTGGTTTGCTCCTGCAAAGCAGCGCCTTTCAACGTCTTAACAAAAGCGGTAAGCGGCACGTCGCCGTTGTATTTGCTGCGATTTTCTTTGTAATCGATCGCTTCCGCTTCCGTCAGCCGGTAAACAGTTTTGTAAACGGTTTCCACATTTCTAAATTCCAACAGCGCCAGGAACGGCTGACCGGGGAGTTGCACGCTTTCGGTCTGCACTTTGAGTTCCGTATTCAAAATTCTTTCTTTCAAGGCTTTTACATGTTCATCTAGCTGGTTTGGATATTCTTTTTCAATCCGTTCGCATGTTTCGTAAGCCCTGACGTAACCGGATTTATACTCATCTATTTTCCGGTTACTCCATCGTAAGCCCTGGTTGCAGTAATAATCGGCAAGCCGAAACAGGATGTTCGCATTTTGATCGTACTGTTGATACGTTTTACTTAAGTTGACAAGCGCTTGTTCGTACAATTTTTCATTGTCGCCAAAAACACCTGCGTTTCGAAGATAAGACATGCGCCGCAAATCAATGTCTATCAAAGCTTCTACATCGTTATTTGCTTTGCTTTGCGAGGCGTCAAACCCGGACTTTTCCAGATGAAAACGCAACAGTTCCTGATATATTTTCAGCGAAAGATAAACGGCAGAAAGCGTATCTCCGGTTTGAATGTCGATGTTTACAAATTTATATGCATCCGAAAAATACTCCGGATTGTTCGCCACAAAAGCCTGCTGGGAGATTGACTGAAAACCAAATTGACTGGAATAATAATTCAACGCCCTGTTTACCAGCAAATCGTACAGCGTTGGCTGGTAACTGACGTCTTCGTATTGCAGCAAAATCGCCTGATAACTTTCAATCGGTTCGTTTTGCAGGGTTTTGGCGTCCTGTAACGACAGTTTATAGTACCTGACAGCTTCTTCGGTTAATTTACGTTCATCCCACGTGCGGACGTCCTCCAATTCGATTAATACCGTTGTCCGGTTACTGACTGAATAACCGTTTTGAGCATAGTACTCCTCATACATCTGCCCGATCATCGAATAAACGATCGATTTCGCCGGTTGCGGCAACGTTTCCACATCTTTTTTCAGCGTGTTGAAAATAAGGTTGGCTCCCTCTTCGTTCTCTTCCAGAATGCCGATACAGTTTAATTGAAAAATAATCGCTTTGAGCAGCTGCTCATAATTCTTTTCCGCTAAAGCCGCACGGTAAATCGCATCTACTTTTGGCAGCAACGATTTGGGTAATCGTTGTCGGCGAAGCGTTTCCACTTCCGCCCATTCCTGTTCATAATTGTTCATGCGCGTATTCGTTGATAGTTCATTTTGTGCTGATACACAATAAGATAATGACAGTATAACGATTGTTATCAAGTAAAAAATCCTTTTCATAAGCGTTGTTTTTTATGCAAAAATAAAATAAAAAGAAAGAATTTCAGCAAATTATTGCGTTAAAATCAGTTTTGAAGTGTTAAAATAATATAATGTTTTTGGATAGATAATGTATTATCATTTTTTTTTGTCTACTTTTGCAGCGAAAAATGAATAATTATGCATGTAACGAAGCACGTTACTATTAAACTTTTATACGCATGAAAAAGTATACATTGGTATTTTTTTTATTTTTGTTTTGCAGTCTTTTTGTTTTTTCGGCTGAAACGGCCAAACCAAAAGAGGGGGAAGGGATTAATCAATTCCTGCTAAGTCATGGCAGGAACCCCAAAACATACTTTGACGCTTTTGTCGAATTGAATAAAAACAAGCTCGGCAAAAACAATTCATTATTAAAAGGCGTATCCTATACAATACCGCCTTTATCGGCAAACACAGCCAATATTTCCAAAACTTCCAGCTCTTCCAATGCTTCAAGTAATGCGGTTTCAAAAATAGGGACTGTGCATGTGGAACCGCTTTTTGGAAAAAGTTATAGAGAGTACACAATCACTTCAAACAAACTAAAAGGGGCAACCTTTTATTTGGTAAGCGGTCATGGCGGCCCCGACTGCGGAGCGATCGGATATTCCAACGGTATTGCCATACATGAAAAAGAATATGCATATGACATTATGTTACGGCTTGCCCGAAACCTGATGATGGAGGGGGCGACCGTTCACGTTATCATTCAAGACAAGAACGATGGAATACGTGATAATCAGTATCTTAAAAACAATGCCCGCGAAACCTGCCGGGGGAAAGAGATACCCAGAAATCAGAAAAAACGCCTTCAGCAACGATGCGATGAAGTCAACGCGCTTTCCCGCCAATCAAAAGATGTATACCAAAGGGCTGTTTTTATTCATTTGGACAGTCGCAGCCAAAATCAAAAATTAGATGTTTTCTTTTATTACAACAGGGACAGCGCTTCCGGAAGAAATTTAGCAAGAACCATGCAGTCAACTTTTAAAGATCGCTATCAAAAGAATCAACCCAGCAGAGGTTTTAGCGGAACAGTCAGCCCCCGCGACCTGTATGTAATAAAGAATACAAATCCTGTCAGTCTGTTTGCCGAACTCGGAAACATTCAGAATTCTTTTGACCAGCAGCGTTTTCTGGAAAGTTCCAACCGCCAGGCGTTAGCCAACTGGATGTGTAGCGGCCTCATCGCCGATTATAACAGTTCAAAAAAATAGTTGTCAGTTATCAGTTATTAGTTTTCATTAGAAACTATCAATGAAATCATTTTATATAAACGACCGGAATGCAGCAGACTATGCTGTTAGCATTGCAGCATGGATAAAAGAAAAGGTGAAGAGCGCGCACCGCAAAGGTGTAGTGTTGGGTATGAGCGGAGGCATTGACTGTAGCGTGGTAGCACGGCTCTGTCAATTAAGCGGAGTAGATGTGCATTTAGTCCTGATGCCTTACGGCGACGATATGATTAATACAAAAAGCAACGGTCACGCCATGCAATTGATTGAGAAATTCAATTTTTCATATCATATTTACGACATTAAACCTGCGGTAGATGCCTTAACCGTTCCGGCTGATGCACCGTATATCGGGTGTAATGAAAAGGCGGAAAACTTCGCTACTGACGGTTCGGAAAGAAATTTTGCTATCGGACTAAGCCATGCCAACCTCCGTCCCCGCATTCGAATGACCTACCTCTACCAGTTGGCACAATTCGACAGCCGTTTTGTAATCGGAACGGGAAACCTTGCCGAGCGTACCGTAGGCTATTTTACCAAATGGGGCGACGGCGCCTGCGACCTGAATCCGCTTGCCATGCTTACGAAACAAGAGGTATACACGCTTGCCCGTTATTTGGAAATACCGGATTGTATCATTAATAAGAAACCCTCTGCAGGGCTGTGGGACGGTCAGACCGACGAAGATGAACTGGGTATGACTTATGCGCAGATTGACGCCTACCTACTCAACGGTACATCCGGAAATCATGAAACAGACCGGAAAATTGAATACCGGAAAGCCATATCCGCACACAAACACGATCCCATACCTTTTTTTGAAGGATAAAAAAGAAACAAAATTCACATACGTACTTTCATACCGGCGAGGACGGTGTCGGGCTTCAGCGTGAAAAGACTTCGCATTTCGCCGGACATCGACAATCCGCATCTGTCGCAAATACCGGCTGTCTTGCCGGCACATTCGGGCAACCGGCGTCCGTCGGTCAGAATGAAATTACTGACCCAGCACTCTTTTTTGAATTTGGAATGTTTCATCAGTTTCAGTCCGGATACCGAGTTCATAATCGGATATCCGGCCTTTTTCTTTTTGATAATCAAGTCTATCACTTGTCCGCGTGTCTCCCAGTCTAAAAATAAATCTTCGGTTCCCGGATAGGGATTGTGGAAGTTCAGCGAGATAGATTGAATATGCGGATTGTCTTTAACAAATTCGATCGTTTCTTCGACCGACGGATAATTACGGCTGTTAATCACCATATTGACGCTGATACGCGGATGGTTGGCTTCTTCGATATGCCTGACCGCACATTCAAATACGCCTTTTCCGCGAATGTCGTCATGATACTTGCCAAACCCGTCCAAACTGACCCAGATCGAATCGGCCTCACTGCCGGCAAATGGCAATAAGGCATTCGTTGTGATGGTCGCCGAAAAAAAACCTATCTCTTTCGACAAGCGCACCAGACTGTTCAAATCCTTGTCGCCTTCCCGCCATAAAGTCGGCTCCCCGCCTTCAAAATCCACAAAACGCGAGCCTGACTTGTAGGAATATTCCAACTCCTCTTTTATTTGTTGATACGTCTTGATTTTTGGATTGATGAAGCGGTATACAATACAATGCCTGCACGTCAGATTGCATTGGTCTGTAATAAACAAAACAGTTTGCAAAGGGCGTTTTATCCCAAGTATCCGCGCTTTAAAAAACCACCAGGGCAGGTAAAAAAATGACTTCATGCTTTTTTCAATTACGAATTACAAATTACGAATTACGAATCATTAATCATTAGCCGCTAACCAAACTTACTACCATCAGGATGATGCAAAAGAACGACAGCAGATTGCGCGCCAGTAGCCAGCGAATCATAAACCAGTCAATCCCAATCGCCTGAAAACGTGGCCAATTGCCCATCGGCCCCATCCAGAAGCGCGGTGTGAAACTACGGTTTGGATTGCGTACAAATTCAACCATCAGGCGGTAAAGACTGACAGCCATCGGAATCGTAAGCAGTGAAAACAAGTAAAAAGGCGATAAATAACCCCAAGCGACGCCCACCGTTATAACTACAAAAGTAAGAATGAGCAAAAACAGCAGGCAGTATAGCATGGCTCGCTTGTTTTTTAGCAAAATGGCAAATGTCATCTTGCCGACCGCCTTGTCCGGTTCGTAATCCATGATCGCATGTGAATAAACAATATTGGCGACTAACAGACCCACCGGGACGGAAACAAAAAAAACAGCGCCGTCAAAAACACCGCAGGCAGCATAGAAAACGCCAGCCATCAGCATCGGCCCAAACATCATACCGATCACAATCTCTCCCAACCCGCGATAGGATAACCGCAGCGGAGCGCCCGAATAGAAAACGCCAATGATACCGGTAATTGCCGCAAACAGCAGAATCACGTTGCCTCGGTAAAGATAAATGATAAGTCCGAAAGCAAGCGCGATGGCGCCAAATACAAAGCAGGCGATCAGCAACTGTTTCAACGTAGCCTCACCCGAAGTAAGGTAAGTGCATTTCGCGATTCGCGCACGCATACCCTGATGTTCCAGCTTCATCCTATAATCCGACTTTTTAACTTTATAGTCAAAATAATCATCAAACAGATTGATGCTGAGATGTCCTGCCATAACCCCAAAAACGGCCAGCACTCCCATCAGGAAGGAGAAGCCGTCCTTCCGGGATGCCATACATACAGCCAGAATAGCAGGCAGCAGGCTTTGCGGCAATGCTATTGTACGCGCGTTCTTTAGCCAAAAGCGAATGGTTTTTAACATCTTCTTACAATTGCCGCCTATCCAACGATCATGTCCACACCATAATCCGTATACATCTTCAAGTGTTCCGGGGATATCAGTTTATCAGTTATCAGATGATGGATATGGGTAATAGAGGCATATTTTACGAAAGAATTTTTTTCGATTTTTGACGAATCGCTTAATAGGAATACTTCGTCCGAATTTTCAATCATCTGCCGTGTAATAAAACCTTCCTTCTCATCGTATGAACTGAGCCCTTTCTTCAGCGAAATCCCGTCAGCTCCAATGAACGCCTTATTGGCATGATACATGCCGATATTGTTCTCGGCAATCGACCCGTAAATGGCCTGGCGTTCAATGTCTACTTCTCCGCCAATCAGCGACAGCCGTATGTTTGGATATTTGATCAGTTCCGAAATCAGCGGGAGCGAGGTAGTGATTACCGTTAGTTTATTGAACCGGGTGATGTATTTTGTGATCAGTGAAAGCGTTGTGCCACAGTCAATAAAAATAACATCGCCTTCTTTGATGTATTGGGATGCCAATTGACATATCAATTCCTTATTTTGCCTGTTTTGAGTGATTTTAAGGTCATAAGTGAATAGCATTTCGGTTGCTTTGGATTTAACAGCGCCCCCATGCGTGCGAATCAATAGACCCTGGGCTTCCAGTTCGGTCAAATCGCGTCGTATCGTTATTTCCGAGACATTACACTTTTTCATTATTTCCTGAGTATACAAAACGCCATTTTCATTAAGCATATTAAGTATTACCTCTTTTCGCAGTTCAGGAATCATTGACTGATTACTATACATTATTATTAATCAACTTTAATTTTAAAAACTATTTTTTGCATGGACATTTCCCTGCCGGCCATTACGCCCGGCAGGTGCGGTTGGTCGGGGAAAAAAATGAAAAAATAGTCCGGATCAGCCAGATAAAAGGGGAAAGTAGGAATCTTATAGCCGGCATAATCCGTTGAATCGCTGTAAGCAACTACATTTACTGCATCCGACAGGCATCCGCTGCCAATCAATTCCCTGCCTGAAATAACATACTGGAGGTCGATGTATTGACAGTGAGCCTCCAGTATCAAATCACCCAAATCGCGTGACGTGTATTCCTGCCTGTTGAAGTACACCTCATCTGAAATGGGGGTAATTCCCAATGGAATTTGTGCCAGGTCGTTATTTTTAATAAAATCGAACACCGTTTTCCAGCGTTGCGGAAACTTTTGATAGTGTTCGTAAAACTGCTTTTTGTCTACCGATGGAGCCGGTTTTGCCTGAAAACCTTCTTTCCAATCTCCTTTGTCAAACCATGTTTCGTTCATATTATCCGTTATTTTTTGTGAGTTGTTCACCGTACAGCCGCCAAGAACGCAACCCAATGCGATGGCTAAAATTAATGATTTTTTCATACCGTTATTTTCAAGAATATTGTTTTACATAAAATTAATTTCATTCATCCGGCAAAGAAAGTGAAATATTTTAGGATTACAAAATATTTTAACGATTTGTAACTTTCAAAAATATGATGGATAGATTTGCAGGGATGAAATAACATGATTATATTTGCATCACAATTTATAATTCATGATAATTAGCAACAATTTTTAAAAAAGAAATTATGACTTCACGCGAAAGAATTCTGGCAACTATTGCCCATAAACAACCTGACCGTATTCCCGTAGATTTGGGAGCAACACCCAGTTCCGGAATTTCAGTTGTTGCATACCAAAATCTGATCAGATATCTGGGAAAATCCCATTTAAAAACCTGTGTGTATGATGTGATACAGGAAGTGGTGCAACCCGAAATGGAATTACTGGATGATTTCCATGTAGATGTGCTGGACATAGGCAGGCATTTTAATACTGATCCATCGTACTGGCACGAATTGGAGGTTATTTCGGGACATCCGGCGCTCTATCCCAAGTGGTTCAATATTGAAAAACGACCGGATGGGTCAAACCTTGCCATGAGTCCTTCAGCCGGTGATGCAATCGGAATCATGCCGAAAGGCGCTACTTTCTTCGATCAGCTCATCTTTCCATATCCGGATGGTTATCCCGGCGATTATTCGAATCTGGCAAAAGACATGAAAAGAGTTGTGTGGGGAGGATTTGGATTTACCCCATGGGACTGGGCTGACGAAAAAGAGTTCTGGACATTACTGCGCGAAAAAACCATCGAACTCAAAAACAGCACGGATAAAGCCCTTCTACTGGGTATCGGATGTAATCTTTTCGAATGGGGAACCTTTATGCGCAGAATAGATCGGTTTCTAATGGATTTACTCGTAGAACCGCAAAAGGTACATACCTTTCTCAACGCCCTGATGGAAAGCCATATGGATACCCTGGCGAAAACATGTGATGCAGTAGGCGACATCGTGGATATCATCAAGTTTGGAGATGATCTGGGAACAGTCAACGGCCCGTTTTTCAGCAACGAAACATACAGGGAATTTTTCAAACCCCGGCATGAGATATTATGCGATTATGTCAGGGCACACTCATCCATGCATACCATGCTACATTGTTGTGGCGGGATTTACGAATTGATACCTGATTTGATAGATGCCGGTTTTGAAATCCTGAATCCGGTTCAGATCAATGCCGTACACATGGAACCGGAACGGTTAAAAAGAGAATTTGGAAAAGACGTGACTTTTTGGGGAGGAGGCTGTGATACAAGCCGTATTTTGAATCGGGCTACCCCCTCGGAGGTCAGGGAACATGTATTGAATAACCTTGAAATATTTGGTAACGGCGGCGGATATGTGTTCAATACGGTGCATAACATCATGCCAGATGTCCCCCCTGAAAATATCGTTGCCATGTTTGAAGCGGTGAACGGGTTTAACGGCTCCCACTTTTTGTAAGAAGAAAAAAATAATGTTACTTCGTTCGTACCATCCGCCCGAAAAATTTCGTCAAAAAGGATTGGCGCAGGTATTAAGCATGCGCTCATATTTGGCAATCGGTTCGTAATTTACCTCTCCGTTTTCATAAAAGGAATAAACGCTGAAAATCAGTAGTAGATTTGCTGTGATGAAAAAAAATGATTATATTTGCACCATTCAATCATAATCAATCATTAACTAAATATTTATATGTCAAAAGATTGGTGGAAAAAAATAATGGCTCTTGGAGGGCTGCTTTTGGCCGGTTTATCTTGCCAACAGGAAGAAAAAATACAGGTGACGCAGCGGTTGATTTTCAACTGCGACGGCACCGATCTGGTGGGTAATTTTATGTTTGACCGTCGCCCATTGTCGCTGGCGGATGTGCTTGCTTATGTGGATACTTACGCTCAGACTCCCATTACCACGTTTATGATGAACACCGGTAGCGGTACCGAAAACCTTTACTACCGATCGGCACACACACGGGTTTTTTGCGAACCGCCGGGTGAGATTCCTCAAGGAACATATAACGAATCGGAAGTTGAAAGTTTTGAAGCGTACTATCAAAATTTTTTAAATGTGGAGCGCG
>Ga0082212_10007023_pt1 | contig 14994 bp, 12 predicted proteins | sample TergutNt197P3_FD_71548 | JGI IMG/M metagenome (GOLD analysis project Ga0082212, IMG submission 71548) | Neocapritermes taracua P3 segment gut microbial communities from Petit-Saut dam, French Guiana - Nt197 P3 | ecosystem: Host-associated > Arthropoda: Insects > Digestive system > Gut ...
CCTGGCGCTTCTTAAATAAGACAATTTTGCAGGCGGACCTGCTTTGTACTCAAGAACCATTTCCGGCCCGGACGCTTCTATGGCTCCAACAGCCCCGGCAATTTTTCCGGCAGTATCCAGCGCGTTTCCAACAGCAGCGCCGCCGGGAATCCTGCTGGCAAGCCTCCCGGCAGTCTTTCCAACAGCGCCGGGCCAAATATGCGTTTGTTTAAGCGTTAATATAGAGCCGTCATCAGTATCCTCAAGCTCGATAGTTCCCGCTGAAAAATTCTCCCCGTTTACCGTTGCTGTCCATTTATCACTCTCAAATTGAAATTTCAAATTATTTCCGGCTATAGGAATTGCAGGCAGGGCATTCAGGATATTTTGCAAGGCTGTCGGCATACTCAGTTGTTTACCGCCGGAAGAACCGGCTCCGTCTGTTTGGTCTTTTTCTTGTGCCGTTGCAGGAGGTTCATTAATGATATCCACTACACCGTTTTCATATTTGATACTCAGTACGCTGTCTTTGGGAACGATGATCATCGGCCCGTCTAAATTATCAATACGCTTGTACCTGATTTCTGAAGGAGATATTTCCATGACTTTTGCCTCAATCATGTTCCCATCCCGCAGGACGATCAGGTCTTGTGCGGAAACAGAAAATAGCCCCATCAATAAAAAGACAACGGTAAAAATACAAAAAGGTTTCATGTATTCACCTCCATTTTAAAACAAAATACATGACTATTTTTACTAAACCAAAGGTCTAATATTACAAGTACATAATAAGTCTAGTAAAACTAAATTGTCAATGGTTTGTAAGGCTATACCATAATTTTGAGGAGATTGAAATTAAGCGTAAATTATTGAGGGACTCTCTATCCGCCAATATAAAAGCCAAAAGGGAAGCGCTGGGTATTTCACAGGAAAGGCTTGCGGAACTGGCGGATGTATCAATCCAGTCCATCAAGGGGATAGAAGGCCGCCGCACCTGGGTAAGCGATACCATGTTGGAAAAACTGGCGCAGGCACTGGGGGTTTCGGCTTTTCAACTGCTGATTCCGGCGGAAGGAGCCGCCCTACATGACGAAAGCGCCCTGATCGCCGTGCTGCTGCGAAACCTTAAACAGAACATTCAGGACGACATTAACACCCGTTTTAACCGGCTCATTGTGCAGGAACAAAAAAGAAAAAGGACTTAATTCAGACCTCGTACGATCATGCAATCCATTGTCATTTTGTACGAGTACCTATTTTTTCAAACCCACCAAATAGGCAGGGCGATTGCTTTCTCGTTCAGAAACAGAGGCGAGGGACGCAGGTGCCGGTGTATCGCGCTTGTCCAGCATTCGTAGCGCGTATTTGCGATTATAGCCGATCGTCTGGACAAACTCATCTTGCATGAGGCACCGCGTGAGGTTGCCTTTTTTTGTGGTAATGGTTATATTGAAAATAAGAGGTATCGTCTCCGCAAAGCGGAGCCGTTCGATTAATGTTGCCGCGCCCGCGGCTTAGAAAGAGGTACAAGCAATGCATGGAAATGTTGTTAGTTTTCAGTCGGTTATCGAAAACGGCGTGATACGGTTGCCTGAAGTATATCGTGAAACATTTACTGCACCTGTGCTGGTAACGGTTCGTGAAAATAAGCGGGAAGAAGTGTTGACGGCGGACGAAATTACCGCCCGGCTCAATGAGATTTACCGTGACAATCCAGCCGTTATTGATGAGGATATTCAGCTTTTACAATACAACCTTGTCGGCGAGGAAGATTGGTAGGCGTAGCCGTGATAAAAGGTGAAATTTGGTGGGCGGACTTGCCGTATCCACGAGGCTCTGAACCTGCAAAAAGGCGTCCTGTGCTGGTTATCCAGGGGGATGCTTTTAACCGAAGCAATATCAATACGGTAATATGCGCTGTTATTACCACAAATCAGCATTACTCTGGTTCTCCTGCAAATTTGCTTCTGGAAAAAGCGGTTTCAAAACTGCCTTCAACATCGGTAGTAAATTTTTCACAAATACTTACGATTGATAAATCATATTTTATCTCACTGGTTTCTATGGTTTCAAAACCGATGCTTGAAAAAATTGATGAATGTATAAAAACGATATTTGAGATTTTATAAGGGGCAAGGCAGCCGCCTTTATGTTCGTGTGGTTCGTGGCTAATAAAATTGATTTCCGTGTATTTCAACTCAAAATCACCTTGTAGCCGAACACGTCCTGAAACATTCCGCCTTTTTCTTCAATGCCCATCAATTCCAGGGACAGATCGTAAACATTGTCAGCGTGGAGCACGACTGTCTCCAGGCGGCGCTCAATAGTGAGCTTTTTTATCTGCTGGGAATGGCCGCGATCCAGGGCGTCGGCGATTCTGAGGATAGAGGCCATTTTGAGCACCAGGATTCGATCTTCCCGCTGAAGCGTGATGTACTCGATATCCGACGATGAGGGAGGATCGCCCCGGTGGTAATTGATAACGTTTGCGATAAGGACAAGTTCGTCCTGGTGTAAGCCGAAAATCTCCGAGTTGGCGACAATGTACTGACCGTGCTTTTGATGGCCCGACGCCTTGATAAACATTCCTATATCATGGAGTATGGCGGCGGTTTCGAGCATGACGCGGTGGCGGCGGCTCATACCGTGTTCTTTGGCAAGGGCGTCAAAAAGCGTCATGCAGTGATTTGCCACATGGCGGCAGTGGGCTTCGTCAAAATGGAATTTCCGCCCAAGGTTTACCGCAGAAGCGATTGTTTGAGAGAAAAACTCCTCCTGCAGCCGCGAATCAACACCCAAAGCCAAATCAATAAGATAACCGTCCCGCAGGGTTACTACCGGAATCACTATGTTGGCGGCGCCGGTATGTTCCAGAAACAGTTTAAGCACCACTATGCCGGGAATGAGTCCCTCGGCATCGGCATAGGAAATCCCGAATTGCTGAACACAGTCTTCTATACTGTAATTGCGTACTTTTTCGGCAAACTTGATAAAATTTTCACGTTCAATGATACGGCAATTTTCGTTCAGTTCCCTTCCGGCATGATCGGCGGCAAGGCGGGCGTCGGTGCCGCCGACAACCATGGTTCGCACGTGCGCCAGTTCCATCTCCGCGTTTAACATACCCGATGTGTTTCTGATACTTTCATTAAGATAACGTTCGTAATAAATACCGGAGCCGATCCCCTGCCGGGACTGTTGATCGATCATTATTGTTCCCAGCTTGATACTGTGAGCCGCAACCATCTGTCCCCGCCGCAGCAGCATAATCTCCGTGGAGCCGCCGCCAATCTCGATGATCATCGAATTGGCGCGCCAAAACAGGGGAAGATCCTGCTTCAGGGCAAAACGTACAGCCAGATATAACAGCCGGTTTTCTTCGGTTCCTTCAACAATGGAAAGATTAAAGCCCGTTTCCTGCCGCACCCGGTCGATAAAAACGTCCCTGTTACGCGCAGCACGAAGAGCGCTGGTGGCAATAGCGTGAATGTTGCTGTCTGCGATACCCCAGCCTTTCAGGAGCTCACGGTAATTTTGAAGAACGGTAAGGCACTCCAAAAGGGACTCTCTTGAAAGTTCGCCGGAGGTAAATACATCGCGGCCTAGAGCGACCGGCTGAGATGCGCGATCGAGCACCTGCCACTGTCCGCCGGAAAGAATTTCCGCAACATTGATCCTGATACCTGTAGAACCGATTTCCAGAACAGCGACAAGGGTGGTACTCATAATAACCTTAATTTTCGTGTGGCTGCATAGCCGCATAATATAATCGAATATGAAACTTGTTTCATAATTATAACTTATCAATCAGCATTGAGCATTTTCCCGAAGGAATGGGCAGAGTCTTCTTCTTTTTTCCCAGAATGTTAATCGTAAAGTAGTAGAGTTTCTCGCTGTCCATGTGGATCTCCCAACCTCTGCCGCTCTTGTTGGAAAGAATGGTGATCATGTTATTTTTCAGGGACAGATTCTCAACTCCCATAATTTCCAGATTGGGAATAATCCAGTCCACAGTCTTTCGGGGCAGTGAAATGAAAAGCCCGATAATATTTTCGATGGTCAAACAAATCGTAGAAAGCGCATCGTAGGTTAAATACTGAGGGCGGGGAAACGCCGCTTTGCCCGGCCACTTGGCAGGCCCCTCCTTGGTTGGCAGATACGCTTCCCAAAGATTACCCTTGTGATGATTACCGTCCGGACTCATCGAGTCCAGCATAAAGTATACATGCCGGATGGCGCATTCCCTTGCCAAATCATAACGCTGATAACGTTCCAGCCCCTTGATCACCATAAATGTCAGGTGCGGATAGACCGAACCGCGAAAGCCGCGTCCGTGTTCGTCAAAATCCTTTTCAGATACCGCAAGGGTGGGGAAGGGGTGAGGAGTGCCGAAAAATTGAGGATCGGACAGTTTTTCGATGATCCGCTCGGCTTTTTCATCATTGGGAATCTCAGCCAGAAGCGGCCAGTAACCGGCAATGGTCTTAACCGGTACCTGTTTTTCGCTCTTGTTTATGTCGTAGTAAAAGCCGTCCTCGGCATTCCACATCAGGGAGTTGATCCTGGTTTTCAGGGAAAAATACTGGCGCTTGTACTGGAAACTCGTTTCCTTGTCGTTCAGAATATCCGCAAGCGCAGACATATAGAGCATATTGATCGCCATCATGGTATTGAAATCCATGGTGTAAAAAGCGTCTCCTCGGGGGGAGTTGCTCATTCCGGTTACAGAAGCAGGAACCTTATACAGGCCGTTGGGCTTTTTAAAAACCGAATCGATCCAGGCAGAATATTTACACAGCACGGACAGTACATCTTTAACCCGCTTTTTGTTGGCCGATTTATGGTAAATATTGAATTCCGCCCAGGCAAACAGGGGGATACCCAGCCCTTCGGGGTTGTCCCTGTCCACCGCCGGCGCACCGGTGGTAATATTGTAAGTGCAGCGAATGGCCCCATTCGGCTCCTGGCGGTTATAAAACAGATCTAAAGTTGGATGCGCCTGGTAAATTCTGTTGGAATATACCAGAAAAAATGATGAAAAAATTGCATCTGCCTGATGAACTGTCGGAGCGTCCGGATATGCGAAAAATTTGCCGTCAATACCGCTTTTATGGCCCCCGCCGTTCCAGCAATCCTGAATCCATGCCCACGTTTTATCATAAATATCTACAAAATCCTGATCATAGAAGTGAATTTTGGGGAAATCGTGCTTTATCACCAGTGCTCCTTAGGATTAAAACCAAGTGTATTTCTATAATATACATTAAAATTGGCAAATTTGCCATGAATTTTTTGCATTTTTTTGAATATTTGTGTTATAAGGCTTGACTTACTGAAGAATCCGGTGGTATAAAAGGAAAATGCCGGGCCAGAGGCAAGTTGTAAAACAGCTTTTTCCGCCCCTTATCCGAAAGTAATTGGGGGGTTAGTGTTTAAAATCCTGGATATTGACGGCAAATCAATAGGTGAAATAAGCCCGGAAGCGATCAGGCGGCTTCAGTTCCTTGAACTAATGGAAGGAACATATACAAAAGAAAAGCACGGCCCCTTGCTGTTTACCGGAAAAAGCGTACAGGCCGTTTTGATTTCCTTTGGAGATACTCCCGAAAAACCGGAAATTCCGAATGATTTGATACTGGGGAACTTTTTCCCGAAAGAGATTTGCTGCATCTTCCCTTTCAGGGATTATATAACAGTGATTTTTGATGACACACCCGAAACTGCTGTAAAAAACATGATAGAAAAATTTTTCGATTATCTTGAGAAAACCGGCTGCCGGCCTATCCTTGCCCTGGGGAGATGCTTTCAGGATGATAACTGCGAACCAGGTTCGTCTATCCGTAAAACCTGCCGGGAAGCGGAAGATTTAATGGGAAAAGCCTTTTTCTATCGGGAGAAAAAATTCCTTTCACTGGATGATGTAAACCATAAAGATACCGGAGATGATCCGGACATCGGCATAGAAACCGAAAAATTATGCGCCTATATACAGGTTATTGACCACGATAAAATACATCAATTTTTTCATGATCTGGAAAAACGTTTTTTTCATTCAGGAATGCCTCCTCAGGAAATACGGCAGGAATGTATAACATTGTTGATAAAAGTTAACAGTGTTCTTGTAAATAAAATTCCCTCTTTGAAGGAAATGCCGGGAAACAGCAGGGAAACATTTGACGCTATAATGAAGCGGCGGTTTCTGGGAGACATCATGGATGTTCTGGCTGCTGTTGCTGTACAAACAAGCGAATTATTGCCGCTAATGTCGGCTGACAGCAAATTTCAGCGTATCATTAGTTATGTGAAAAACAACTACAACCAAGACCTGCGATTAGAGATGCTGGGACGTCTTTTTAATTACAACTGTGCATATCTGGGAAAACGGTTCAAGGAAAATACGGGAAAGAATTTTCACGCGTACCTGGATATGCTCAGGATGGACGCAGCCAAAGAACTGCTGCAAACCACCAGCATGAAAGTTTACGAGATTTCATCGGTTATTGGTTATTCCAATACCGACTATTTTTACAGTAAATTCAGAAAATATACCGGAAAGAGTCCTCTGGATTTCAAGAAAAAGAAGGTCAGCATATAAATTAAAAGGAATGGTGCGTATAAAATGAAATTTGCAGGTAATGTTGGCAAGGTTCTCTACGGCGGAGACTATAATCCCGAACAGTGGCCGCGGGAAACATGGGCGGAAGATATGCGCCTGCTGCACATGGCCGGAATTGACGTAGTAACGGTGAATGTTTTCAGCTGGGCGTCCCTGCAGCCTTCCGAAGACGAATACGATTTTTCAACCCTTGACGCGATAATCAATACGGTAAGCGCCGCGGGTATGAAGATATGCCTGGCCACCGGAACAGCGGCTCACCCCGCATGGATGGCGCGCAAATACCCCGATGTACTCAGGGTCAATGCCGATGGAGGGAAACGCAAGTTCGGCGCCCGGCAGAATTCCTGCCCCAACAGCCCCTCTTACCGCCGGTACTCAGCGCAGCTTGCGCGGAAACTTGCGGAACGTTATGGCAAACTTGATAACATTATTGCCTGGCATATTTCCAATGAGTACGGCGGCGCATGTTACTGTGAAAACTGCGAAAATGCATTCCGCAAATGGCTGGAAAAAAGATACAAAACCATCGCCGCGCTGAATGAGGCATGGAACGCTTCGTTTTGGGGGCACACCTATTATGACTGGGATGATATTGTCTGTCCAAGCTGCCTGAGCGAGGAATGGGGGCAGAACCGAACTTGCTGCCAGATACAGTCCATTGATTACCGGCGTTTCAATTCCGACAGTCTTCTGGAGTGTTACCTTGCCGAGGCGGATGTCCTGCGGGAAGTTACTCCTCATATTCCGGTAACCACCAATATGATGGGAACTTTTTGGGATCTTGATTATTTCAAATGGGGGAAAAACCTGGACTTTATCGCCTGGGACAACTACCCCTCACCGGACACTCCCTATACCCGCACTGCCATGAACCATGCGCTCATGCGCGGCTGCGGAGGGGGAAAGCCCTTTTCACTGATGGAGCAAACCCCCAGTGTTACCAACTGGCAGCCGTACAACTCTTTGAAAAGGCCGGGCATTATGCGGCTGTGGAGTTACCAGGCAATAGCCCACGGATCGGATACGGTGATGTTTTTTCAGATGCGCCGTTCCCGCGGCTGTTGCGAAAAATTCCATGGCGCGATCATCGATCACTACGGCGGCGAAAACACCCGCGTTTTCCGCGAAACCGCCGCAATGGGAGCTGAACTGGAAAGTTTAAGCGATTCGTTTTTGGACAGCCGCCTTGTATCGGAAGCGGCGGTACTCTTTGATTGGGACAACTGGTGGGCGGCGCAGCTTTCCGCCGGCCCCACGGTGGATTTGAATTATCCCGAAGAGGTTTTCTGCTTCTATGACGCTCTGGCCCGTCGCAATTTTTCTGTTGATGTTATCGGCGTTGATACTCCTCTGGATGCGTATAAAATACTCTTTGCTCCGGTACTCTACATGGTTAAGCCGGGGTTTGCGGAAAAATTGGAAACGTTTGTCCGTAACGGCGGAGTGCTTGTGACCGCCTTCTTCTCCGGCATGGCCGATGAGCGTGACCTGGTAACGATTTCCGGCTGCCCCGGAGAATTACGCTCCCTCTGCGGCCTGTGGGTGGAAGAAACCGACGCCCTGCCGCCCGGCAAGTTCAACGGCCTTGTAATCAATGACGGCCCGCTTGCCGGCACATGGAAAGCAGATCTACTCTGCGACATTATCCACCCCGAAAGCGCCGAAACCATCGCCTGCTACGAGAGCGATTTTTTTGCAGGGACTCCCGCTCTGTGCCGCAACAGTTTCGGTAAGGGGCAAGTCTGGTATTTTGGTGCAAGGCCGGAAACTGCCCTGGTGGATCGCTTTTCCGTCTTAATCTGTGATGAATGCGGAATAAAACCGGTATTCCCTTCTCAAAGCGGGATCGAAGCAACGCGCCGGATAAAAGGAGAAAAGAACTTCATCTTTGTGCTGAATCATAATCCCGTTGAGACAGAAGTAACCGTCCCCTTTGCCTGCCGCGATCTTCTTACGGACAAAACCTTTACCTCAGGCGAACGCTATCCCCTCTCCGCCGCCGGTGTGCTAATCCTGGAACGTTAAACAGCAGTTTATTGGGAAAATACCTTCGTCTCTCCCGGCGGAAGGGTAAGTTCCTGTTTTTCTTTTTCCGTGCGGATTAAAACCTGAACCTCTGCCGCGCCTTTGTTTCTGATAACAAGGGAGCGTATCTTCCCGGTCTGCCACTCAAGATCGAGTTCCATGTTTCCTTTTACGCGCACTCCTTTCAGGCTGCCGGAATGCCAGCTTTGCGGGAGAGCCGGGAGCAGGTCAAGAATGACGGTATCGTTGCGAATGCGGCTCTGAACCAGCATTTGGGTAATTCCCGCAAGCGCGCCGAAGTTGCCGTCTATCTGAAAGGGCGGGTGGCTGTTAAAAAGATTGGGCAGGGTAAATTGATCGAATATGGCCTGCAAATGTTCAAGCGCCGCTTCGCCGTCCCTCAGGCGGGCCGTAAAATTGACAAGCCAGGCGTGGCTCCAGCCGGTGTGTCCTCCGCTGTTGGATAAGCGGCGTTCCAGGGTTTTGCGGGCAGCCGCTGCCAGCTCCGGCGTTTCGTCTAACGTGATTGCGTCTCCGGGGCAGAGAGCCCAAAGGTGAGAAAAGTGGCGGTGCCCTGGTTCTGCTTCTTCGTACTCCTCATTCCATTCTCGGATGGTTCCGTTGGAATGAATCGACGGGCATGGTATCCGCTTGAGGAGGGAACGGAACAGATCGGTATCAATATCGTTTTCCCCCAGAATTTCCGCACCGCGAATTACTGCGTCAAAGAGCTTACGCAGTATCTGGTTATCCATTTCAGAGCCGGCGCAGAGACTGCAAGCGTCCGCGTCAAGAAGGTAACTGTTCTCCGGGGAGGCCGAAGGGGAAACTACCAGGTACGGCTCTCCCGCTTCATTGGTTTTTTTTCCCGGAACCAGAAAATCAACAAAAAAAACAGCGGCTTCGCAGAGCAGGTAAAAATACTTTTTCAGAAACTCCCGATCCATGGTGTACTCAAAATGCTCCCAAATATGGATGCAGAGCCATGCCGCTCCAAGAACCCAATAGGAACCGGGCAGCCAGTAATCTCTGGGAGCGGTGTCTCCCCAAATGTCGGTGTTGTGATGAGCGGTAAAACCGCGGCAGCCGTACATTATTTGCGCGGTTTTCTTTCCATTAGGATACATACGCTCAAGAAGGTCAAAAAGCGGCTCCTCGGTTTCAGCCAGATTACACATACAGGCAGGCCAGTAATTCATCTGCGTATTGATGTTGATCGTATAATCCGAACCCCATGGCGGATCCAAATGTTGATTCCATATTCCCTGCAAATTTGCGGGTAACGTCCCCTGCCTGCTGCAAGAGATGAGCAGATAACGGCAGAAGTTGAAGTAACGTACTGTTTCTTCATTGCAGCTCATGGTTAGTTTCAGCCGGTTGTATTGGGATTGGTATTCATCAATGTGCGCTTGCAGCAACTGCTCCCAGCTTTGGGCAGAGGCGCGTTCAAGGGCGGAAACGCAGGCGGAAACACAGTCCGCTTCACGAAAACCGGTGCGGATGTCTGCGAAAAGCAGGGCTTCATCGGCATTTTCCACCGTGAGAAAACCGCCCCGGCCGTGCAGAGTTCCTCCCCTCTTTATAACCTTTACCATCGCGCAAAAAGGGATATCGCCGTCGCGGGTGATAAAGCAGGAGTCGTCAAGGTTTCCCCTGCGGTCATAGAAAACACCCCGGTCAAGAGAGGCGCGAAAAGATATTTTGCCCGCGGCCGGTTTGCCGTCCGTACCTGCTGCGCTGAACCTGAGAATCAGCAAGCCGGCAGGAGCGGAAATAAAACATTCGCGGGTAAAAACTTCCCCCCGGTACTCAAAAGAGAGGATGTGCAGTGCGCGTTCAATGTCCAGTTCCCTGCGGTAATTCTGCGCCCCGGACAGGAGCGGGCAGCTGCGTGTTCCCGGCCATGGAGGGTTAAAAACGCCGTTAGGTGAAAAATCAATTAAGAGTTCTCCGGCGGTTTGATAGACCCGCTGGGCAGGAGGAACGCCGCTGAAACTTTCAAGGCAGAGTTTTTCCGCTTCCTTTACGCTGCCCTCGTCCAGCAGCCGCCGTATTACGGGAAGGGCTTCTCTTGATGCGGGGTTGTTGCGGTCCCGAAACTGGCCGGACCAAATCGAATCTTCGTTTAACTGAATTTTTTCTCTGTCCGGCTCTCCGAAGACCATCGCCCCCAGCCTGCCGTTTCCCAGAGGGAGGGCTTCTTCCCATTCGGCGGCAGGAGAGTTAAAAACCACTATTGTTTGAGTTCCCGCAGCGCTGCCGCTAAAGCATTGCTCATTGCATAAGAGGCCGTGGGGCTGCGCTTGATGTCGTTGCCGGTGTCCCAAAAAACCGGGCACACGCCGTTGTCAAGGCAGGCCTGCGTAACTGCGGCTATCCACCGGGTACGGGCGGCCTCAACCTTGTTGCTATGGTTAACGCCGTATTCGCCCAATATGATCGGAATACCGTTGTCAATAAAGTGTTCTCTGATTTTGGCAAACTGATCGGAAAGCTCCGTATAATCGGCGCGGCTTCCCCAATCGGTCTGGTTTTTGCCCCAGGATTCGTCCTTGTCGAGGATGCAAAAAGTTGCCGGAGTGTAGTAATGAACCGAGAGGATCAGCCGGTCTTCCGTTGCATCCTGCGGCATTTTGAAAAGGGGATCGATGGTGCAGTCAATGTCTGTCCAGTAGCCGGAAACAAGCAGAAAGCGAGATGCGTTATTGGCGCCGGCAGTCCGAACCGTATCCACAAACGTTTGGTTAAGATCGTTCAGAATACCGTAAGCTGCGGGTTTGTTGTCATTTGTCGCGGGGTTCCAGCGGTTCCATAAATTATCGAAGCCCACTTCGTTCATGGCCTCTAACACCAGTTTGTCCGAACAGCCGGAAAAACGTTCGGCAATTTGTTTCCACACCGCGGCAAATTGATTTATGGTAACCTCAGGAAAGATACCGGCGTTCAGTATCCAGCTTTTCGGGCTGCCGCCGCCGTCATGGTGCAGATTCAGGATACAGTACATATCTTCATCAAGTATCCAGTTTACAACCTCTTCAACACGGCTCATTCGGGACTCATCAATGGCATAATCCGGTTCCGGCCCAAGATATTCCCCCCAGGTAACCGGAAGGCGGATGGTTTTATAGCCGTAATCTTTCAGCGCCCGAATAAATTCGCGGGTGATCATCGGGTTGCCCCAGCCGGTTTCTCCCGCAGGGCCGAGGGCTGCCTGGGCGGGATCGTTATGAATAGCGTCCAGCGTATTGCCGATGTTTACCCCGATACCCATGTTCCGGACAAATACAGCAGCGGGATTGTCAGGAACCAGGGAGGCGGATCCGCTCTCTGCCGTTCGGCAGGCGGCAAACGATAAAATTAATAATACACAAAAAATCACTTTAATTGTTTTCATCATTTTTATCTCTTTTCCTCCAAAGTTTGGTAAAAATACTTTCTTTGCCCGCCAATGTCTCTGTAATGTAGGAACAGTAATCGCCTATTCTTTCGATGCGGCGTACCAGATCGATAAAGAGCAGCTCGGTTTTCACGTCCTCGCCCGCCTCGATCCGCTTGCGGCCAAGTTTGCGGAGTTTGTCCCGGTTTTTATCAATGGCGTCTTCCAGTTTTCTTGCGTTGTGGAGCGTTTCCGCGGAAAGATTGTGCTCCAGACTCTCCCGAACCATATTGAGAAAATCCTCTACCTGTTTTAAGTACGGCGCCAGGGCGTTCATTTCCTTTTCCTTGAAAATGCGGTCTTTTTTTACGCCTCTTTCCAGCAGATAACTAATACTGCAGCAGTCATCGGTCATATCCTCAAGATCGGAGATGACGCGTAACAACTGCGAAACACGGTGTTCGGAACGGTGATTTAACCGTTCTCTTTGACATTCCATAAGAAACGCGCCGATCTGCTCGCGCATTTCATCGGCGTATTCTTCTTTTTGCTTCAACTCAATACCAAGATCGGTAACAACAGTGTCTCTGTCCTCGGTTTCGCGCAGAGACTGTAATACGCTGCTGAAACGGGCAAACATTGACGAGACAAGCCCCGCCATGTCCTGAATCTCCTTTTCAGCCCGCACAATATTCATTTCCGGCGTGTTACGGTGCGTACCTGATGTATAGACCAGCCGGTAATGTGCAGGCTCGCCGGTTTCGCTTTTGTCTTCTTTTATGATGAGTGAAACCAGCGCGGCATAGGGTCTGACAAAGGGTATAAAGACAAGGGTATTCACTGAGTTGAACACAGTGTGAAGCATGGCCAGATGGGTGGGAACCATAGGATCGTGGATTATGCCGGGAGTCATCGCGCCGGGCGTTATCAGATCGACCAGGGCCAACAGCGGTTTCAACAGGGGCAGCGCCCAGCAGGTACCCATAATATTGAAAAGTACGTGAACCAGAGCGGCGCGCTTTGCATTGGTTTTGGTTCCGATGGCGGAAAGAGCCGCATCAATAGTCGTGCCGATGTTGGCGCCCAGGATCATGGAGGCGGCCATTTCGTAACTTACAACTCCGTTAAACGCCATGGTCAGCATGATCGCGGTTGCGGCGCTGGATGAATGGATAAGCAGGGTCATCACTACCCCCGCGCCCGCTCCTATCAGGTAAGAGGTAAAACCCATGTTGGAAAGCTTCGCGATAAAGTCGAAACTGTTTCCTACTGCGGGCATTGCCTTGGTAAGGAAATCAAGGCCCATAAAGAGCAGGCCGAAACCGAGGATAAAATCGCCTACATCCCGGTATTTCCACTTTACAACGCGGCAAATAAAACCGATGCCAACCGCGGGCAGGGCCAGCGCCGAAAGTTTAAGGGAGAACCCTATCAAAGACACAACCCAGGCGGTGACGGTGGTGCCGATATTGGCGCCCATAATCACCCCGATTGACTGGGTAAGGGTCAGAAGGCTGGCATTCACCAGGGACACTACCATGACCGTAGTAGCCGATGATGACTGAATGATGGCAGTAATCGCAAAGCCCGTGAATACCGCCATAAATCTGTTTCCCGTCATAAAATTGAGGAAACGCTGCATCCGGTTGCCGGCTGCCTTTTGTATGCCGTCGCTCATCACCTTCATCCCGTACAGGAAAAGGCAAAGCCCGCCGATTATATTCAGCAAAGTAGAAATGATGATCATCAATGTATTATATCATTATTAATAACTTGTTAGAATACGGTTATGGATGGGCATAAGCTCCTGCTTCTCTCCGATACCCACGGCAATATCCCCGCCCTAAAAGCAGTCCTGGATTGGGCAAAAAACCATACACCGCCCAATGGTACGCTCAGTACGGCGGTTTTCCTGGGAGACGGTATTTCCGACCTGCGCCGGGCGGCGGATGCAGCGGGTTTTTTCTGCGAATGGAAACTGGTAAAAGGAAATAACGACCACGGATTTTCCATACCGGAAGCCGCCGCCTTTGATTTTGAAGGGCATCGTTTTTTTATGTGCCACGGACATCGTTACGCCATGTACAACGGTTATCATACGCTTACCGCCGCCGCCCGCAATGCGGACGCAGACGCGGCTCTTTTCGGCCATACCCATGTCCCCAGCCTGAACATGGAGAAAAACCTGCTCCTGATCAACCCCGGCAGCGTCGGAAGCCCCCGCAGCAGATTAGGTGCAACCTTCGCCGTTATTGAATGCGCCGAAGGAGAGCCGCTCCAAACGGAATTTTGGGAAATCGGCAACCGGGGAGAGATTCGGGAACTGGAGATTTAGGGGTTACACCAGGTTCTTTTTGTCTGACATTATTATGCCCCCGGCCGGCCAGGTTAATCCTTCATCACGAAGTTCTTTTACTTGCTCCCCACTAAACACATCCACTCAGCCTCTGCGGCGATTTCGTCGCCCACATACGCTTTGCCGCATTGTTTGACCATTCTGGGAGAGACGCGCAGGTTCTCTATTTCAGAGCGAACCTCGTCGCCGGGCCTGACCTGGCGGCGGAATTTTACCTTGTCCACAGTGGCGAGAAAAAACAAAGCGTCGTCGCCGAGTACGCCGAGTTTGCGTAAACCGGCGCCGCCTGATTGGGCCATGGTTTCGATCAGGATTACGCCGGGTACCACGGGGTATTCGGGAAAATGCCCCTTAAAAAAATGTTCCTTTTCGGTGAACACGTACTTTGCGATTATTTTTTCATTGCTGGCTTCGACAATTTCCGCAACAAAAAGAAACGGCTCCCGGTGGGGCAGCAGGGTTTCAATCTCATTCATAATCTTCCCTCTCTGGGAATTAAGTCTACACTAACCCTGGTACTTTTTGAAGACCACCACGCCGTTATGCCCGCCAAAGCCAAGTGAACCGGAAGCCGCGGCGGTTATTTCCCCGTATTGGGCTTTGTTCGGTACATAGTCCAGATCACATTCGGGATCGGGG
>Ga0082212_10007024_pt1 | contig 14992 bp, 13 predicted proteins | sample TergutNt197P3_FD_71548 | JGI IMG/M metagenome (GOLD analysis project Ga0082212, IMG submission 71548) | Neocapritermes taracua P3 segment gut microbial communities from Petit-Saut dam, French Guiana - Nt197 P3 | ecosystem: Host-associated > Arthropoda: Insects > Digestive system > Gut ...
AAAAAGATGGGCAAGACCGAAAAAGGCGCGCTGTGGCTTGATGCGGAAAAATGCCCGCCTTACGAATTTTATCAGTATTTCCGTAACGCTGATGATGCTGATGTTGTCAATCTGCTTAAATGGCTTACGTTTGTTCTGCTTGAAGAAATTGCGGAATGTGAAAAATTCGTCGAAGCTAAAGACGGTAAAAAAATCAATGAAGCCAAAGAGCTTTTGGCATTTGAAATTACAAAGACTGTTCACGGTAAAGCAGAAGCGGAAAAAGCACAAAATGCCGCAAAAAACGTCTTTTCCGGTTCGGGCGAAAGTGCCGATATGCCGACGACGATATTAACAGATGATGATTTTGACACTGAAAGCGGTAAAATCAGAATTACGGATTTGCTTGTGAAAACCAAGCTCTGCCCGTCCGGACGGGACGCAAGAACCAACGTGGAACAAGGCGGGGTCAGCGTGAATGACGAAAAAATCACCGACCCGAACGTAATGCTTGAAATTAAATCCGGCGAACATGTGATTATTAAAAAAGGCAAGAAGAATTTTCATAAGGCGACCCGCTAACGTAGGGGCGAACACTGTTCGCCCGTAAAAAACAGAAAGGTTACAAAATGTCCCGTAAAATAGAAATATTCGATTCCACCCTGCGCGACGGCGCGCAAGGTGAGGGAATCAGCTTTTCTCTTGAAGACAAGCTTAAAATACTCCGGAGCTTAGACAGTTTCGGCGTGGATTTTATCGAGGCGGGGAATCCCGGTTCTAATCCGAAAGATTTAGAATTTTTTCAAAAAGCTAATTCACAGAACTTGAAAACAAAGCTTGTTGCTTTCGGTTCAACCAAACGCAAAGAAATAAAACCCGAAAACGATAGCAATGTAAACGCTCTGCTGACCGCAAATACAGAGTATATCAGCATTTTCGGTAAAAGCCACGACTTGCATGTTGAAAAAATCCTGCAGGTTTCGCTTGAAGAAAATCTTGATATGATTGAAAAAACCATTACTTATCTTACGGGTTTAGACAAGAAAGTGCTTTTCGACGCCGAGCATTTTTTCGACGGCTATAAAAGCAATCCTGATTACGCACTTGAAACCCTTAAAGCCGCCGCAAAAGCCGGTGCAAGGACTTTAGTTCTCTGCGACACCAACGGCGGGTGCTTCCCTGATGAAATCGCGGAAATAATAAAGGCCGTCAAAAAAGTCATAAGCACACCGCTCGGAATACATTGCCACGACGACGGCGGCTGCGCCGTCGCGAACAGCATGGCGGCGGTGAAGGCGGGAGCAGAACATGTTCAAGGTACGTTTATCGGCTTCGGCGAACGCTGCGGCAATGCAAATTTATCAACCTTAATCGCCAATTTACAACTGAAAGAGTTTTATAACTGCGTGCCGCCCGAAAGTCTGCTTTTACTCAAAGAAACCGCGCATTATATTTCACAGACAGCGAATATCGCGCTCCCGAGTTCCATGCCGTATGTCGGAAGCTCAGCGTTCGCGCATAAGGGCGGTATGCACGTTGACGGCGTGGCGAAAGACCCGAAAACCTTTGAGCATATTACACCCGAAAGTGTAGGAAATGAGCGTAATTTCCTGTTATCGGAGGTTTCGGGGCGGGCGACGCTTTTCGCTAAACTGCAGAAATTAGATGAAGACATCAAAAAAACAGATTCTATCGTTCAGGTTTTAACCGACAGGGTGAAGGAATTAGAACATAAAGGGTATAAATTCGAGGCGGCGAACGCCAGCTTTGAGCTTTTGGCACTGAAAGAAATGGGTTGGTTTCAGCCTTATTTTGAGATTATTAATTTCAATATTATATCAAGCCATAACGAAAACAGCGATTCTATCAGCAAGGCAAGCGCGCATATAAAAGTGCGCGTCGGCGAAAAGTTTGAAATTACCGCTGATGAGGGTGACGGTCCTGTCAACGCCATTGATAAGGCACTCAGGAAAGCACTTGAGGTATTTTACCCCAGTCTTGCGAAAATGCGGCTTGTAGATTATAAAGTCCGCATTATCAGCGGCGGCGATAATACGGCGGCGACTACCCGCGTGCTGATTGAAAGCACCGACGGCAAGACAAGCTGGACAACGGTCGGCGCATCGAAAGATATTATTAACGCAAGCATGATTGCGCTGTTGGATTCATTGGAGTATATGCTTTATACGAACAGGGAGCGGAATTTTAACTAAATTTATATTATCCTGATTATTGACAAATATGTTTTTATGTGATATAATAAAAATCGACAAAGGCGAACCGATGAGCGGTTAGCTTTAGATTCGGGTTAAAATAACCGTCGCCTTTAGCTGAGGGCGGTTATTTTTTTATGGAGTTATGTATTCTGCATAATTCGATATAAATTACGAGCAGTAACAACTTCACCAAGAACATTTCCATAAGCATCACCCCCTTTCAGGGGATTTGCTAACTACCCACCGCCGTTTTTACACGGAGTCGCCTTTGTCTTTGTGTTTACATACGGTTTTTCAACCGCGATATAATTGTAGCATAAACAGAAAAATTTGTCAAATTTTATATAGAAATAAAAAGGAGTTCAATTTATTATGCCCATGACGATTTCACAAAAGATTTTAGCGAAAAAAGCAGGACTTGAAAGCGTTTCCGCCGGACAATTAATTATGGCGAAGCTTGATATGGTTCTCGGAAACGATATTACAAGCCCTGTCGCTATCGGCGAGTTTGAAAAAGCAAATTTTAACAGCGTTTTTGACAAAGAAAAAATCGCCCTTGTTATGGACCATTTCACGCCCAACAAGGACATCAAAGCCGCGGGACAATGCAAGCTCTGCCGCGAATTTGCGGGCAGGCATGAAATAAAGAACTTCTACGATGTGGGTGAAATGGGCATTGAGCATTGTCTGCTCCCCGAAAAAGGGCTTGTAATGCCCGGCGACTTAGTTATAGGCGCGGACAGCCATACCTGTACCTACGGCGCGCTCGGCGCGTTTTCCACCGGCGTGGGTTCTACCGATATGGCGGTGGCAATGGCAACGGGGGAAGCGTGGTTTAAAGTCCCCTCTGCCATACGGTTTAACTTAACAGGCAAGCTGAACAAGCACGTTTCGGGCAAGGACGTCATTCTGCACATTATAGGTATGCTCGGTGTGGACGGCGCGCTGTATCAGTCTATGGAATTCGGAGCCGGAGCGTCCGGCACCGAAAACGGGCTTCAGAATCTTTCAATGGACGATAGACTTTGTATTGCCAATATGGCAATCGAAGCCGGCGGCAAAAACGGAATTTTTGAGGTTGATGAAATTACTTTGGATTATATTAAATCTGTAGGGGCGAACAGTGTTCGCCCGCAAGAAATTGAATATTTTATTCCTGATAAAGACGCCGAATACACGCGGGTTATTGACATCGATTTGAATCAGATTAAACCCACTGTAGCGTTTCCGCACCTGCCCGAAAACACTAAAACAATTGATGAAATTACGGAAGAAATCAAATTAGACCAAGTCGTTATCGGAAGCTGTACCAACGGGCGACTTTCCGACATGAAGGCGGCGGCGGAAATTCTCAAAGGCAGAAAAGTCGCAAAAAACCTGCGCTGTATTATTATACCCGGTACGCAGAAAATTTTCCTTGAATGTATGGATTTGGGTTATGCAAAAACTTTTATAGAAGCGGGGTGCGTGTTCAGCACGCCGACCTGCGGACCGTGCCTCGGCGGACATATGGGGATTTTAGCGAAAGGCGAAAAGGCACTTGCAACAACCAACCGCAATTTCGTCGGCAGAATGGGACACCCGGAAAGCGAAGTGTATCTGTCGAATCCGGAAGTAGCGGCGGCAAGCGCGATTGCGGGATTTATTACCGCGCCGATTCATAAATAACCACCATGTCACTTTCAACCGTAGTATTAAAACGCTCGTCCGGTTCATAATCGTAAAGACTTGAAAATGTTAATAAATCCACTTTTTTGTCAAAATTTTCTTGTAAATCGCACATCATGCCTATAAATTTTAATCCGCGGATTTTACCCTCATTAATAACAAAATCAAGGTCGCTTTTTCCGTCGGCTTCCCCCCTTGCGTATGAGCCGAATAAGCAAACCCTTTTAACTCCGTAACTTTCAGCAATCGGAGCGACAATATTTTTTATTTCATTAATTGAATATACTTTATCGGACATTCAAAAACCCCCTTTTCAATTCAAGTATAACATACAATCTATATAAAATCAATATTTATAAAAAAAGGAGCATTACCATGACCGCAAAAGGCTTTGTCCACAAATATTTCGACAACGTCGATACCGACGTCATTATCCCCGCAAGATATTTAAACACCAGCGACTTCAAGGAGCTTGCCGCGCACTGCATGGAAGACATTGACGCAGATTTTATTAAAAACGTCAAGCAGGGTGATATTATGGTTGGCGAAAATAATTTCGGCTGCGGAAGCTCCCGCGAACACGCGCCGATTGCTATTAAAGAAAGCGGGATTTCCTGCGTAATCGCCGCTTCTTTTGCGCGGATTTTCTACCGTAACGCTATAAATATAGGCTTGCCGATTTTGGAATGTCCGGAAGCGGCAAGAGCGATTAATAAAGGCGATGAAGTCAGCGTTAATTTCGACACGGGCGAAATTAACAACATCACAACAGGCGGGAAATTTCAAGCAGAGCCGTTTCCTGAGTTTATTAAGGATATAATCAGCAAAGGCGGATTGGTGAATTCGGTTAAACAAATGTAGGGCTGAACTGTCCGCTTAAAATAGGAGATTTATGATAAATAAACCTTTCTGGGAAGAAATCTATCAAGATGATACACTTTCCGCTTTCGGAACAGAACCCAATCGTACCATTCCCGAATTTGAGCATTTATATGAAAAGTCATGGAACATTTTAGAAATCGGATGCGGGGAAGGGATGAATCTTTTATACTTATCCGGTCAGGGGTTTTTGAATATTGACGCTTTTGATTTGTCTGAAAACGCAATTACAAAACTCACCCGCGCCGCAGACAGGCGTAATTTGAAAATCAACGCTTGGGTGCAGGATTTACGTAATTTTGAATTTGAAAAACAATATGATTTAGTTATTTCATTCGGAACCTTGCATTTCGTGCAGAAAGCGGATTGGAAATCCTTACTGTTAAAAGCAAAAGAAAACACAAATACCGGCGGTATTCATATCATTCAAATATTCACAAACACTGTACCTGCTTCCCCTGATATTGCACCTTTTGCGGTAGGATTGGCAGACGACGGGGAAATTAAATCGTTATATGACGATTGGGATATAATGCAGTTTAAGTCCTATACTTTTGAGGACGAACACCCCGGTGTACCGAAGCATTTTCACGCTTCCAATAAAATAACGGCACGCCGCTGCTGAACTGTTCGCCCGATAATCCAATATAACCTCATGTAGGGGACGACGTCCACGGCGTCCCGTACGCAGTAAACGAAAGGATAAACCATGATTAAAAATATCGCAGTCATCAAAGGCGACGGTATCGGCGGGGAAATCACCCGCGAAGCCCGTAAAGTCCTTGCCAAAATCGCGGAAAAATACGAGCATGAATTCCGGTACACCGAAACGCTGATGGGCGGAATCGCCATTGACACAGTCGGCGTTCCCCTGCCGGACGAAACTGTAAAAATCTGCAAAGCCGCAGACGCGGTTCTGCTCGGCGCAGTGGGCGGTCCTAAATGGGATAACGGGGATGGACATCTCCGCCCCGAAGCCGGTTTACTCGGAATCAGAGCGGCGTTGGGATTGTTTGCAAACCTGCGCCCTGTGAAGCTTTTTGATGTTTTAAAAGATTCCTGTGTGCTTAAAAATACGGGGAAAATAGATTTAATTATTGTACGGGAACTCATCGGAGGCGCGTATTTCGGCAAGCGGGAAACCTATACGGACGAATCCGGCGCGAAAGCCGCTTATGATACCATGATTTACCGCGACTGGGAAATTGAAAGAATTGCCAAGGTTGCGTTTAAGCTTGCGGCACAAAGAAATAAAAACGTCACAAGTGTGGATAAAGCCAACGTGCTTGATTCTTCGCGGTTATGGCGCGAAACCGTGCATAAAACCTACGAAAGCAACAGCGAATACCAAAATATAACCCTTTCGGATATGTTGGTTGATAACGCCGCCATGCAGTTAATCCGCGCACCGGAGCAGTTCGATGTGATTGTCACCGAAAACCTGTTCGGCGATATATTGTCTGATGAAGCCAGTGTTTTAACCGGCTCGCTCGGTATGCTCCCGTCCGCGAGCCTTGCGGAATCGGGCGCGGGGCTGTATGAGCCGTGCCACGGTTCTGCGCCGGATATTGCGGGTCAGGACAAGGCAAATCCGATTGCAACGATTTTGTCGGCGGCAATGATGCTTCGCTTGTCGTTCGGCATGGAAAAGGAAGCGAATGATATAGAAGCGGCAGTTGAAAAAGTCCTTGAAAAAGGGTACAGAACCGCTGATATTTTCTGGGGCAATGAAAACACACAGCTTATCGGCTGTACCGAAATGGGCGAAAAAATCGCAGCTGAAATATAACATTTAACATTTTAAAGTCTTCCGCATAATATAGATTATTAATACTAATCCCTCATTAAAAGCTTTCTGAAAAATCCGCACAAAAACCCATAAACTCAAGCTTTTTGCACGGATTTTTAGGAGCTTTTATAATCGGGATTAGTATAATTTATATTTAGGGGGATAATTGAAATGGAAATGCAAACAAATCCGCAAATTCAGCCGCAAACACAAGTTGACCTTTTAACCGCAACGTATCCTTTTGCCCTGCCGGAGCTGCCTTACGGTTACGACGCGCTCGAACCCTACATAGACGAAGAAACCATGCACTACCACCACGATAAACACTTTGCCGCCTACATAGACAATTTAAACAAAGAGCTTGAGCCTTACACCAATCTGCATAATCTAACCTTAGAGGAGCTTTTATGCAATCCGGCAAGCCTGCCCGCCGAAGCCCGCACAACTATTTTGAATAATGCGGGCGGCGTTTATAACCACTGGTTATTCTTCAACGGTCTTGCTCCGGAAAGCGAAGATGTACACGAGCCGAGCGGGGATTTAATGGAAGCTATTGAGGGTTATTTCGGCTCGTTTGAGGAATTTAAAAACAGCTTTGAAGAAAACGCAATGAGCGTTTTCGGGTCGGGCTGGACAGTGCTTGTTTCGGATAGTGAGGGCAATCTTTCCATCAGAAATGTCAAGAATCAAGACGTTCTGCTGTGCGAAAACCTTGAAGCGATTATTCTTTTTGATGTCTGGGAACATGCTTATTATTTGAAATACAGGAATCTGCGGGCAGATTACGTTAAAAACCTTTGGAATGTGATTCGGTTTAAATAGAATTATAAATTGGCAGAAAAGGTTTGCCATTTGTGCAAGGAACAGTTTTCTTTACTGTTCCTTGCATTATTTTATGTAATTTTTACGCAAATTTTTACGTAAATTTTACAAAACACTCCATGGTTCTCTTGTTCCTTTCGGCAAAATCCGCATAACTTGTCCTTTATAATATATGTAGGGTGCAATGCCTCCGACGCACCATATATATAGGAGGAAGGAACGTAAATAAAATGGAATTTGAACAAAAAGAAAATTTCGCTAAAATCCCCTTTATCGCGGCGGGCGGCTTGTTTTTAGGGTTAACGTCGCTGTTCGGGGGTGTATCGCCTTTCCCTGCCGTATACCTCAGCGCGTTTTTCGGTTTGGATTGTTTATACGCGCTGGCGGGAGCTTTAACCGGTTTTTTTATCAGCGGGCGTTTTGACGAAAGTTTACATATCATTGCCGTTATGGCGGTTCTGACGGCTTTCAGATTTATTCTCAGCCGATTTAAAAATAAGAAAGACGCGGTTTGGGCAGAAATCACGACAGCACTGCTTGCAGGTGTGGGCGTTTTTGTCACCACCCTGCTGATGACCGCCGGCGTGAATGTAGTTTTCACCGCACCCGCGCTCGGTTTAATTGCGGGCTTCGGGTCTTTCGCGCTGAACCGGAGCAGGTTTTACATATTTTCAGGCAGACAGCTTTCGGCTCTGCGCCCGTCCGGATTCGCCGCGCTCGGGATTACCTATATTATGCTTACTGCCGCGCTGACGAATTATGATATAAATTTGCTCAATTTCGGCATATTTGCTTCTTCGCTGTGTGCTATTACTTTTTCATATAAATTCCGTTACGCTGGCGGAGCTTTATGCGGGGCTTTGGGCGCGTTCGGGATTGCACTGACAAGCTCCGAATACATCGCCGGCGCGCTTGTTGTTTGTATCGCGGGTATGTCTGCCGCGCTTTTTACAAGGCTCGGCAAATACACGCAAATGGCGGGATTTGTGCTTGTTACGGGTCTTTTTGTTGCCTTTTCGGGAATCAATAATTATACCTTTGCTGAAATTAACTCCGTTATCGCCGGTGCAATTATCTTTTTATTTATTCCGGTAGATTCAATTACAATGCGCTTCAGGCGGGAAAGCATACCGCGGGGCGGCGCGGAGATTTCCGAAATTTTCGCAAGGCGTTTAAAGCTGACCGGAGAAGCCATGGGTGATGTGCGTTCAGCGATTGAAAAAACCGCGCAAATTCTTGACCGCGCAGGAAGCAAGGATGTTTCGTGGGTTTACAATACCGCTTGCGGCGATGTCTGCCGCCGCTGCCGCCACAATATGACCTGCTGGGGCAGCGAATTTGACGAAACTGTGCGGATTATGCGGGATTTAACCAGCATTTTACAGAAAGGCAAGCACATTAAAGCCGAGCACCTTTACGGACCTTTAGCGTACCGCTGCGGGAAACGCGAACTGCTTGCAAACGCCCTGAACGTGCAGTACGGCGAATATACCGCTATTAATACCGCAAACCGTAAAATTGCACAGATGAGGACAATTTTATTATCGCAGATTTCCGCAACGCAGACCATGATGCTGAAAATGTCGGGCGAATTCGGCTCGTCGTCGGACTTTGACCGTTCGCTTGCCGCCGCGGTTGAAAACGTGCTTTTTGAAAGCGGTATTTCCGAACCGAAAGCGGCGGTTACGTTTAACGCGGGCGGGTTTTCGGGTGAAAACCGCATGGCGGTGGAGGCTTACGGCAAGGGGAAAATCAGGTGTGATGCGGAAAGGCTCTGCGACTTGCTTTCGTCCGCGCTGAGGCGGGAATTCGACCTTCCTGAAATCATTCACAACAACGGTGAATTTTACCTGACCATGTTTGAACGCGCCGCTTTCACTATTGAATACGGGGTTTTTCAGATGAGCCGCGGTAACGAAAAAAACTGCGGCGATTACTTTGAAAGCTTCATTGATAAAAAAGGCTTTGCTTACATCATTCTTTCAGACGGCATGGGGAGCGGCGGCAGGGCGCGGATTGACTCCGCATTCGCTTGCGGTATGCTGACGAAGCTTTTGCGTGCGGGCGTGGACATCAGCGCGGCGATTGAGATTATTAACAATTCTCTGCTTGTGAAAAGCGCGGACGAGAGCTTTGCGACGCTTGACGTTTGCAGAATTGACCTTTACAGCGGCAGTGTTGAATTATTCAAGGCGGGCAGCGCGCCGACGTACATCAGCTGTAACCGCAAAGTAGTCAAAGCAAACGGTAAGGGCTTGCCGGTGGGGATTAATCACCGCCCTGTATATGAGCGGCAGAGCTTTACTATCGGCAACAGCGATTTGATTATCATGGCAAGCGACGGCGCGGAACTGTCGGAACGGTGGCTTGAGCATGAACTGCTGAAAGCCGAATGGGGCAAGGAGGACATGAACAGCTTCGCGCAGACGATAGCGACAGCGGCGAAGTTTTCTTCGGGGAAAGAGCGGGAAGATGATATTTCGGTGATTGCGGTGAAGCTGGTGAGGTAGATTTTAGCGGCAATCTACACTAATTTCAATAAATGAACAGTATTTTGTAACTTTTTTTGATATTATTCGAGTAAATATTATGATATAATGAATTTAAGCCGGTTTGCAAAATATTAAAAATCAAGGAGGAACATTTTTATGTTCAAAAAGACAGCGAAATGCAAAAAACTCTTGGCAATGGTTTTGGTTTGCGTTATTGTCGTTTCCGCGTTTCCGCTGACGGCAAGCGCGAATCCGACATCATGGTGCTTGACACACAAGAAAACAGGGTGTACACATTGCGTGGGTCACACAATAAAGGGTGTAGGAACAGCGACCGCAACTTGCACCGACCCCGGCGGCGGAATTGGTTACTGCATGACGTCCGGTTGCGGGCATACATTTTATCAGTATGCGCCGTTGGAACATAATCACACCACGAGTAAAAGAGTTTGTACAAGGGTTGCAAGCTGCGGGGCTGTACTTGGTTCGTCAACCGGTTGGCATTACGTGTTCAGGGCTGGAAATTTGGCTACTAAGGTTACAGAAGGATACCCCGCATATAATAGCGGCGGTTTGCATGAGGGAATAGATATTGTTCACGATTCTTCCCCTGTAGATAACATGCCTGTTTACGCCGTAGAAAAAGGAACGGTTCATAGTACAGAGTGGGTAACCGGTTACGGCAATACAGTAGTGCTTAATATTGGAAGCAATAAAGTCTGGTTTGCTCACCTTAAAGATAACACAACAAGTGTTAACGCGGGTAATTCGGTAACAGAAAGCCGTTTACTCGCAAGAGTAGGAGCTACCGGAGGAAATTATAGCTCTCATTTACATTTTGAACTTCGTGCTTCAAACAATGCCAAAAATACCGGTGCCGCAGGTTTTGACCCTCGTAGTTATTACCCGTCAGTCGGAGTATTTACTTAATTAAAAAAGGAGGATGTTATAATGAAAAAAACAATTTTAATTTTTCTTTCGGTATTAATGTTGATTACGGTCAGTTCTTGCTCTGATACGATTGAAACCCTCGACCCCGAAAACTCTTTTATCCAAGAAGCAAATGCAACATCTCCGCTTTTATCATCTGTTTTTGAAAATGCGGGGATGCCTGTACCTTTTTCCTCGACGCAAAATGGCGGGGGTAATTTTCAATTAATACGTTTTACCGTTCCTACTTTTAGCGACCTTACCGATGCAATAAACAGATTCCCTCGTTTCTTGGTAGAACCGTTTATGGAAATGGACGATTTTTATAATTGGGTTAATAGTTATGAAATGAACAGATATTTTAATGAACCTCAAACAAGTTTAATGGGGTATCCGAATATGTATTCTTATGTTATAACCTTTAATATATCCATTGATGAATTAAGGGAAGTAATGAAACAAAATCAAGCAATGGCTAAAGATTTGGCTGAAGAAGCGGATATTTATTATCATTCTGATGAAGAGATAGAAATAATCTGTTCCCTCGATGAAACGAGAATAATGGAATATTTCGTATCAGATGAATCCATCTTTATTGAAGGAAAGTTATATCCTCCGCTTTGGCTTTACCTACACGATTCCGAAGATTACGAAAAAGTTGGCATAACAACCGACATGATTAGCGAGAAGTTAGAGCTTTACAGTGAATTTAATTTCACGGCAGAAGCAACAGAAGCTTTCGAGAATAAGCTTTCCGCTTTTATGGGAGAAGAAATAACGCTTGACAGAACTGCAAGGTCTGATAATCTTTCATAAAATTAAAAAGAAATCAGCCGTTTTGAACGGTTGATTTCTTTATTATTTTGTGTTATAGTTGATATAGGATTTTTATTGATTTAATGGGGTTTAATATGAAAAAAATAAATTTATCACTAATATTAGCAATTTTGCTAATTGCTGTTCTATGTTCTTGTTCGGCAACATCTGTTGTTGACAAAAACAACCACACAACGACCACAGAGGGAGTCGATGACCACGCAACAACCACAACAGAAGCTTTTGAAGCAGTTGATTCACCTGTTTCTATCGATGAAGAACAAGACCCGTTTACATTAGCCGGTATGCCCATCCCCTTTGAAAATTTTGGAGGAGACGGAAACAGACACTTCACGCAACGGTATAAAATTAATTCATGCGGTACAATGATAACCCATAGGGAATTTCTCGAATATTTGGATATGGAAGAAAATGATTTTATATCGCAGCGCGACGAGAAATTTCCGGGGGGTTTTTGGGAATCCGTAAAGAAAACAAGTGTTGATGAGTTCAACGGTATATTCTATACTATACTTGAATACAACATTCCCGACGAGGTCATCGTTAGAGCGATAGAAAAAAACAATGATTTTTACAAGGATATTGGTGGTGCTGAAGGTGATATTTTCAGCGACGAAGATATTGAGGCTTTGCTGTCACGCGACTTTGAAAAAATAACTGCCCAATTTGCCGAAAGCACGGCAATCATTATCGCTGAAAATGCATACTCGCCGTTTTGGCTTTACACCAACACCCCCGACGCCTACAAATCCGCCGGTATAACAACCGACATGATAAGCGAAAAGTTAGAGCTTTACAGTGAATTTAACTTCACGGCAGAAGCAACAGAAGCTTTCGAGAATAAGCTTTCCGCTTTTATGGGAGAAGAAATAACGCTTGACAGAACTGCAAGGTCTGATAATCTTTCATAAAATTAAAAAGTAGTATATAATAGTAACAACATCAAAAAGAAAGGGACAAAACCCATGAAACGTATAATATCTTTACTGCTTGTAATAACGCTCGCAACAACATTACTATTCTGCGCCTGTACATCGCCGGAAGAGCCGGAAAGCGAAGAAGCGCAAGAGCCTGTTGAAAGTGTTGAAAGTTCAGATTTGCCGGAAGATGTCGGGGAAGAAGAACCGATTGAGGACGGGGAGCATGAACCCCCAAGCGAGGAAGTTGTCGAAATAGGGGAAGAAGAACAGAAAATAATAACCGAACCATTAAAATTACATTTAGATAGAGATTTAACAGAGGAAGATATAAACGATTTAAAAAATTATTCAAAAATAGAATTATGGATTGAAGCAGAGGGAGTTAATATTTCTTTACTTTCTGAACTTGAAAATCTTGAATCGTTGGAATTATATCAAGGTCATTATCCGGGACTTTTAGGAGATTGGTATTTTTATTACATTTCTGATTTTTCATTTTTGAATGATATGAATTTAACAACATTAAAATTAGATTGTAGCGGATTTGACATAAATTTAAACGAAATTAATCTTGAAAATCTTGAAAATCTTGAATTATATTATGCAAATATTATTGATGAAGAAGAAATAAAAACATTCCCGAATTTGAAAAATTTAACGATTTGGTTTTCAGATATTAATTCAATTGACCCGTTTTGCGGAATGGAATTGGAATATATTTATTTTTATGTTAATTCCTTTAATAATCAAAATTTTGATAATATAAACAAAATAAAAACGTTAAAAAAATTAATAATCGGGCTTTGCGGAAAAATACAATTTACAGCTTTTAATGGATTAATAAATTTAGAATTATTATCAATATATAATAATGAAATAAATTTCGACATTGAAATAATTTACGAATTAACATGGCTTGAAATCTTACAAATAGACCACCCACATTTTTTAGATGAACAAAAAAGAAAGTTTAGTGAAATAAATCCGGAATGTTTAATCGGGGAAGTGATAGCTTATACTTGAAAAACTGCCCGGTATAACAGGGCAGTTTTTTATTTTTTGATTCCTTAATCAAATTGAATAAAACCTTGAAAAATAGGTTCGTCGTTTTTTAACACTTATGCCTGTCAAAATTCTGTCAATTTATAGTTAATTAACTTAGAAAATGCCTAATAAACAGGCATGAAAAGCTTTAATTTATGGGTTTTATGCCTGTTTATTGGTGCAATTTTCAAGTTAATTTACTATATATATTATTATAAAATTAAAATACCCTCAAAATTCGGTTTAAATGAATCCTTGGCTCACCCTTGCTTCTCTGGCGGCTTTTCTTTCTTTAAATCTTTCAGCCATTATTCCCCTCCATCACTGTTTTGAAACGGAATAGCACCGAAACACCCCGCCAAATAATGCTTGCCGAAACTTAAATCAGACCTGATTGTTCCATCCTCATCTTTAAAATTATATAAAGAGTAAATTTTTGATTTTTGATTTTCTTTTTCGACAAACCAAATCTCGTCCCTCCTTAAATCGGAAGAATCCAAATTGATTATATTATGAGCAGAAAAAACCAACTGCGCGCCATTTCTATTCTTTTTTTATCAGTGAACATTTTAACGATTTTGCGCAGTAATAAAGGATGAATTTTCGCGTCTAATTCGTCAACAAATAATAAACAGCCGTTATAAAGCGTTCACGCTCGAAAATCATCTTTTCAACCGTATTATATTTACTTAATTTTCTTTTATACAGATATTCGTGCAATATTTTCTTCCCGTCACATTTAAATCCATATCGGTATTCGTTTCCGTTTATTGATATGCATACTTCATATTCAGTCGGAATCTTATTCTCATCATCAGCAAATAAAAAAGGAACGGTAAAAGATTTTGTTTTATTATACATTTCTTTATTATTTTTTTATATAACAATTGAACGCATATTATCAAAAGCCATAAAAAACGATGATTTACCCGACGCATTTGCTCCGTAAAAAGCCGCAACAGGTAAAACCTGCACTCCATTTTCCTAAATAAAACTGTTTTTATGCTCCTTTATGGATGCCGTAGCCATATCAAAAACGGTTTCTTCCGCAAAACAGCGGTAGTTTGAAAATTTAAATCTTAACAGCATACCATTCACCTTTTTAAGTTCAATGAAAACATTATATCACTCCTTATTTATAAATGACAAGCATTTTGAGAAATTTTCTCATATTTCAAGATATTACACTCTTTTTATATCATTATATAGTAAATTAACTTGAAAATTGCACCAATAAACAAGCATAAAAACCCATAAATTAAAGCTTTTCATGCCTATTTATTGGGCATTTTCTAAGTTAATTAACTATAACAATAACATTAAAAATATTCACTAAAAAGCGAAATATAAAATTTAAAACTGACAGATATGTTTTATCAGTCAGTTTTAATCGTTATATAATGTATTATTCTCTAT
>Ga0082212_10007025_pt1 | contig 14988 bp, 11 predicted proteins | sample TergutNt197P3_FD_71548 | JGI IMG/M metagenome (GOLD analysis project Ga0082212, IMG submission 71548) | Neocapritermes taracua P3 segment gut microbial communities from Petit-Saut dam, French Guiana - Nt197 P3 | ecosystem: Host-associated > Arthropoda: Insects > Digestive system > Gut ...
ACGAATCATAAAGCCTGTACACGAACCGGAAGGAGACACAATAGGCATTTTCGCATTGAAATCAACAAGAAACTTTTTTGCTAAATGTGAAGCATCTTTCATGTATCCACTGTTAAAAGCCGGTTGCCCGCAACATGTTTGCCGGGGATTGTAATGGACATTACATCCGGCTTTTTCCAATATTTTAACCGTATTGAAAGCCGTCGCGGGATACAGTTGATCAATGAAGCAGGGGATAAAGAGCTGAATATCCATGATGATGATTATTTTTTCGAAATAAATACGATAAACTCTTTCGGGCCGTGTGCTCCAAGCACCAGCGTCTTTTCAATATCGGCAGTCCGGCTCGGCCCTGTTATCGTCGTAATGGCCGAAGGAAGATTTCCCTGATACTTTTGCTGTAAGGCTGTCAGGGCATCTTCGAGATAGTCTTTCAGTTGAGCTACTGTGGCTAAAACAATATGAACCGGCGGAAAGATATGCATCTGTCGTCCGAAAGACGAGGCAGATGATACCATAACGCTCCCGGTACGCGCAATCAGAAATTCGCAACATGTAATCCCGGCAGACATATTTTCAAAATCTATATCCTTATTTGAAAATGGAATGTCATTTTCTTCCAGTCGGGAAAGTATTTGTCTATCGCGACTGAAAACAGACGGAAAAGCGCGTTCCATGACAAAATCCTTCAACTTGCTGTATAAATCTTTTTCATTATCACACAATATGCATTGTCCGTTAACAGCTTCCAACTCTTTTTTAAAGCAGGCGACAGCATCAGGTTCGACTGGTTCGTATATGTCGTTTCCGCTGCCTGCAATGAACGAACTGAAAGCCGCTGACCGTCTGTTGCGGGCAGCTTCGATTTTACTTAAAATTGCATCTCTTGATGAACTGGTAGTCGTCATGGCATTCTATGTAATTTCTTATATTGTTGTGAAAAAGATTTCCCTGCAAATTTTGGCATGGAGCGTTTAGGCCCCCAGCCAAAAAAGTCAAACATGTGCAAAGCAGCGTTTTTAATTCCGCTTGGGAAAACATCGAATCCAATCCGTTTGGAAGCAATCATTCTGAAACCTTTTATCGCACCTTTCTCAAAGAAGGGACGGCGGTATCTTTCGACCGCTTTTTTACGGTTGGTCAACAGAATTTCTGTCAGCGGGATTTTCATTGTGCATATTTCCGCACATTTGCCGCAAAGCGACGAAGCGAAGCTTAGATGCGAAAAATCTTTGAATCCGCGAAAGAATGGCGTTATGACTGACCCGATGGGCCCGCTATACGTAGCGCCGTAGGCGTAACCGCCGATTGTCTTATAAACAGGACATGCGTTCAGGCAGGCTCCGCAGCGAACACACGAAAGCGCTTCGTAAGCATCATTGTCTTCGTAGACCGTTGTCCGGCCATTGTCGAGCAGAATAACATACATTTGTTCAGGCCCGTCGGTTTCATTATCCCGCTTTGGTCCTGTGAAAATGGAATTGTATCCTGATAGTTGCTGGCCAGTTGCACACGTAGCCAGCAATGGTTGAAATAATCCGAGCTGTTTCATTTCGGGAATGATTTTCTCAATGCCTGCCACTACAATATGGACTTTCGGAAATGAAGTCGACATCACACCGTTTCCTTCGTTTTCAGTGACGGAAACGGCGCCTGTGTCGGCAATCAGGAAATTTGCCCCCGTAACACCAATATCAGCGCCCGTATATTTTTTTCGTAACACCTGACGAACGTATTCGGTCAGATTTTCAGGCGTTTCGTTTTCTATCGTCCCGAATTTTTCATGAAAAAGTTCCGCAATATCTTCTTTTGATTTGTGCATGGCGGGTGTAACGATGTGATAGGGACGTTCGCCGGCAACCTGCACGATAAATTCACCTAAATCAGTTTCAACAGCTTCGCATCCAACCTGCTCTGCTGTTTGATTAAATTCAACTTCTTCCGTCGTCATTGATTTACTTTTAACGAGTAGCCGCGCTTCGTTTTCGATAAGAATCTGCCTGATATATCCGGTTGCTTCAGCGGCATCTTTTGCCCAAAGTACTTTTGCTCCGCGCTTTGTAATATTTTCTTCAAACTGAATCAGATATTTTTCCCAATTTTTCAGGACATCGCGTTTTATTGCGGCGGCTCTTGTCCGCGCTTCTTCAAAATCCCGATAACGCGCAACTCCTTCCGCAACCGCCATGTCGTGGCGTAAAACATTAAAATTTATTGTTTTCCGATGCTGTTCATCGAAAGCAATGAGTTTTGAAGCCCTTTGAAACCCTCTTGCTCCATTGAATTTCTCCGAAAGGAAGATTTTTGGATTAATTTTATCCATTGAAATTCTATTTAGTGAACTGTATTCGGTGGATCCGCCTCCTGTTCCATGGAAGAGATTTAATTATCCGGAAACCATTCGGCGAATTGTTTTCTCATATCAGCCAGCACATCCCGGTATTCCTGACGGTTTGTGAAATGCGTGGTTTCGTACGGGTCTGCTTTCAAATCGTATAAATGTTCTTCAATCCCGACTATATCGTGCCTCGTGTACTTGTGTTTATTTGCATCTACGACCATACGCCCCATCTCGGTCTCGACGCCCAGACTTTTCCGCCATTCTGTCGTTTTATTTTCAAGCAGCGGGCGCAGGCTCTTTCCTCTCTTATCTCCATACGTTACTTTTCCTGCATAATCGGATACGGTCGGCATCAAATCCAGCATGTTCGATACAAGGTGCAGACTGTCGACACGTCCGCCGGGTATTTTTCCTTTCCACATCACCACAAAGGGTATATTGGCTGATTCTTCATACAGAACCGTTTTATGTTCCAGCCGGTGGGCTGCATCCATATCGCCATGATCACTGCTAAGGATCACCAGTGTGTTTTTCTCCTGACCGCTCGCTTGCAGGGCGTCGAGAATAACTTGAATCTGCGCATCGACCCTTTCCGTCAAGCGGCAGTAGGCCCAGCGGTGCATCCGCCATTGTTCGTCCGTATATTTTACGCGGGCATTGATACGGAATGGTCTCAGGTTGATTAACCAGTCGATAGCCTTCGGCTCATCGGCCTGCGGCTCGTAATTAGGCGGCAACGGAGGACAGTATTTGGCAAAAAAATCCTCGTGCGAAACCCCTTCCGGTATTTTCAGCGCTTCGTCTAATGTGGCGACTTCCGTTTTACCGTTTCGTATTATCGCCTTTTCTTCTTCCGATTCGGCAAAATCACGAATGGCCATATAGCAGATATCATGCGGATTAATGAGCGAAACAATCATGAAATAGGGGTTTGCATGTTCCTGATTGATGTATTGTACAACACTTTCAGCCAGTCCATCGCGCTCATCCCGGCTGATCACATTGAATCCCAAAGTCTCAGGCTGCAGGACCCTCGGCAGATGCTGCTTGCCGCCAAAAACCAGCTCATATCCGGCCTGTTGCATGACGTTTGCAATATTGTTTTCCCTGATATCATCCGGTAATTCTGTTATTCGCGTTGCTCCGGCATTTTCCCTGACTGGATTACCCTGATTGTCATTAAAATAACCGGCGAATCGTCCGGTCATCATGCTCACTCTGGCCGGCGCTGATACCGGATTAGTAGTATATGCCCGTGTGAACCTTACCCCATTTGCTGCAATATAATCCATTGCCGGCGTTTGAAGCCAGCCGTTTCCTGCACAACTCATCATGGAAGCGCTTTGCTGGTCGGTCAGGATATAAATAATATTGGGCTGTTCCGGCTGTTTCTCCTGAACGCATGCGCTTCCGGCAATGACCATCGGCGCTAAAGCAAGATATTTCATGTTCTTCATTTTTTTTCCACAAAGATAGTGTTTTTTATAAAAAGTAGTCCGGACTTCTAAAAGCTTGCAAATAATTTATAATTCGGTTTTAAAGGTGTATTTTCCCGAGGGCGTTTTGTAAACGGCATATCCGTCTTCATATCCAAGATTAGTAACCTGCTCGCTGCATGTCACTTTCTCTGCACCTGTTGTTTTGACATATACTGTCGCAGTCGTATTGGCCGGTATTTCGACCGATAAACTATAGATTCCGCCTTCTATCTTCCAGTCTGAGACAATCGTTCCCCGAATAGAACGATAACTGCCCTTTGCCCATTTCAGGTCGCCCGCCGGCTGCGGTTTGATGATGATTTCCCTGAAACCGGGTTTGGCGGGATTGATGCCCAGCAGGGAACGGTAAAACCATTCTTCCGTAGAGCCAAACATCGGGTGGTTTTGCGAAGGTGCGTTATCAGGATACTTCCACGTTTCCCACAGGGTGGTCGCGCCTCCTGCCAGCATGAAACCCCAGCCCGGATAATCCCGCTGGTCGGCAACACGGTAAGCCACATCGTTCAGATTGTATTCGCGCAGTACATCGAAAGCCATTTTGCATGCAAAGATGCCGGTGGAAACATGCCAGTTATGCCGTTCGTATTCGCTCAGAAGAACATTTACCGATGCTTTCGGGTCTGGCGAAAGTCCGTAATACAGGGCAAAAGCCTGGGCAGCCTGCGTCGCATTGTCAAAACGCCCAGTTTGAGGAATATAATATTTTTGGACAATCGCATTACGGATACGTGTACAGAGTTGTTCATAACGTCTTGTTTCTTCCGTTTTTCCCAAAATGGCAGCAAATTCCGCCATGATCCGGGCGTGAGCATAATAGAAGCAGCAAGCCGAAAAAGCCTCGGCACGCGGGTCTAACGCCTCATGATCACCGATATCCCAGTGAAACAGTCCTCTGATTGCCTTCGAATTGATAAAATCCATTTGTTTGGCAAAATAGGGATAGGTTTGCTCAATGATACGCTTATCCCCGTAAAATTCATAAAGTTTTTTCTGAACAAAAGGGAAAGCCAGCTGCCAGCCTAACGGGCCGGATTCGCCGCCAATACCCCTGTCGGCAATTCCGGTATAGGGCGCTATTTCGGTGATACCGCCTTCAGGCGTCTGGTCATTAATAAAATCCTGCACCGTCTTGCGATAGAAATTCCCCATGTCAAAATTATACAGAAAAGATTCGCTCACCGCTACAATATCGCCGCCATAACCCATCTTTTCGCGTCCCGGGCAGTCGGACTGGACGCTGAAGACATTGCTCAGGAATGTTCTCAGCGTAATATCGTGCAGTTGATTGAACATCTCATTGGAGCATGAAAATTCGCCGTTGGGCGCTAAATCGGAATACATGCGCAACCCTTCAAAGTTTTTCAACTCCGGCTTCCCCGGCCATCCGGTAACTTCAATGTAACGGAACCCGTGAAACGTGAAACGGGGCGCGTAAATTTCCGTTCCTTCGCCTTTCAGTATGTACCGGTCTTCCTGATAAGCATCAGCCGGAGCGCCAGGTCCGCCTGACGCATTCCACATACTTTTGATTTGTCCGGCAACCGTCGTAAGCCAGTTCAGACTTCCGTCCCCGTGAATATTTTCTCCGTAACGCAGTTTGATATTAGTCCCCGCAGGCCCCCGTACATTTATCCGGGCTACACCCGCAAAATTTTTTCCCATATCTACAATATAAGTCCCCGGTGACTGTTCGTAGATACGGACAGGCCTGACCACTTCGCCAACCTTTATGGCCGGCTGCATCTGTGGCGTAAGTTTGCCCGAAGGGCCTTCACTGACCACAGCCGGTTGCCATTGATCATCCTTTATCCGCGCTGTATTCCAGTTTTTTATTTCCAAACGGGCGTCATAATGCTCACCGAGATAGACATTATTTCTGATGACCGGCCCCCGTTTTGTTTTCCATGTCGCGTCCGTACAGATGGTTTCAGACGTGCCGTCGCTATAACGGATCATCATTTGCGCCTTTACAACCGGACGACCGGTTTGCTGGTGGTCGCGAAGGTTATAATTGTGAAATAAGAGGATGGGCAAAGGATTGTACCAGCCGTTTCCCAGCATGACGCCAATAGCATTTGAACCGTTTTGAATCAATCGGGTAACATCATATGTTACATACAGGGCCTGTTCCCTGTGGGCTGTCCATCCCGGATCCAGCACATGATCACCTACTTTCGTTCCATTGACGAACGCTTCATAATATCCCAGTCCGCAAATGTAAAGGCGGGCGTCGGCAACGGTTTTCCTTATCGGAAATGTTTTACGAAACAGCGGCATCGGATCGTCCTGATAGAAATCCTCATCACGTGTGAATTGTGGAGTTCCGTCGCCAATCCATTGGGCTTTCCAGTCGGAAACATCCAGCATGGCAGTTTCGAACCATGCCGGCGCACTCCATTCCGAAGGGTTCCCGTTTTGGTCGTACACCCGCACTTTCCACCAGTAACGCATGAATGATTGCAGCGGCGCTCCCTGATAGGGCACAAACACCGTTTCGTCCGAGGCGACCTTGCCGGTATGCCAGCTATTTCCATTGTTTTTGTCAATATCGGCTTTGCTATTGCTCACAATTATCTCATAAGCCGACTGACGCATGTCATTTTCCGATGATTCGATGATCCAGCTCAGCAAAGGTTGCCTGACGCCTATACCCAAAGGGTTGGTAATCTGTTCGCAACTAAGTCCTGCTGGCCGGATTGTGGCAGCCTGCAATTCAATTATTATACTAAAAGCGATAATAAACGGAATAAATATAAAGTTTTTCATTTTAAATTTTAATAAAAATTTTGTTTTTATACAACCAGTAACACATTCCCCATTGTGCAGCCCAAACGATAAGGCTTGTAGCAATTCCTACTGTAGACGTTCCCGCCCATGCCAGAAGCGATGCCGGAAAAGCGGCAAAGGCTTTATACAAAAGACCGGCTCCGCCAATTTCAAAAAACACGTAAATTGCTATGCAGTTCATTCCTACTATTCTGAAAAACAGCGAACCGTTGACAAATATTTTTTTGACGTCAATGAGCCAGTACGAAAATGCGATGGCCAGCAGCGTCCATCCTCCGCTTGCAAAAACAAACGACGAGGTGGCTATTTTTTTAATAATTGGAGTTATCTGAAGCCAGTCGAGACCAAATCCGATTAACAGGCAAATAACCCCTGCAGCACAAAGTATTTTCAATTTCTCGCCCGACGATTTTTTGCTGATTAGTAATTTACCAACAAGTGCGCCCCAAACGGTATGGGCTGTGGTTGAAACAAAATTGAGCGTAGCCCAGATACTTGTTTTTTCAGTACCTTCAACCAGTTGATTGAACCATGCACCCATATTCTTATAGGGAACCCATGGCTGGTTAAACCCTTCCAACGGAAAAAAACGGTAGGCAAGATCAATGAGTAAGAGAATGATAAGCGTGAATGATAACTGAATTTTTACGCTTTTGTTCACTAACAGAAATGCCACTAAATAGGTAACTGATAACTGGGCAAGTACATTCTGGAATCTCCAGACGATCTTGCCCGGCCCTATACAATAAATGCTCCATCCAAGCAAAAGCAAAATAAACGATCTTTTTAAGGCATGAAGCAGGATTGATCTGTCCGAATCGCCTTTCTTTTTTCTTGCCGCAATGGCAAACGGAATGGCAACTCCTACAATAGTCATGAAGAAAGGTTGAATAAGGTCCCAAAACCTTAATCCATTCCATTCATGATGATGAAGCTGTGTTGAAATAAAATTAATAATCACGCAATCGCTAAATCCCGCAAGGTGGCTAAATAGCCTGGTACTTTCACCAATCAACAGAAACATGGTAACTCCTCTGAAAAAGTCGACAGAAAGAATTCTTTCGCTTTGAGGTTTGAAAATTTGATTTGAATCCGACATAATTCAATAGATATTAAAGGTTTATAATTTAATTATTTACAAATACCCGACAAAGATAATGCAAGTTGAGTGCAATACAAAAAAATCCGCCTTCAAAATATCCTGTTCGCAATCCAGTTACCTACATCGGATGTGCCGTATGTGTTGCCGCCTTGTGAAATATCCTGCGTAACGATTCCAGCATCGACGGAGGCGGCGACGGCGTCGCGGATGGTGCGTCCTTCTTCCTGCAATCCGAATGAATATTCAAACATGAGGGCAGCCGATAAGACTGTCGCGACGGGATTGGCAATATTTTTGCCTGCCGCCTGCGGATAGGAACCGTGGATTGGCTCAAATACGGAGGTATGCAGGCCGATGGAAGCCGATGGAAGCATCCCCAGTGATCCGGTTATGACGGAGGCCTCGTCGGTCAGTATGTCGCCGAACATATTGTCGGTTACGATCACGTCAAAACTGCCCGGCCACTGGATCAGCCGCATGGCGGCATTGTCGACAAAAATATATTCGGTTTCGACCGCCGGGAAATCCTTTTCGATCGACTGCGAAACTTCGCGCCACAGACGCGAGGTGGCTAAGATATTGGCTTTGTCGACTATTGTCAGTTTTTTCCTGCGCTTCATCGCATAGTCGTAAGCCAGACGGACGATACGTTCTATCTCTTCGCGTGTATAAACGCATGTATCATAGGCCGTACTGCCATCTTCGCTCCGGCCTTGCGGACGACCGAAATAGATGCCGCCAGTCAATTCGCGGATGCACAGTAAATCGACTCCCCGCAGCAATTCTTCGCGCAAAGGCGATTGATGCGCCAGCGACGGGAAAGTCGTCACCGGACGGATATTGGCATACAGTCCGAGTTTTTTTCGCATGGCAAGCAAACCCTGTTCGGGGCGTACTTTTGCTGACGGGTCGTTGTCGTACTTCGGGTCTCCGATGGCGCCGAACAACACGGCATCGCTCTGCATACAAAGATTATGCGTCGCATCCGGATAGGGATTCCCAACCGCATCCATGGCACAAGCGCCAACCAATGCCGTCTGATAACTCAACTCATGCTTATATCGCTCGCAGACAGCCTTGACGACTTTCATTGCCTGCTCTATGATTTCCGGCCCGATACCATCGCCCGGCAGGACAGCAATATTAATTTTCATTTTTTGGCTATCTGTTGAAAGGTATATATTTCGGTTCCATAGGCTGATAGGTGTCATCATCCCATAATGTGCTGGTTAGCATCAAATCGGCGCTGTACCTGTTACATGCAATCGGCACATTATGTACGCGACACTGGCGCAGCAACATTAATATATCGGCTTCATGCGGCTGTGGATTCAGGTCGTCTATCAAAAAGATTGCCAAATCGATTTCCTTGCGGACAACCATGGCTGCAATTTCCGCATCACCGCCTAATGGCCCGGAATTCATACATTTAATATTACAGGTATCCACGCCGACATCTTCAAAGGCTTTACGAATCAGTCCGCCGGTCGTTCCGGTACATACCAGATCATGTTCGGATAAAAAGTTTACATTATGTACAGCCCATTCTATCATATCCACTTTCCGGTTATCGTGCGCTACCAGCGCAATAGTCAGTTTTTTGTTCATATTTATTTAATTTACGTATTCATCTCTTAATTCGTAATTCGTAATTCGTAATTAAAAATTGAAAACTCAGTTTTCAATTTTATTCAGCATTTTTATCGTTGCCTTTATGGCTGCTTCCATCTGGTCGGCATCCAGACCGCGGGTTTTAAATTGGACGCCTTCATATCGCCACGTGATGATCGTCTGCACAAAAGCATCGGTTCGACCGCCCGGCGGAATGGATACCGCGTAATTGACAAGCATCGGAAACGGGCGGTTCAACGATTTGTAAATCTTTCGCAAAGCGCGTACAAAGGCGTCATACTGTCCGTCGCCGGTCGCTGTTTCCTGGTATGTCTTGTCGTCAACTAACAGTTTCAGCGTCGCTACAGGTCGCAAACCCTGCGTCAAAGATAAGGAATAATTTAATATTTTGATCTTATTGTCGTAAATATCCTGGCGCAGCACGTCGGAAATGATATAGGGAAGGTCTTCCTGCGTCACAATTTCTTTTTTGTCGCCCAGTTCGATCACGCGCTGCGTTACCTTTCGCATGGATTCCTCATCCATATCAACGCCCAGGGCTTCCAAGTTTTTGCGGATATTCGCTTTCCCCGACATCTTTCCCAACGCATATTCGCGGGTACGACCGAAGCGTTCGGGCATCAGCGAATTGTAGTAGAGGTTGTTTTTGTTATCGCCGTCGGCATGGATACCGGCACACTGCGTAAAAACATTTTCGCCGATAACAGGCTGATTGGGTGCGATATGGATACCCGAAAACATCTCGATACGCTTACTGACATGGTGTATGCTTTCTTCGCGGATGCCTGTCTTTTCGTTCAACTGGTCATGAAGAACAGCTATCACACTGCTGAACGAGGCATTTCCCGCGCGCTCGCCCAGTCCATTAACCGTCGTATGAACGCCTTTGACGCCGGCGCGTACTGCCGAACAGGTGTTGGCAACGGCTAAGTCGTAATCGTTATGTGCGTGAAAATCAAAATGAATTTCGGGATAGCGATCAACCATATCCTTGCAATATTGATAGACGGATAGCGGTTCTAATATGCCCAGCGTATCGGGAAGCATAAACCGGCGGACAGGCAGTTGTTTTAGCGCATCGACAAACCGGTACACGTAGTCTGGCGAATTTTTGATGCCGTTCGACCAGTCTTCGAGATAAAGATTGACCTCAATGCCCATCTCGTAGGCTAACCGGATTTGTTCGGCAATATCAGCAATATGCTGTTCAGGCGTCTTTTTAAGCTGTTCGGTCACATGCTTTACCGAACCTTTGCAAAGCATATTGACCGCCTGACATCCGGCTTCCTTTATCCATTGAAGAGACAGTCCGTTATCCACGAAACCAAGTACTTCAATCCTTTCTAAACAACCGGCTTTTCTGGCCCATGCCGCAATTTCCTTAACCGAATCAAACTCGCCGTCCGACACGCGCGCCGACGCAATCTCTATACGGTTTACATTCAACTCTTTTATCAACAGTACGGCGATTGATCGTTTCTCGTGCATGGTGAACGAAACGCCGTTTGTCTGCTCCCCGTCACGGAGCGTGGTGTCCATTATTTCTAACATAGTTTTTTTAATTACAAATTATTTACTTGTAGTAGAGACGGATAATTATCCGTCTCTACCTGAACGCTCGTATGCTTCAATTTTGTTTTTATTGGACAGCAGGTAATCAATGTCGTCGAGACCGTTCATCAGGCAGTGTTTTTTATAACTGTTGATTTCAAAATGCTCAATGGCGCCTGTCGAAAGATTGGTAATCGTCTGATTTGGAAGATTAACTTCAACTTCCATTTTCGGATTTTCTTCGATAGATGCAAATAGTTCCGCGAGGAACCGTTCGCTCACAACGACGGGCAGTACGCCGTTATTCAGTTCGTTTTGCCTGTGGATATCGGCAAAAAAACTCGACACGACTACACGAAAACCATATCCGGCAATTGCCCACGCCGCATGTTCGCGACTTGACCCGCTTCCGAAATTTTTGCCCGCTACGAGTATTTGCCCGCAATACCTCGTATCATTCAAAACAAATGATGCAATGGGATTGCCTTCCTTATCGTACCGCCAGTCGCGAAACAGGTTTTCTCCAAAACCTTCTTTAGTCGTCGCTTTCAGGAAGCGCGCCGGTACAATCTGATCGGTGTCCACATTCTCCAATGGAAGCGGCACACACCTGCTTTTTAGGATTTTAAATTTTTCTCTCATATTTTTTTTATTTATGTAGAGGCGGATAATTATCCGTCTTTGCAACATTCAATCGGATTCATTATTTTCCCTGTAATCGCCGCGGCTGCGGCTACGAGCGGACTTGCTAACAATGTCCTTGAGCCGGGTCCCTGACGCCCTTCAAAATTACGGTTCGAGGTAGAAACGGCATATTTACCCGCCGGAATTTTGTCGTCGTTCATCGCCAGACAGGCGGAACATCCCGGCTGCCTTAATTCAAAACCCGCTTCTTCGAGTACTTTATCAAGTCCTTCCGCCCGAATCTGCGTATCAACCATCCACGACCCCGGCACGAGCCATGCTGTAACATGAGGCGCTTTCCGGTGACCTTTCACATACGATGCAAACAGTCGGAAATCCTCTATTCGCCCATTCGTGCAGGAACCTAAAAAAACATAATCTATCGGCTTCCCGATTAAAATTTCCCCCTCCTGAAAATTCATATATTCAAGCGATTTTTTATAGGAAGCGCGTCCGGCTTCCGGCATCGTATCTGCAAAAGGAATAGCCTGTGAGATGCCCATCCCCATGCCGGGATTCGTACCGTAAGTAATCATCGGCTCAATATCTTCGGCGTGAAAACACACTTCTTTGTCAAAGGAAGCCCCCCCCAGCCCCCCCGATAGGGGGGAGATTGAAGCGTCATTACCGGATGTTTGATTTTCACCACCAAGGGTTTTCCAGTATGCTACAGCTTTATCCCAGTCCGCACCTTGCGGTGCGTATTCACGTCCTTTCAGGTAAGCAAATGTTGTCTCATCGGGTGCGATCATACCTCCGCGCGCGCCCATTTCAATGGAAAGGTTACACAGGGTCAACCGTCCTTCCATTGACATTGCGCGGACGACCGAACCTGCATATTCGACAAAATAGCCCGTTGCGCCTGCAGTCGTCATCTTCGAGATCACATACAGGGCAACGTCTTTTGCCGTGACACATTCCCTCAAGTCACCCTCGATACGGATACGCATCGTTTTCGGTTTCTGCTGCAAGATACACTGCGACGCCAGAACCATCTCCACTTCGCTTGTCCCGATACCAAACGCAACAGCCCCCAAAGCGCCGTGTGTAGATGTGTGACTATCGCCGCAAACGACGGTCATGCCCGGAAGCGTCAACCCCCTTTCGGGTCCGACCACGTGAATAATGCCATTTTTGGGATGCATCATGCCGAAATACGAAAGTCCGAAATCCCCGACATTCTTTTCCAAAGCGTCCACCTGCGCTTTGGATACTGGATCCTCGATTGGTTTATCCTGATCGTGTGTCGGCGTATTATGGTCGGGCATACAAAAGATACGCTCCGGACGCAACGGACGCAACCCCCGCTCACGCAGCCCTGTAAAAGCCTGCGGACTTGTCACTTCATGACAGTAAAGCCTGTCGATATACAACTGTGCCATATCATCGTCGGGCATTGTCACAACATGCGAATCCCATATCTTATCAAATAATGTATTCATAATTAATTCTTTACAAATTTATTTATCGCATCAATAAACGCCTCGATAGAAGCCGCGATGATGTCCGTATTGGCTGCAAATCCGTAATAAATATTGCCATCGTATGCCACCTGCATGTGTACCTTACCCATATCATCACTCCCTTTACTGATGGCCTGTATCAAAAATTCCTGAATAGTCATCTGTCGGTGTATGATTTTTTTAACGGCTTTGATACCTGCATCTACAGGCCCGTTACCCGAAGCTGCCGCCTCAAATTTTTCACCCGCAATGTTCAGACAAACGCTTGCCACCGACAAGACGCCTACGCCCGACGTGACTTGCAGATACTCCAGTTTAATTCGATGTGTAGCCTTTCTCCCCTCGCCTATCAGCATCAGGACATCATCATCGCTGACGTCTTTCTTTCGGTCGGCCAATTTTATAAAGTCCTGGTAAACACCATCCAATTTTTCCTGCTCAAGTACAACGCCCAAAAGTTGCAGTCGATGTTTTAGCGCTGCACGACCGCTTCGTGCTGTCAGCATAATCGAGTTTTCATCAATCCCGACTTCTTTCGGGTCCATGATCTCATACGTCTGCACATTCTTCAACACGCCATCCTGATGAATACCCGACGAATGAGCAAACGCATTTCGCCCTACCACCGCCTTATTGGGCTGAACAGGCATGTTCATCAGGCTTGATACCATACGGCTGGTCGGATAAATCTTTTTCGTGTTAATATTCGTCTCGATATCAAGTGTTTTATGGCATTTAAGAATCATGGCGATTTCTTCCAGTGAAGTATTTCCCGCACGCTCCCCGATGCCGTTGATCGTCACTTCTGCCTGACGGGCGCCGTTTACGATACCTGCAATCGTATTGGCTGTTGCCATTCCCAGATCATTGTGGCAATGCGTTGCAATAATCACCTTGTGAATCATGTTCACATTTTCCATCAGGTATTTAATCTTCGCTCCATACTCGGAAGGCAGACAATAACCTGTCGTATCCGGAATATTCACCGTAGTAGCGCCTGCTTTGATAACTGCTTCCACCACTCGCGCCAGGTATTCGTTGTCAGTGCGTCCCGCATCTTCACAGTAGAACTCAACGTCTTCCATATAATTCTTGGCATACCGGGTCATCGCTGCGGCGCGTTCCAGTATTTCTTCCTGTGTCGAGTTAAATTTATACCGGATGTGATAGTCCGACGTCCCAAGGCCGGTATGAATGCGTTTGCGTTTTGCATATTGCAGCGATTCGGCTGCGACGTCAATGTCTTTTTCGACGCCGCGTGTCAGGGCGCAAATCACAGGCCACGTGACCGCCTTTGAAATCTCGACGACCGAGCTAAAATCTCCCGGACTTGAAACCGGAAAACCAGCCTCGATAATATCTGCACCCAACGATTCAAGCGCTTTGGCTACTTCAATCTTTTCAACCGTATTCAGTTGGCAGCCAGGCGACTGTTCTCCGTCGCGTAGTGTTGTGTCAAAAATAATTAATCTATCCATATCTTGTAGTTTTAAAAAAAATATTCAAAAAAAAAACCTTTCTCAACATCACGGTGAGAAAGGCTTTACGATTTTACAAGCATCATATACACATCTCACGTCCCATTTTGTCGCAAGGACAACAAAATAGAAATAATATTAATAATCAAACTGCTGTTAATTGTGCAAGATGCCATAATCACTTTTTATTATTATTTACGACGCAAAGATAGATAAGATTTTCAAGATTGCAAATATTTTTCAAGTTTTTTTTAAATCATATAATTTTTCTGTTTCAGGGAAATTGCTTTACTTTGTAAAAAAAATTTTATATCCATGAGAACTAAACAACAATCAATCAGACTCTTCCGGACATGGTTTCCGGTAATTATCATGCTTGCCTGTTCATTCATTGTACAGGCGCAACTGAAACATTTGCCCAATGAGATCAACCTTCCGCCTCATCCGCGTA
>Ga0082212_10007026_pt1 | contig 14986 bp, 11 predicted proteins | sample TergutNt197P3_FD_71548 | JGI IMG/M metagenome (GOLD analysis project Ga0082212, IMG submission 71548) | Neocapritermes taracua P3 segment gut microbial communities from Petit-Saut dam, French Guiana - Nt197 P3 | ecosystem: Host-associated > Arthropoda: Insects > Digestive system > Gut ...
CGACATAATCGGGTTTTCCGTCAGGACCACGATATTCAATTCCTGCAAAAAACTGATAAAATGGACAAAAGAAGCTCTGCCGGATTGTTTTGTGTTTTGCGGAAGCTACCATGTCACACTCGTGCCGGATGAAGTGCTCGCGGCCGACGGCGTCGATGCGGTGATGATCGGCGAGGGCGAGTATCCCATGCTCGAATTTTGCGACAAAATCAAAGCGGGAGAAGACTACACAAATATTTTGAGCATGTGCTTCAAGCTGCCGGGCGGGCAAATCAAAAAGAACGCGGTCATGCCGCTCCTCGAGGATCTGGACCAGCTGCCCATCCCCGACTTCGACCTGTTCGATTTCAAAAACCTCGAAGCCACCAAGATAAAGACCGCGACGGTGATGATGAGCCGCGGCTGCATCTTTTCGTGCACATACTGCGGCAATTCGCAGTTTCGAAACGTCTACCCCAACAAAAACAGATACGCCCGTTTCCGGAGCGCGGAAAACGGCATAAAATACCTCGAGACCCTGCTTTCCATGTACCCGGATATAGAATACATAAATTTCAGGGACGCGATCTTCAATATGTTCCCCAAAGCCGACAGGTTCGATAAATTCATCGAGCTGTACAAGGAGAAAATACACAGGCCGTTCACCTGCAACCTGCGCCTTGACATACTCACCGAGGACACGGTAAAAAAAATGAAGGAAGCGGGCTGCTATCTGATCGATGTGGGGGTCGAATCGGGCGACTATGAGCTGCGCTCGAAATATTTAAGGCGCCCGATGACCGATGAGCAGATGATAGACGCCTTTTCGTGGTTTCACAAATACGGCATAACCGCCCTTTCGTACAACATAGTGGGGCTGCCGCATGAAAATCTTAAAAAAGCGCTTTCCACCATAAAATTAAATGTGAAGCTGAACCCCGACAAAATAATCCCGAACATATTTTATCCGTACCCGATGACCGTGCTGCACGACATAGCCAAAGAGGCGGGATTTGTGCCCGACTTCATCCCGGCGGACTGCCGGGTGCCCCTCAGGCAAAAGGGCTTCAAGAAGCACGAGGTGCTCTATGCGGCGAACTATTTCATGAAGTACATAAAAAGATACAGGAGATGCGCGAAGCTGCCGGGCTTCATCGGCAAGCCGCTTGAAAAATATTATGACTTCGTGTTCACCGGACCCCTGACCCCCAGAAGATGCCTTGTCTGGTGGTCGGATTTCAAGTCGGCCGCATACAGCGGGCTCAAGAGTTTCGTGAGGAACCGCTCGCCCGGCCTGTACCTGAGCCTGAGAAACAGGAAGCTGAAAAATATGCAAAAATAGGTCGCTCAGCTTCCCCCGGCCATGTGTTTTGCAAAATGGCTCGCGTCGCGCCTGCAGATCGGGCAAATGAAATCTTCAGGCAGATGTTCGCCCGCATAAAAATATCCGCACACATCGCAGCGATAGCCGGTCGAAGCTGTTTCGCCCGCGTTGCCTTCAAGCGGCGAGGGAAGCGTTTTCAGCGAATATTTTGCCATGACGCCGTCGATATCTTCGGCTATCTTCGCGTCTATTTGCCCCTTGGAAGAAATATCGTAAAGGATCTGCATCGTTTCGTCGTGCGATCTGGCCCCATGGTAAGGGCGAGGTTCGCTGACTGCCTGATAAATATCGATGCAAGCCATCAGGCGGGCGTTGAAGTCGATCGTGTCCCCCTTCTTCCCGCGCGAATAACCGGATCCGTCCAATTTTTCATGGTGGTCGGCCGCCCAATTTTTGATATGTTCAAAGTCGGGCATCGGCATTTCGTCGAGCCAGTCGAGCGTGTTTTTGACGTGCCCCTTTATGATGCCGAATTCTTCATCGTCAAGCTTGCCCGGTTTTTCCAATATTTCGACAGGTATCCTTATTTTCCCGAGATCGTGCAGCGACGCCGCGAGGAAAAGCGCGTGTTTTTCCTCCACTCCATAACCGTAGTATTCGGCCATGATCCATGCGCGGTTGGCTATTTGGCTTGTGTGCATATGGGTGAAAACCGACTTATAGTCGATGACGCACGCGATGAATTCGCCCACGCGGATGATTTTCGGGTCGCTGACATCCACTTCCCAGGAAGGCAGCTCCCGATCCAAGGTGCGCGCCACGTTTTCGTCGCGCATTTTTTCAAGCAGCTCCTCATCCAACACCCCGAGCAGAACTTCAATCGCCGCGCGGGTTGAGTATGTGTCGGCGCGGGACGCGATTTTAAGGCGCAGCGCGGGCAGCTCGCCGAGGGGAATGCGCTGCAGGTGGTACGCCGCATCGACGGCGTCGGCCGCGGCGATCAGCGCAGCCTCCAAGGGGATTTCGTTCTCCTTTTTGCGGAACGGGCCCTGCCCGTCCCCCCGCTCGTGATGATATAGCACGAGCTCCTCGATGTTTGCCTTGAATGGGAGCCACGACACGTTCTGCTGCCCCTTTTTGCAGTGAAGCAGCATGTTCAGTTCCTGGTTGGCGCCCCTTTTCTGCGAAAGATGATACTCGGTCAGCGCGCTGTCGTGGAACATACCGCAAAAGGTGATCGCCGATATGGTGTCGTCGTCATACCCCAAACGTTTTCCCATTGCCACGCACATGGCGGCGACCCGCATGCTGTGGTTTTCGCTTGCTCCCAGCTGCTCGTTTTCGATGATGTCAAATGCGCGGGAAAAGACCATGCAGAGTTTGTCCATAGCGATTTTCATAAACAAAATCGCCTCCTTTTTTTTATCAGTATCGTTATGCGACAATTATTGAAAATCAAAACGGAAACAGCTCGTTCAATGTGAGCGCCAAATTCTGCACCGTCTCGTTTTCGCTCTTTTCCATGTTCATCATATGTTTGGCTATGACTGCGGAGCTGTGCCATGTGGTGGCCAAAAAGCCTTTCAAAGTGTCGCCGCCGTGCTTGTCCGCATATTCCAAAAATTTCACCGCGTTGTCACTGTATCTCCACGGGCAAACAAGAAACTCGAAACCATGGTTGCCAAATATGTCGACGGACACATATGCGTCCATGTTCCCGTAGTGCCAGTCGCATATTGTTATGTCTTTTCCTATTTTGTTTATCGCGCCCTCGGTGCCGTTGGCCGAGGCCTCCCAGGTGCCGTACCCGGTTTTGTCCGACAGCAGCCGGTCCCCCCACATATATGTCCGCTTGCCCCTCTCGCCCAAATGGCCCGCGAGCGCGTTTACCCACTCTGCAAATATGTCCGCCGTGGATTTGCCCGTGCTTTTGCACCTTTCGCATAGCCCTATGTCGAAAACCTCGTCGCAGCCGATGTGCAAGGCGCCGGCTTCGCATACATCGACAAGCTCGTCCATCAAATCGAATATCACGGGCTTTATATCCGGGTGGCTCGGGCACAGGCTGCGGCAGTAAAAGACTTCGTTTGCATCGGGGGTCTCGTCGAACTCCGGGTGCCCCGAAAGCAGCCCGTCCATCGAGTCTTTCGATTTTTCGGACTGGTGCCCCATCAGGTTCATCTTCGGAACGAGCTCGATGCCGCTTTTTTTGCACGCCTCCCTGATGCTGACCATGTTTTCTTTCGATATCGCGCCCGGGGATGCGCACTCGGGATGGGTTTCGAATTGATACGCATAGCGGGTCAGCAGAACAAGCAGGTTGCATTTTCGCGGGGCGAGCCATTCGCCGATGAATTTCACGATCAGATCCGTGTCTTCGTTTTTTGGCACATCTATGCATATGCCCCTGGTTTCGCGGTCAAGGTGTGTGTTCATGTTTTTTTCTCCCCTTTATAATTTTTCTTTGTCATATTTTTCCAAGAAATCAGCGGCGAAGCCCGCGTAAAACTTGGCGCAGGTCACAAGGCAGTTTTCGTCGATGTCGAATTTCGGGTGATGGTGGGGATAAAATTCCCCGGCGGGCCTTGCCCCGAAAAAAACATATAGTCCCGGTATCTTCTGTTGATAGTACGAAAAATCCTCCGAGCCCATCGTCATTTCGCCCTGGCACAAATTCAGTTCCGGAATCGAATTTCCGTTTATGAATTCCGCCGCGAAAGCGGCCAATCCGGTGTCGTTATTCACGGGCGGGTAATCATGTTCGTACACAAGCTCGAACGAACACCCGTAAGCTGTCGAAATGCCGGCCAACATTTCCTTGAAACGCTTCTCGATAAGAAGGCTGGCCGATTCGGAGCAACTGCGCACATCGCCCTCCAAGGTGACGCTGTTCGGTATCACGTTGAATTGGCCCGGCCCGTCGAAGCGCCCGAATGTTATGACGGCGGAGTCGGCCGGGTCCAAGTTCCTGCCGATTATGGACTGCGCGGCCACGACAAAATGGCTCGCGGCCACAATCGGGTCGACGCATTTGTGCGGCTGGGAGCCGTGGCCGCCCCTGCCCGTGATGATGGCCTTGAAATAGGTGCGCCCCGCCATGGCCATGCCAGAAAGCGCGGCGACTGAATTTGTTTTTTGGGAAACCCAGACATGCCCGCCGACAATGGCGTCCGCCCCGTCGAGCGCGCCGCCCTCGATCATCGCCATCGCGCCTCCGGGCGGCACTTCTTCCGCATACTGGTGAATGATCACCACGTCGCCGGGCAGCTCTTCCCTGACTTGAATGAGCGCGTCCGCCGCCTCAAGCAAAATCGCGGTATGGGCGTCATGGCCGCAGGCGTGCATCGCTTCGGGGTTTTTTGATTTGTATTCGGCATCTGTTTCCTCTTTTATCGCGAGCGCGTCAAAATCCCCGCGTATGGCCAATGTTTTTCTTTTTTGCCCGGGCTTATGGGAGCCGCCTTTTATCTTCACCGCTATCCCGTTATGCCCGACCGGGTAACGCAGCCATTCGACATCTTTGCCCTCGTAAAACTTGCGTATGTATTCCGCCGTTTTGAATTCCTTGAAAGAAGGCTCGGGATTCATGTGCAGATAACGGCGCATTTCTATGATCTCCCGCGATTTTGAATTTAAAATATCATATAATTTCCCTTTGAGCATATCCAACCCCGCAACCTTTTTTATTTTATTATATCACACAAATCGCCATGCGTCAATGCTTTTTTGCGATATGAACTTCTGACTTGCCGAAAAGGTCAATTAGTCAAAATAAGGTCGTCCCTCTCTTTTGACAGCTGCGTCAAAGCGTCCGTGAATCCGCCGATGCAAAACAGGATAAAATGATTTTTGCGATCGCTTTTCTTCCACTCGACTTGTTCGGCTTTGTTTTCCAATTGGTTAAGCACTTCAACTCCGGCTTTTTCGGTCCGGTATTTGCACTCGCCGAAAACAATGTCATTTCCGCCGCTGTCGATGGCCACTATATCGATCTCAGCATTGTTGTTCCACCACCGGCCGGCTTTGTCAAAATTAAAATCCCATGCATTGCCGAAATTGAGCTGCCACATCTTTTCGATGCAGATGTCCTCATAGATGTAGGCAGTATGCGAGTCTATGAGGTTTGCACGTATTTTTTTCATCGCCGATTCCTTGCGTCCCAGTTCAAGGTAGCCAAGGTTCGGGAAAACGAACTTGAACCAAAACAGCATAAAGTTGTCTTTGAGTTTGTATAGCCCCCTTTTGCTTTTCTCCGGATTTTCTTCCGTGACGGGGACTTCGCGCTCCAATATGTCGAGATTTATCAGAGTTTTCAAATACTTCGTGAGCCCTGTCTGCTTTATTTCGAGGGCGGCAGATATTTTAGATAATTTCTGATTCCCGGCGGCTATGGTTTTTATGACCGAAAAATAGCTCCCGACCTCGCCGACTTCGCGCTGCAGCAGAAAATTGGGCTCATCGTACAGAAAACTCGATTTTGACAATACGTTGCTTTCTATCGCCTTGTAAATATCTTTATGGTCATAGAACAACTCTATATATTTCGGGACTCCGCCTGTTACAGCGTAATATTCAATCAGTTCCCTTTCGCTTTTGCCGGGGAAAAACTCATGATAATGCCGGAAAGGAATTTGCTTGAGTTTGATCTGGCCCGTCCTTCTTCCGTACAGGGGGCTTGAATACATAAGGGTTTGGCTCTCCATCATGGATATAAGGGAGCCGCAAAGGATTGCCATGACATTTTTGCCCTTTAACATCGTATCCCATATTCTCTGGAACACAGACGGGAAAGCCTCGTTCGCCTTTCCGAGATACTGAAACTCGTCGATGATCACCAGCTTCTTTTCATCGCTTTCAATATCCAGCCATATTTTAAAAATCATGTCCCAATTGTCAATATTGGTATTCATCAACAGCGCGTCGCCCGTTTGCTCCGCTATGGCATTCTTGAAGGCAATCCTGTTTTGCGTCTCGCTTTCCTCTGCCGCCAAAAAATACACCGCGCATTTGTTTTTGACAAATTCAGCCGCAAGGGCGGTCTTCCCCACCCTTCTCCGGCCATATAGGATGACAAGAGAGGAGCCTTCGCGCCTGTATTCCGATTCCAAGAAACCGAGTTCTTCCTCCCTGTTTATAAAATCCATAAATCGACCCTCCATGATTTATTATTTTTGCGCCGATTATATTATACCACGGATTATAATAATTTCAAGCATATCTTTTTGAAAAAAACCGAAAAGCAGATAAAAAACCCCGCGCGGTGAAATCCCGCGCGGGTTTTATGTTATTTTCGGTTTGCCTGAATCATTCCTGCGAGGCCGCGGCGGTTTCCTCGATTGTGGTCGTATACTGCAGGTAGTCTTTCAGGATCGCCTTGGTGAATATCGTATACCCGAATTTCGAGTAGCTCAGCCCTGTCAGCTTTTCGGTCAGGTTTATGTTCGTGTTGAAAAACAGCGGGGCCACCGGGGAAAGCTCCACAAGCTTCTTCTCCGCCTCGTGCAGCTTGGCGGCGCGCGTCTCCATGTCGTTGTCAAGCAGCACGATCTCTTCCATCAGCGCGTCGTATGCGCTGTCCTGGAAGCCCGTTATATACGATTCGGCTATGAAGTCCCCTTCGTCCATGAAAGTCACCCTGCCCCCGCAGAACGGCTTGGCGAACGGCGCGAGCACCGAGAGCGCGTCCACCCCCAAGGCCTGGTCGTCGTATCCTATCACTTCGTAATTCAAATCAAATATATCGTTGCTGTACTCGACGCCCCTCATCGGCACGACGGTCACGCTGAATCCAAGCTCCCTCCAGACCCCGGCCGCATATTCGGCCACCGCTTTTTCGACGTCCGTGTCCCTGACTTTCAGTGCGAAAACGCCGCTCGACACGCCGGCCGACGAGAGCAGCGCCTTGGCCGCGGATATGTCCCCGGCGGGATTTATCAAGTCGCCGCCGACCTTCCGGAAGTCGTCCCCGGTCGATTTTACGTCGATCACCCCGGTGGGCACTATGCCGGTGGCGGGTTTGACGCCGAGACCGGCGATTTCGGCTATTTTGTTCCGGTCGAGGGCGATCGAGAGCGCTTTTCTCACTTCGGGCTTGTCAAAAGGCTTCACGTTTGTGTTGAAATGGTACGAATACGTCGAAAGCAAGTCCTTCAGCACCGCTTTGCTCTCGTAGTTTTTGAAGCTCGCCGCAGGGATGCCGCCCAAATAGAAAATGTAGTCTTTGTTGGCCTCGCCGCTCTCGTAAGCGCTCGCGATCTGATCGAGGTTCCTCGAAAAATCGAGGCTCAGCTTGTAGGGCTTGACATATTTGAATATATCCTCGCCTTTTTTGCCCGGGAGCAGGTAATATGTGGAGCGTTCGAGCGAAGTCGCCTTGTTGTACTCCATCGTTTTGATGGTGAACGGGCCGTTGGAGAGCAGCGTGATCGGTTTTTTCGCCCACTCCTCGGGGGCATAGTCCACAGTATCCGCGCGAAGCGGGACCAAAGCTATGCTCGCCAAGTTTTCGCGGAACTTGTCGTAGTCGATCTTATGGTCGAAGGTGATCTGCAGCGTGGTGGTGTCAAGCGCCACCGCGCCGAGGTCGTCCACCGTCATGTCGCCCTCTTTCACCGCGCGGGCGTTCTTTATCGAATAAAGAAGCGGCGCTGCGGGAGATGAGAAATCCGGGTCGAGCACGCGCTTCCAGGCATACACGAAATCGTCGGCTGAAACGGGTATCCCGTCGCTCCATTTCGTGGGCTTGAGCTCGATTTCCATCACATATTCGTTTTTGACGTCGTCTTCCTTGGTTATGCTCCAGCTTTTCGCCATGCCGTTCTGAAGCTTGCCGTTCTCATCCATCACAAACAAGCCTTCGAAGATGAGCCCCATAAATTTCACGGCTTCGGCGGAATAAATCAATTTAGCGGGGTCAAGATTCAGGTTGGACGGGTCGCTTGCCAGATACATCATCAAAATCGCCCCTTTGTCGTCCTCGTCCCTTTGCGAACATCCCGCTATGTTTACCATGGCCGCGCACAGCATCGCCGCGACTATAAACAATGCAAGAAATTTTTTTGCCTTTTGCATTTTTTTCATAAAAAAACTCCTTAATTAAAATATGACACGCAAATCCTATTTTTACATTATATCATTCTTATGCGAGATAATCAACCGTCAAAAAAAAAATTATACTTTTGCACAATAAAAAAATTTTTTTTTATGCAATTTGCACAAAATTTATCGGATATCATTTGCCATCCGCGTCAAATTCCTCAAATTCTTCGACGATCTTTTTGTATTCGTCATAGCCGGCCAAAATATTCACGCACTCAAGAAGGGAATTTGAGGGCATATGCGGGATGTCGAGCCTGTCGCAGAGCCATTCCCTTTTTTTGGAGCTCCCCCTGCCCCCCGAGAGCCCGTCCGCGTAAAAATCCAGCTTCGTTATCTTTTTTGTTTTTTCAATATCGGGGCCGCAGCTATTTTCGCCGAAGCCGAATTTTTTGAAAGTTTCAAGCAGCAACCCTTTATCCATTCCCTCGATGCCGAGCAGGTTCTCTTTTGAGGGCGAACGCTTGCGCTTTTCTTTCCCGGAAATTTTCGGGATATATATGTTGGCTATTTCGGCCCCTGCGGCAAAGCTTTTTATGAAATTCCTGATGCGGCGGCCCGCAAAATCCGAGTCGGTGAGCACTATTATCCCCGTCTTGGCGGCCACCGCCTTTATCAGCGCGCGCTTTTTTTCGTCGCTGTAGATCCCAAAGCCGCCGGTGGTCATTACATTGGCGTCGATTATGGATTTCAGCTTTATTTTGTCGTATTTGCCCTCGACTATTATCGTTTGCCTGATTTTGAGCATTTCAAAGCCCCGCCATATCGCAGAGCAGGCTTTCTATCAGGCCGAAGCTGTCGAGGCTCGTGCTCTTGATTTTTTTGTCGCATTGCCTGCATAGCTCCAGCGATCTGTCTATGAAGCGGGCGGGGTCGCCGTATTTTTTCAGCGAAGCCAAGCTCAGTTTCACCCTGTATTCGTGTATCCCCGTTTTTTTGGATATGGATAAATAGTCGAAAGCCGAAGAGGCGGCCATATGAACCGCCGACAAATCGCAGAAATATTTCGCGATCTGCCCCATCACGACTGCGGGCTCCTCCCTTAAATTCTTCAATTTTTCGAGGCTTTCGAGCGCCTTCCCGTATTTTTTGTCCAAAATCGCGTTTGTGAGCTCAAAAGCTTCCATCTCGAGCTTTTTTTGGACCAGCAGCTCGATGTCCTCTTTGCTTATTTGGCTTCTGCCTTCCGCTTTCGCGTAGTTTATGAGCTTGTCGAGCTCGCTTTTCAAAGGATACATCCTCGGCTCCGATCTCTCCAGGATATATCCGGCGTTTTCCTCGGATATTTCCGTTTGCTCGGATGCGGCGATTTTTTTGATCCATTTGATCAGGCTCGCGGGCGGGTTGGGCTTGAACTCGAACAGCTCCGCGTTTTCCTTCAAGAAAGCCGTCAGCCCCGGGCCGGATTTTTTGCCCGCGCTCTTTTCCGCTTTGTCCGGGGGGCTTTCGGACAGATCTTTCATTTTGAAAACCACGCAGGCCCAGTCGCCGATATTTTCCTTGCAATCGGACAATATGCGCACGAGCTTTTCTTTTTCGCCGCTTTTGAATTTTATGCCGTCCGCGTTTTTTATAACTGCGACCTTGCGATCCGAGACGATCGGGTACGAGCCTATGATATCGGCGAACAAGTCGGCGTCGAAATTGTCCGGGTCGAAAACCGCGCGGTCGAAACCGCCGTCGCCGCCCGCCGCAGGATCCCCCGCGAGCTTGTTTAGGTAATAATCGACCATATACTCCTCTTCGCCGAACAGGCAGTATATCCCGCCGGTTTTGCCGGACTTTATCTTTTCGTCCAAGATTTTCGGGTTTTGCGTCTCCGTTTGTTTTTTATTCACATTCCCCATAACCCATCAACCCATATATCCGAGCTTTCTGCCGCCGAGCACATGAAAATGCAGATGCCCGACCGACTGCCCGCCATCTTCGCCCACATTCGAAACCACCCTGTAGCCCGTGGAAATCCCCAAGGATTTGGCGATCTCCGGAATTTTTTCAAAAATATGCGAAACATAGCCGATATTTTCCGCGTTTATGTCGTTCGCCGAACCCATGTGGATTTTCGGCACGCACAGGACGTGCACCGGAGCCGACGGCTTTATGTCCCAAAACGCTGTCATCATGTCGTCCTCAAAAACTTTTTTGGACGGGATCTCGCCCGCGATTATCCTGCAAAAAAGGCAGCCGCCCATACATTCATTCCTCCTCCGCATTTATTTCTTCTGTTTCTTCTGTTTCTTCTGTTTCTTCAGGTTCGAGCTCTTCTTTTTCTTCTTCCTCTTCCGTCGCCGCCACCCGTATGACCGATTTTATCGAGACGCCCTCCGACATCTTCATCACTTTCACCCCGCCCGCGGCCCTGTTGTTGTACACCGGTATCCCCGCCACCGGGGTCCTTATCATCGTGCCGTCATCGGTGATTATCATTATGTCGTCTGTCTCGAAAACGCCGAGCGCCCCCACGAGCTCGCCCGTCTTTTCTCCGATCTTATGGCAGGCCATTCCTTTGCCGCCCCTGTTTTTCCTTGCGAACTTCTCAAACTCGCATCTTTTGCCAAAGCCGTTTTTGGTCAGGGTCATGACCGTGAGTATGTTGTCCTCGACTTTTACCATCTCCTCGCCCTCCGGATCGCCCTGCTCGTCGTCCGTTTCATCCTCCTCCTCGACGTATTCATCCAAATCGATGATCTCAATCCCTTCTGTTTCCTCTGTTTCCTCTGTTTCCTCTGTCTCCTCCGTCTCCTCCGTTTCGGCGGCCTCTTGCGTTTCCGCGCTGAAATCGCCCGGGCTTGTCGTGACCCCCGTCACATAGGCCCCTTCGGCCAGCCTTATGGCCCTGACGCCGCGTGACGTGCGGCCCATCACCCTCACCGCCCCCTCGGAAAACTTTATGCCAAGGCCGTTGGTGGCCGCGATGAATATATCGTCGCCCCCGTCGGTTTTCAGCACAAATGCCAGTTCGTCGCCCTCGTCAAGGGACACCGCTATTTTGCCGTTTTTGTTTATCCTGGAAAATTCCGAGAGTTTGGAGCGTTTCACGACCCCGTTTTTTGTCACCATGACCAGATATCCCTTGTCGGTTTCCGAAACCGGTATGATCGTGGAAACCGTTTCGCCTTCATCCAGTTCCAACAGGTTCACTATGTTCATGCCTTTCGAAACCCTCGACGAAACGGGTATCTCATAGCATTTTTTGCCGTAGACCCTGCCTTTGTTCGTGAACATCATCATCATGTCGTGAGAATTCGAGGCGAACATATCGGTCACGGAGTCGTCCTCTTTCGTGGCCATCGCGGAAATGCCCTTTCCCCCCCTGCGCTGCACCTGGTATACGCTTGCGGGCTGGCGCTTTATGTATCCCGCCTCGGTCATGGTGACCACGCACTGCTCGCGCTCGATCAGATCCTCATAAAATATCTCCGTCTCGCTTTGCAGGATCTCGGTGCGCCTGTCGTCGCCGTATTTGCGCTTGATTTCGAGCAAATCGTCCTTTATTATCTTCTTTACCGCGCCGGGGTCCTCCAAAATGCCCGTCAGTTCCAAAACGAGCAGCCGAAGCCTTTCGAGCTCCTCGACGATTTTGTTTCTTTCGAGCCCCGAAAGCCTGCCCAGCTGCATCTCGACTATCGCCTGCCCCTGCTCGTCGGAAAACTCAAAGCGCATAATCAGCGCCTGTTTGGCCTCGGACACCGTTTTGGCAGCGCGTATCATATTTATCACTTCGTCTATGTTGTCGATCGCGATTTTGAGGCCTTCCTGTATATGCGCCCTCTGCTTCGCCTTTTCCAAGTCGAACTCTATTCTTTTTGTGACCACTTCGATCTGGTGGCTGATATAATTGGATATCAGCTGTTTCAGGTTCAGCACTTTCGGCTCGCCGTTTACCAAAGCCACCATATTCATGGCAAACGTCTCCTGCATCTGGGTGAATTTGTAGAGCTGGTTGAGTATCACCGAGGCGTTGACATCCTTTCTCAAATCGATCACGATCCTCATGCCGCCCCTTCCGCTCTCGTCGCGGATATCCGTTATGCCCTCGATACGCTTGTCCTTGACCAAATCACCGATGCTCTCCACCAAGTTCGATTTGTTGACCTGATAGGGTATCTCGGTCACGATTATCCTGTGCGTTTTTTTGTATTCCTCGATTTCGGCCTTCGCCCGCACCAGCACCCTGCCCTTGCCGGTCATGTATCCCTCTATTATCCCCGAAGTGCCGTAAATAGTGGCGGAGGTCGGGAAGTCCGGCCCCTTTATATGCGCCATCAGCTCCAATATGTTTATGTCCGGCTTTTCCATTGTGGCGATTATGGCGTCGACCGCTTCGTTTAGATTGTGCGGGGGGATATTTGTGGCCATCACCACGGCGATCCCCAGCGAGCCGTTGACGAGCAGGTTGGGGAACCTCGAGGGGAGCACCACGGGTTCGTTGAGCTTGTTGTCGAAGTTCGGCATAAAATCGACCACGTTTTTTTCGATGTCGGTCATCATCTCCTCGGCCAAGCGGTTCATTCTCGATTCGGTGTACCTCATCGCGGCCGCGCCGTCCCCGTCCACATTGCCGAAATTGCCCTGCCCGTCGATCAGCGGGTACCTGAGCGAAAACGGCTGCGCCATCCGGACGAGCGAATCATATATCGCGGCGTCGCCGTGCGGATGGTAATGGCCCATCACATAGCCCACGGTGGTGGCGGATTTTCTGGTGGGTTTGTTGTAGGTGAGCCCTTCCTCGTACATCGAATACAGAATGCGCCGGTGTATGGGCTTGAACCCGTCGCGCACATCGGGCAAAGCCCTCGCGGTTATGACCGACATCGCATATTCGAGAAACGATTTTTTCATTTCTTTGTCGATTTCCACGTCGATGATTTTTTGGTTTTCGTAGGATGAATCCAGTTCCAGTTCCATTTTTTCCTCTTTTGGTTTTATATTTTGTTTTTTGTTTTTTCATACATCCCGGTCATTTCGCCGGCGGTCGCAAATTCGGTGCCGGGCTTTGCGACCTTTGCCGAAGCGGCCGCCACGGCGAAGCGCAGCGCGGCCATCGCGCCTTTTTCACCGGGCAAATCGAACAGCCCGAAATAGACCGCGCAAAAAGCGGCCAAAAACGTGTCGCCCGCCCCCGTGAAGCCCCTGAGCCTGACTTTCGGGGCGCTTGCGTAAAAGCAGCCTTCGGCCCCGCAATAAACCCCGCCGTATTCCCCAAGCGAGCACAGAACCATGACCCCGGTGTTTTCATATATTCTTTTTGTTTCCCCTTTGAGCGCTTCGAGCTCCGGCTCGAAATCGCAGTCCAGGCCAAACCTCTTGCCCGAAAACTGCTCCAGCTCGAAATGGTTCGGCTTGATGGCGAACGGCTTGCTGCGGCTTGCCATGCAGGCTTTCAGCGCCTCGCCGTCGCAGTCCAACACAAATCTGGTTTTCGCGTTTTTGGCCGCGCCCAGATCCATTATGTCCTTGTATATGCCGGGCTCGATTCCCGCAGGCACCGACCCGCCCATGAAAAACAGATCGGCCCAGGCCATGGCGCCCTCTATTTTGTTCAGCAGGCTCTCTTTTTCAAGCGCTTCGACCGGCCCGCCCGATTCGTTGAATTCGGTGGCCTGCCCGCCGTCCGATATGATTTTGACATTCATCCTCGTCTCGCAGTTCGTATGCGTGAAATCGGTATGTATGCCGTATGGCTCCAGCCGCTCTTTGAAAATTTTCCCGTTGTCCCCGCCGATGAACCCGTAAGCGGTAGATTCGACGCCGAGCAGCTTTAGCGCGCGGGAAACATTTGTGCCCTTGCCGCCGAGGCTTGTCACCGAAGGAGCCGAGGCCCTGTTCAAAGCACCGAAGCTTGGATCGTCTTTGAAATACATGGTCTTGTCGAGCGCGGGATTTAGCGCGAGCGTCGCGATTTTCATATGTTTTCCTCGGTTGCGGCAGACCAATGGCCGCCATTATATTTCTCCATTTTGCTTTGAAATATCAGATCCTCGATCTCCTCGACGCAGCCGGACAGGTCTTTTTGTATTTCGGCGCCCCACAGCCTCATGACAGTCCATCCCATCCCGCATAAGCTTCTTTCCGTCTCGTAGTCGCGGTCCATGTTCCGCTCGATTTTTTGGGTCCAGTATTCGCGGTTGCTCTGTATTTTCGGGCGAATTATCTCCCAATCTTTGCCGTGCCAGAACTCGCCGTCGCAGAAGATGGCGATGCGGTGCTTCGTGATGGCCACGTCCGGGCTTCCGGGCAGCTTTTTGTAGTTTTTCCTGTACCTTATGCCCGCTTTCCAGAGCGCCTTGCGCAGCGAAACTTCAATCGAGGTGTTCTTGCTTTTGATTTTGCTCATCGTGTAGCTCCGCCTTGCGTCGTCCGTCGGCGCCGATTTCCCCATTTTGCCGCCCCCCGTTTTAAAAAACTCAAATATCCAGCTCCGTCGCGTATTTGGCGTTCATCTCCACGAACTCCTTTCGCGGCTCCACTTTGTCGCCCATCAATATAGAGAATGTCTCGTCCGCGATTATCGCGTCCTCTATGTTTATCTTGAATATCGTCCTGGTCTCGGGGTTCATCGTGGTGTCCCTGAGCTGCTCGGGGTTC
>Ga0082212_10007027_pt1 | contig 14986 bp, 13 predicted proteins | sample TergutNt197P3_FD_71548 | JGI IMG/M metagenome (GOLD analysis project Ga0082212, IMG submission 71548) | Neocapritermes taracua P3 segment gut microbial communities from Petit-Saut dam, French Guiana - Nt197 P3 | ecosystem: Host-associated > Arthropoda: Insects > Digestive system > Gut ...
TAATCTGGCTGTTCGGGTATGGTCAAATCCATTTTCAATAGACGATATAACCACTCCAAACGGCAAAAACATTAAACTCATCAACCTGCCGTTTTACTATGTCGGAGTGTTGGATAAGGTTTTGAAGAAAATAACACATCGCTAAAACCTGTTGAAAATTTTTATTAAACAGATATAAAAAAGCAGTACCTTTGCAAAATGATTATTAAAATAAAAACGAAATGAAACACCTCATAGCCCCCTCGATGCTGTCGTGCAATTTCCTTGATTTACAGCACGATATAGAAATAATTAACAACAGCGAAGCCGACTGGTTTCACTTGGATATTATGGACGGCGTTTTTGTTCCGAATATCACTTTCGGGCAGCCGATTATCAAATATATGAAGAAAATAGTGAAAAAACCGCTCGATGTTCATCTGATGATTGTTCAGCCGGAGCGCTATTTTCAAGATTTCAAAGATGCTGGCGCCGACATCTTATCGTTTCATTATGAGGCATCTACACATTTACACCGTTCTATTTACGCGGTGAAAAATTTGGGAATGAAAGCGGGTGTGGTGTTAAATCCACATTCGGAGGTGCGGCTGTTGGAAGATGTCATCGGCGACGTGGATATGGTGTTGGTGATGTCGGTCAATCCCGGCTTTGGCGGACAAAAATTCATTGAAAACAGTTACCGTAAAATCAGCGCGCTGAAAGAGATGATTTTGAAACATAACAGTCTGGCGTTGATAGAAGTTGACGGCGGCGTTACCTTCGACAATGCAGCGAAATTGGTAGATTGCGGCGTGGACGTGCTGGTTGCCGGAAACACCGTTTTTTCTCACCCCGACCCGATTGAAGCCATTAAACGGTTGAAAATGTTAAAATAAAAGTTTAAAAAAGTTTAAAAGTTTAAGAGTTTAAGAGTTTAAGAGTTTAAGAGTTTAAAAAAGTTTAAGAGTTTAATAGTTCAAAAGTTTGAAAAAGTTTAAGAATTTAATAGTTCAAACTCCCCCCCCCCGTCATTCCGGCGAAAGCCGGAACCCCCTCAAAAGAGAGAGGATTGCGGGTCATAGTTCGACTACGCTCACTATTCAAGCCCGCAATGACGTTGAAGCAAACAACTCCGAAACTCCGAAACCCCGAAACCCAAAATTATTAATTATGTTCCGTTTTATCTCCTTCGTACTCATCTATTTATCTTGCGTTTTCACATCTGCGGCGCAAAATTTTTCTCCGCAATGTAAAGATACAGAACGGATTATGTTTTATAACGTTGAAAATCTGTATGATACCAAACACGACTCCGCCAAAAACGACTATGAATTTCTACCCGACGGCGTCCGTCATTGGACAGATTCCCGTTTTTACTCCAAACTAAAACGCCTCTACAAAGTCTTTGCCGCCAACGGCACGCCGGAGCCGCCAACCGTCATCGCACTGTGCGAAGTAGAAAACGACTTTGTCCTCCGAAAGTTGATAGAAACAACGCCGTTGAAGAATTTTGACTACGACTTTGTCCATTACCAATCGCCCGATGCGCGCGGTATGGATTGCGCTTTGCTCTACCGCAAACAACATTTTGAGTTGTTCGACAGTCAGGTTTTCCGTATCACTTTTCCGTTCGACACGGCGTCAAAAACACGCGATATTTTATATGTCAAAGGGTTGCTGTTTGAGGAACAGATTATCCATATCTTTGTCAATCACTGGACGTCTCGCTACGGCGGACAGGCGGCAACCATGCCCAAACGTAATTTTATCGCCCAACAACTGCGCCACGCCTGCGACAGCATTTTACACGAAAATCCGAAGGCTAACATCTTGATACTCGGCGACTTAAACGATGACCCCATTGACGAAAGCGTTGAACAATTTTTATGCGGAAAAAAATCTCCCGCCGATACGCTTTTTCTGACCAACCTCTCCCTCCCCTTATTTCAAAAAGGACAAGGCAGCCTCAAGCACGGAACGCAATGGAGCCTTTTCGACCAAATTATTGTCTCTCCCGCCCTGTTAGATGGACGAAACGGCTTACAAGTCTGCAAAGACGCCATCATTTTCAACCACGACTTTCTCTTTGTCGAAGATGAAACCAACATGGGTAAAAAACTCTTCCGCACCTACAACGGCATGACCTACGCCGGCGGCTACGCCGACCATTTGCCCGTAGGAGTTGATTTGAAGAGGGTGAAGAAAGAGTGAAAAATGTGTATCAATTTCTATTAAATCCGATTTTTTTGATGCCGGTATCTTTATTGAAAAATTCGGTTTTACAAAAATCATTAATGGTTTCGATAGATGGTTTTGTGCCGTTTAAGATGGTGTCAACGGTATATTTGCGGGTGATATTTTCTATTTGACCGCCGCTGAAATCATAAGAATCAGCAAGTTGAACGGCATCAGTGTCCGACAAATCGGGTAACATGGTGCGCCAAATCATCTTTTTGGATTCGAGGCTGGGCGTGTCAAACTCGATTTTGAATAAAAACCTGCGTTCAAAGGCTTTATCTAAATTTTGGGTAAGGTTGGTGGTGGCAATCAGGATGCCTTCCAAATTTTCCATTTCCTGTAAAATGATGTTTTGAATGGCGTTTTCGGTTTGGGCAACAGAGCCGGAGGTGTTTTCTTTGCGTTTTCCGATGACGCCGTCCGCCTCGTTGAAAAGCAAGATGGGCGCTATGTCGTTGCTTTTGACCATAGCGCGATATTTTTCAAACACCTCTTTTATTCTCTTTTCACTTTCGCCGAACCAGCAACTTTTGGTTTGAGAAATATCTACCGCCATAATATCTCTTCCGGTGGTGCGTGCAATTTGATACACCGATTCTGTTTTTCCGGTGCCGGGTGCGCCGTAAAAAATGGCAGCAAAACCTTTTCTCATGCCGTTTTTATGTAAATTTTCCTGAACGGCAACAAAATTTTCCGGTTGTAATAAAGATGAAAGTTGTTCGATTTGCTTTTTTTCCCGCTCGTTGTAATATAACTGCTTGACGGTGATGTCTTTATGCAAAATCAAATCTTTTTTATTTTTTGCCAAATGCGCTTTGACCTCTATTTCTTCAAACAGTTTTTCTTTGGTTTTTGCCGTTAATTTGAAATGGTCTTTATCTTCAAAACCGCTGTCGTTATTGTATTCAATAATATTATCCTCAAGCAAGTAATGCTCTCCGTTTCTTAATTCGGATTTTACACGACGAAACAGAGAATTGGAGTCATAAATTTCATCCATGTCGTAAAAAGCGACGTTATCATCATCTTTATTAATCAGACTATGGCAAAAAAACAATAACAACAAAAAATCCCGCTTGCTACATATCACTTTGTAGTCTTTCATTTGTTTGCAAAAAACCAACGTGGGGTTGTCATCCATCAGCGAGTTAAACTCTTCTAATAGAGACGATTGTGTCAGTTCTTTTTCGGTTTTTTCATCAAACAGTCGCTCAATGTGATTGAATAATTCATACGTGTTCAGGTTTTGCGTTTTTTTAGGCAGGTAAACGGTGTTTTGCTTTACGGCATTTATCACATCGAGAGGAACGCGATATGTTAGTCTATCATTTGACCTGCAACAACGCACTATCCGTCGTTTTTCCAATTCATCAATATCGGTCATCATGCAGATGGTTTTGATATTTTTACAACCTAAAAATTTGGATAAATCGCTGATACAAATTCTATTATCATCGCTTTTTTCTATAAAAAGTGCAAATATAACTGCCTGATTAGGAGTTAAATTCATGTTTTTAGCCACAAAATTGATATTTGGTTTGGCTTTTTGATAAAACTCATCGCTCAGTTTTGAATCCTCTGCTAATTCGATAATTTTCACAATGTTTTGCAGAAGCGTTTTGGGAGTTTTCGCTTTTTGCTGCTTGCTTGTCTCTTCGTTCTTTTGACTGATATTTAATTGTTTCATATATCTTAAAATTTTTGCAAATATACAACGGGGCTACGCCAAGAGATGACGTAGTTAAAAATTTTTTAATTTTTTTATACCACTATATATACAAACACAATTCCCTGTAAACGGCGTACATGGCGTATGTATCCAATCCGCAATATTTCAGGAGGTTTTGTCGGATGCGTGTTCTTTCGTCCGGCGTCCGGTTTTTTAACGATAAAAAGGCTTGTGTGGCAGCCATGCCGCTTTGCACGTCTTCGTTGGCGTGGTAGTCTAAATCGGGGTTGTTCGGACAAAGCGCCGGTAAAACGCTTTTAATGGAAAAACTGTTTCCCATCGCCTTGTTATACATCAAACCGCCTTGAAAAACGTCCAATAAATCCACCATACGGGCGTTGAGGGCAAGCAGTTGTTCCGCCAAATCAGGGAAAGCGTTTGCCATCTCTTTGATGCGCGTTTTTTCAAAACTGTCGTTGTAACTGATTACCGAGCCGCCGTCCGGCGGAATGTCGTTGATAAGTTGTTCGGCGAGGGTGCGCCATTCGTTTCGGGTTTCGTCTGCCAAAAACTCTTTATGTTCCAATTTTTCATCGGAATCGGTTTTCAAAATATGGAGTGAATATTGAAACGGGATTTGCTGATAGGGCTTAAATCCGTCGTAAAGCGGAATGGCAGATTGATATGTTTCAAAGTCTAAAAAGTAAAACGGAAACGTCATTTTATTTAGAAACTCCTTGATTTTTAGTTTATTAACGTATATCGGAAAATTGTCTAATTCAAAATCTATCTGACGTTGCTGTTTTTCGTTGAGCGGAATATTGGCGTTGCGGAGGTCTTCAAAAGATCTCATTCCTTTGTAGTAATATTCAAACTTTTTGGTTTGACTTAACCGATACAAATCAAAGACGTTTTTTTCGGGCAAATGCTGCGAACAGTAGTTGTAAAACGCACACGAATAGGGGCTGTTGCAGTTTTCACTGATGTCGTATTGTGGTTCCTGTGCGCTTGCGTAGGTTGCCTGCGCCTGTTTCAAATTTTCGGAAATATCGTGAGAATATATTTGTAACGCATCGGTAACATCTTCAATGACAAAGAGTTTGTTCGGCTCAACTTCGCCGTTGCGAATGTATTGATTGTTGATGTAAATCAAATGGGCGTTGCCCGTTTTTATCCCGCATTGGGTTAAAACATAACGCTGAAAAGCAATATCGCGCAGGTAAATATCTTTGCAAGAGGTGGACGACTTCACTTCGTATAAATCCCACGTGCCGTCGCCGTTGTTTTTGAGAATATCCACCGCACAATAAACGCCTTCGCCGCTGAACGCCGCCTCAGCAACGGCAGGACAGTTTTCGGCGATTAACCGATTAGTTTTTTCACACATCGCGCCAATGTCGAGGCTGCCGTCGGGTTTCCATGTGGTTGTGTCTATCACGCCGTTGAACAGTTTGAGCGCCATTTCGCCAACTTCGTGTCCTTGCGAAAAACGCATTTCCAAACCGGCGTCTGCCTCCGCCGCCAACTCCGGCTTGTGAAAACTTAGCCAAAACTGCTTCGGACAGGCTATAAATGTGGTGTATCTGCTTTTTGAAATTTTTATCATAAAAAATGAGATTGATAATTGTTATTATTATTTTTTACCGCAAAGGGTTTATAACTATGTTACTTCATTTGTCTTTAAATATTTTCGATAGCAATATTTTCAAATCGTTTCTTACTGTTTCATATTCAGGAAGTTTTCCGGTTTCTATTTGGTGTTCCAAACTGTTTTTCCAAGCAGATTTTAGGATTCTGTCGTTGTTTTCGTTAAAAATCTGTTCTGTGCCTGAAAATTGAAGTTTTTTGTATTCAATCTTTTTGTAAAAACCTTTTATAACTTCTTGCCAATCAATATTTTCAATATGTTTGCTCAAATACCAAATATCAAAATAATCTCTCGGCGCTGTGTAAGAACGTTGTATTAATGCTCGGATTTTTTCTGCGAGAACTTCGTGAATGCTGTAAATCGGAATATTTTGTGCATTTTCGGTCAGTTTGTCGCTGTAATTGTGAATGAGATTTGCCATTTCAGGTGTAAAAATCATTTTTTCGTACAAAATCATTTCAATCTTTATACTTGTTTGCCAACGACTTGGCTCAGTCGGTTGCTGATTTTTGCTGTGGTTTGCTCCCCAAAACTTTATTTTGGCGCAATAGCCTGTTGTTTGGTTGTTAAATTGCAGATTTTCAAGTGATTGAATGTGCAAAAGCATTTCCGTACGCTCTGCTACCAACTCAACAATTTTTTTCAGCATTTTTAAATCAAAGACAAAATTTTCATTTTTAACTGTAAAATCAATATCTTCTGAAAATCTGTAATCGGGGAAACGGCACTTTTTCAAACATGTTCCACCTTTGAAAATCAGATTATTACGACATTCCGGAATGGTGTAAATGGCGTCAATAAAATGTCCTAACACCCAATCTTTGTCAATGGTTGCAGTGCGGACTTTTTGCTCCTGTGCCAATCTGTTTATTTCGTTTTTGCTTATCATTTCAATAGTGATTTTGCACAATTTCTAAAATATTTTCTTTCGACAAATTTATTCTCAAACGCCAATCACTGTTTGTGTCGCCTGCATTTTCACCAAACACATCAAATAAATTGTAACTACGATTTACTTTTGAACGGGCAAATTTCACAAAACTGCTTAAATTTTTCTTTTCAAAAAGTTCTGCCAAAAAGCCAAGTCGTTTGATAACAGCAATATTATTAACAGCATTACAATAATCAATTAACTTTGGAACGTTTAATTTTGCGTTGTAAAAAGCGCGTATTAACTCCGCAAAACCGCCGCTGTATTGCGGTAAATCGAAACAATCAACAATCGTTTTTTCAATATCTGTTATGGGATATTTGTAATTTCCATAGTTATTAAAAACAATTCCTGTTCTTTTATTCGGTTGAATTTTAATAAATTGATAGTTTGTTCCTGCAAATTCAACCTCTTTTTTGAGTTGGGTGGTTTGAATGAAAATTTTGTTCGGAAATTGTTCGGTTAGTCCGTGCAAATTCAATGCCGACCAATAAGCAATGACGCTGTTTTTTGAAAGAAAAGTACCGATTACATTTTCGTCCCGAAAGTTAGCACGGCAGTATTTTCCCCGTTCAATACGAGATAAAAAGCCTTTAACAACCAAATTTTCAACAATTTCGTTGATTGTTCTATTGCTTAAATCAAGTGTAACTTTCAAGTTTTTAATTTCAAAAATTAAAAGGTCTTCCTCTTCAAGATATTTTATAAAACTGTTTTGTGTCATTTCTTTACACTTTTAGATATTGTATAACCGCTTTTTTAACGGGTATATTAAATTGAAACGCAAAAATAATATTTTTATTTTGTACGGATAGATGGCGCTATTTTTACCGCAAAGGGTTTATAACTATGTTATCGCATCTTCGATAATATTTTTAAACTCTTTCCAGCCTTTTGCCTGTGCATAGTTGTTTTTGCTGCCGACAGGAACGTGCAGAGTGCAGGTTTTTGGTACATTATAAAAAGCGTCATCGCCTTCGACTTCGGGCGGATTTTCACACTGTAAAACAATGTTTTTCAACTTGATACATTCTTCAAAAACCCGATTTTCAATGGTTGTAACGCTGTCCGAAATGGTAATGGACGTCAATTTTCTGCAACAGGAAAACAGGAGGCGTTCAAGTTTGGTAACGCTATTGGGAATGGTTACGGAAACTAACTTTGTGCTGCCAAAAGCGCACGGTTCCATCGTTGTAACGCTGTTTGGAATGGTTACGGACGCCACATCGCTACACGAAAAAGCGCCATTTCCAATCTTTGTAATTCCATCTTCAATGATTACTGCGGTGATGACGTTTTGCCGAAACTTCCAAATAAAAAGTTCGGGTATTTCACCTTCGCCGCTTATGGTAAGAACGCTCTTGTTGAGCGTCCATGTGAGGGGTTCGCCGGTTTGGGTTATTTTGGACATTGGATTCTCAGAGTTATGATTTACGATACTTTAATAGTTCCGTTTTATATATATCTTCTGATAGTTTTTCCTCTATTTTTTTAACATTTTTTATTATTTCTTCCCAAACACTCTCTATTTGTTTTTTAATTTCTTCATCTACTTCCGTTATACCATTGGTTTCTTCTTTAGTTTTCCACTCCCTTTTTACTTGGTAATCTAGTACTGAAGTATAGCCTTTGTTTGTTTCAAAATTATCTTTTTTGCCATCATCTTTTAAAAGACTGTTGATTGCATCACGAAAAATATTTTGTATTTCCTGACTGCTTTCAGAAATAACAGGTTTGAATTCTACTCCATTTTCATTAAACCAAATCTCAAACAAAAAGTCTTCTCTTGTTTTCCAAGTTTTTCCTTGATATGGAATAATATTTTTAAGTGTTTTGGTTAAAAAACACAATCCTTTTTTGATATTAGGAGATCCTGCTATTATCAAATCACTATTTTTATCGTCGATTTTCTCTTTAAAATATTTCTGCAAATCCGGCACTACATCAGGTTTGTTTTCATAAATAAAGTCAAAAAGTTTTTTATGACTTTTATAAATTTGTTCTGCAAGCAATGCCTCATCTTTTTTTACTTCATTATCCATCGTTAATTCTCTTTTTAAGGTTGTTAAATAATCAAAAATATATTGGTAAACAACGGGATTTAATGATTTCTCGTAAATGTCTATAATAGTATCTAATTTGTCAATTATGCTTTGGTAGGAGTAATTTACCCAATTTTTTCTTTGCGCTTCATTGTTCGGTTCTTTTCCTGTTGGTGTGAGATAAACATACAGTCTTGTAGTATCTTTCTGTCCAGTAGTATCTTTCTGTCCAAATTCTTTTTCAACAGTATCAAAATAAGTTTTAAGTTGGTTCTTACCATCTTCACTATCAATCTTATTTTCAATACAAATAACAAACTGTTTGTCAAAAATTATCAACAAGTCAATATTTCTCCATTCTCTTCTGATTTCAACGTTATTAAAATCTAATTTCTGTATCTCATCAATTTCAATTTTTTTACCATGTATCGCAGTTGCAGTTATTACCAACTCTCTTAAAAATTTAATCAGAAAAAGGTTTCCTAATCCATGAGTTTCATTCGGATCAAGTAACCAAGCCAAAAAATTTGAATGTCGTATCTCCATCCGAGAAATACCGAGTATATCAAATATGTTTGGCTTTCTTAATTCCAATTCAAGTTTGTCAAAGTCAGGGTTTTCTAAAAGCCTTTTGTATTCTTTTCTTACGTCTGATGCTTCCATTTTGTAAATAAATTAAAATCACTAAATAATTTGCAAATATATAACTTTTCCCCAACATAAACAATATTTTTTCCCTTATTCACAAACAAAAGTATGAAATTCCACCCCATAACCGCACCAGACGCCTAAGGCGACGCCTTTGGGGTAGATGTTGGAAAGTGTTTCTCGTGAGCCTAAGGTCTTCCAAAACCAGTATGAGTCGTGATCCATCATACACGATTTGATAGAGACGGTGTCGCCAAGTTTGAAAAAGGTATCTTCGGGGTCGTCGGCGCCGTAGTTCATTTCTATGCTGCGTCCGCGCCAAAGGATAAATTCAAAATCCATGCCGTTGAAATAGCGGTCGTCCCAGATGGACATCAGTCCGGGCGTGTAGTAATAATCTTTTCCCAGACGTTTGGTATAATAGCGGTAGTAGTTTATTTCGTCGGGGTTGTCGTGGATAATGGTATGGATATAACCCAACGAATCCTCCTTCGGTTCCAACACAAACCATATTGTATCAGCGCGATAAGGCGTTGAAATGGAGGTAGTTGCCGTATATTCCTGTCCTTCGTGGATGACGGTCAAATAGTACTTTTTACCCACTTCGCCTTTGATTTTGTGTCCTTTGAAACGCACGGGGGGCCACACCATTTTACCTTGCAACATCAACGGGTCTATCTCATATTCCAAAGTATCCGAAATCAAACCGTCGCTGACAATCACAACGGCGTCATCTTTATTAATAAACACCTCGTCAAACTTGTCGGGCGTTATTGTGCCGAAAAAAGGCAAGTTTTTGGTCAGCATCACCCATGGGTAGTCGCCGTTTTCGATATATCCTTCGATAACGAGTTTTTTGTCAAAATCGCCGGTGTCAATGGTTATCGGCTTGGTGCATGAGATGCCTAATAACAAAAGGGGTATGACCTGAAGAATTTTTATTTTCATGCTATCTTGTTTTATAAGTTATTGAGTTATAATTTGTTTGAGATTTCTCCCTGCGGCACCAATGATGGGATAAAAAAGTCCGTAGGACTTGTACACGGATAACCCCGAACAAGGTGATAACCGCAGTTCGGGGAACTGATGCTTGCCCTTACACCCACAACCCCGTAGCGGGTTGAACTACTATGTAGTTCTTGTTGGGTGTTTATTGCTATACCCCGAGCTGCGCTACGCTTGCACGGGGTTATCAATGTTTGCCTCCTACGGAGGCTTATACGATTTGTTGGTTTACACGTCATAATTCTTAAAATATTTTCATGTTAAACGCCACAGAGGGCAAAATCGGAAAGATAGATATTTGGTTTGCTTTTATCTGCAAACGTCCTTCGGAGAGGTTTCCGTCAGCGCGATAGGAGATGAAGTAGGGATTTTTGCGGTTGTAAGCGTTGTAAATCGAGAAGTTGAGGTTGCCTTCGGTGTGTTCTTTTTTGAAGAGCGAGAGTGTTGCCGAAAGGTCGAGGCGGTGATAGTTCGGCATTCGCCATGCGTTGTGTTCGCCCCATTCGGTGATGATTTTCCCTTCCATAAAGTAAAAAGCGTTAGGAATGGTTGAGGCGTTGCCGGTGGAAAAGACCCACACTGCCGACACGTTCCATTTTTCGCTCAGTTGGTAAGTCAACAAAAGAGAGGCGTCGTTACGGCGGTCAAAACGGGCATAGAAGGTCTTTCCGTTCATAATTTCGTCGAAATTGCGCGTTGTCCAACTCAACGTATAACCCACCCAGCCGGTGAATTTTCCGGTTGTTTTATTGATAAAAAACTCCACGCCGTAACTTTTTCCTTTGCCGAATGTAAAACTGTGGTCGTAATTGGTTTGCATGATGTTGATCATATCGGCGCCGGTGCGGTATTCAATCAGGTTATCCATTAACTTATAATATGTTTCAACGGAGGTTTCGATGGTGTTATGGGCAAAATTTTGAAAATATCCCAACGCGAACTGGTTGGAACGTTGCGGTTTTACCAACGACGTGGCAGGAAACCAAACGTCGGTCGGCAGCGACATTGTACTCATTGAAACCAAATTAACACACTGATTATTTAACGTATAAGAGGCTTTCAACGACTTATTCCTGTCCAACTGAAACCGAAAATTGATGCGCGGCTCAAGCATATTGTACGCCTGAACAACTTTTCCTTTTCCGTAAAACGTTGAATCCATGTTATTTAAGTCGTAGATATTATCAATTTCGTAACGGGTAAACGCTCCCACCTGCGCAAAATAGTTGTAACGCAATCCGTAAACGATTTTCAGCCAGTCCAACGGATCCCAGTCATGTTGCAGGTAAAACGAAAGGTCGTGGGCGTACATTTTTTCCGGATCGCCGAGGTCGAAATCCACCTCGTTGGAGGACGCCGAAGCGGTGGAAGGGGTAAAAGTGTGGAAGATATAATCCACGCCGCCCTTAACCTTGTGCAACGGGTTTGGCGACCATGTGAGGTCGGATTTGAGTTCCCAATCCTGCACGCCGGAGTAGAGTTTCATGTTGTAAACGTCCTCTTTTGCCTTGATGTCGAAACGATAATCGGTGAAAACGGCGGAGGTGTTCAAAAAGAGTTTGGAGTTGAAAAAATGCGCCCAGCGAAGCGTTGCAAAGCCGTTGCTCCAGCCGATGTCGTTGCTCATGTTTGCCTCTTTCGGGTTAAATCCGAAAACATCCCGCCCGTAATATCCGCTGAAAAAAAGATGGTCTTTTTTGGAGAGATGAAAAGTCATTTTACCGTTCAAATCGTAAAAATGATAGCCAATGCCTTCCATATCAGTACCTTTTGAAATCGGTTTCAGTAAAACATCGACATAAGTACGCCGTGCGGCAAACATGAAAGAAGATTTATTTTTCTGTATCGGGCCTTCCGTCTTGATGCGCGCAGAGATTAACCCTATGCCGATTTCTTCTTTATATTTCTGAAAATCACCATCTTTCGTGGTAATGTTCAGCACCGACGACATCCGTCCGCCAAACTCCGGCGCGATGCCGCCTTTCAGTATCTCCGCCGTATTGATGACGTCGCCGTTGAAAACCGAAAAGAACCCGAACAGATGCGACGGGTTATAGACGGTGGCGTTGTCCAAAAGTATCAAATTCTGGTCGGCGCCGCCGCCGCGCACGTAAAAACTGTTGCTGCCCTCTCCGCCCGACTGTATTCCGGGCAAAAGTTGTACGGTTTTCAAAATGTCCGTTTCACCAAAAATCACGGGAATGGTCTCAATCCGTTTCATGGGCAGTTCGATGACGCTGATGTCGGCGCTACGCACGTTTTTATCCACACGGTCGCCGATGATTTCTACCGTCTCGCCGGTGAATTTTACCGGTTTCAGTTTGATGTCGATGACGAGATTTTGGTTTAAGACAACCGTTTTTTCATACGTCTCATAGCCTATGTATGAGCATATTAGCGTATATTTTCCCTGTTTTTCGGAAAAAGAAAACCGTCCGTTCACGCCGGACGAAACGCCGTTCAGGTTTTCTTTGAGATAAACGTTGGCGCCCGTCAAAATCTCTTTGGAGTCGCCGTCCTGCACGCTTCCGCTGATGGTGAAAACGGTTTGAGCCGTCAGTCCGCCCCCGCCCAACAGGAAAAAGAGCAGGATATAGTTTAATCGATTTAAAAGGTTTGTTATCATTGGGTTATTTGGGTTATTTGGGTAATTTTCGGGTTGTTTTTTCAATGGATTTTTCGTTGTTTCTAACAGGCATAACGGGTAAGCATAAAATCAGTAACTTCGCGCTTTGCGCCACTGCCTAATTCGACCATTTTCGTGACCTCACGAAAATGATCATTCACGTTGATATTCTGTGTTTTACAGGAATCTACCGCCCGATGAACGGCAACGATAAAATTCTCCCACCGGGCATAGCCCAATAAAATTTGCAGTTCACGTGCAAACCATACTTCAACTTGTTCGCTGTTGTCTTCGTTGTTGATAAAATGCACAATTTTATCAAAATCGGATTGATATTTTATGATACGTTGTTTTTCCATTGTGATATTGTTTTATTTTGCATAATATCTATCCTCGCCCCATTTCACGGGATTGTTTATGATGTAATTGGCAATGTATTGATAGGATTTATCGTTGCGGATGATGTGTTCGTGGTAATCGCGTTGCCATAATTTTCCCATATATTCATTACGCAATTTACAAATTTGCAAACAATGATTTGCAACTAACGATTTGTACGCTCCAACAATGGCGCCAACCGTTGCCGGGGCGACCGCAAGGATAGGGGCGACCGCAAGGGTCGCCCCTACCCCCGCCCTTTTATTATCATTTTCATCCGTACGGGCGGGGCTTGCCCCCGCCCTATCATTATTCCGGGCATTTGCATTATTATTTTGGGCGATTGCATTATTGCCATCCGTACGGGCGGGGCTTGCCCCCGCCCTATTTGCCCCCGCCCTATTTGCCCCCGCCCCATTTGCCTCCGCCGCATTATTTTGGGCGATTACATTATTTTGGGCGACCGCAAGGGTCGCCCCTACCACCGCCGCATTCGCCATTCCCGCCGCATCACCGCCATCCGTACGGGCGGGGCTTGCCCCCGCCCCATTTTCCATCCCCGCCCCATTTGCCATCCCCGCCCCATCGCCCAACACAATAATACCATGAATATGATTGGGCATGATTTGAAATACATCCAATATCATATTGGGAAATCGTTGGGGTAATTTTATCCATTCTTCATGGGCTATATTGCCAAATTCATTCAACATCATTTCCCCATTTTCTATTTTCCCAAAACGGGATATGTGATTTTGACAACATATCGTTACAAAATAGATCCCCGCCTGCGAATAATCATATCCTTTCAGGCGTATGCTGCGACGGTGGTGGATGGTGGGGGTGTAGGGCATTTTTCGATAATATGGGTTATAAAGTTTTATTTAGTCTTTAAATGGTATAGTTGATTTTTTTATAATTACATCTGAGTATTCATAAGTGTGTAATAATAAAGATATTGCTTTGTAGTTTCTTTCCATTTCTACACAAGGTCCTATCCATATTTCTTTTAGTGATTCTTTTGGAAAATATTGTTTTATATACGGTTTTATTAATCCATTTTGACATCTAAAATTTGCAGGATTTTTTATTTTTAATGAGGGTAAAATTATACGCCATTCTTTTTCGTGTTCATAGACTTTAGATTTTATTCTTTGAGAAAACCAATGAAATACCCCATATAAAAATGCCGTTTTTTCTGCCAAATAATTTTCTTTGTTTGTTATTTCCTCTAAATATTCACTCTTCAAGGCATTATTAAGATTTTTCACTACATATTTCACAAAAGAATCATATTTCTCCGTATTATCGTAAACACAATGGGAAAAATAATCTACATAATTATGATCGCATATGATATCTGTAAATGAAAATCCTAAAATAATTCCATTACCATTTTTTGCATACATGTTCCACATCGGAAGACTATCTTCCATTTCAGAAAATGATATTATATAACTTGCGGTTAATTCGTTTCTTTCAGGGAAAATATCAGTAACAATGTTTTTAATTTCCTCATTTTCAAGCAATAATTTTTTTCCTATATAACTATCATTGGGGTCATTAAGATATTCGCAATGGGTAGCCCAAAGGCAAACTTCTTTTTCTGAGTGTATTATTCCATTTATCAAAGCATCAATGCTTGTGTAATGGTATATCATTTTTGGAATGTTTGAATTACTCATTTTTATATTTTTTAATAAGTTATTAATTTCATTTTCCTTTAATAATTTCTATCTCCTCCCCCTCCAATCCATAAATCTCATAAACCACCTCATCTATTTTACTTTCGATATATTCTATTCGTTGTTTCAATTGTTCT
>Ga0082212_10007028_pt1 | contig 14985 bp, 16 predicted proteins | sample TergutNt197P3_FD_71548 | JGI IMG/M metagenome (GOLD analysis project Ga0082212, IMG submission 71548) | Neocapritermes taracua P3 segment gut microbial communities from Petit-Saut dam, French Guiana - Nt197 P3 | ecosystem: Host-associated > Arthropoda: Insects > Digestive system > Gut ...
GTCCCGGTTGACTCCGCGTACTTTACCGGGTTGGATATCACATGCTCGCCCATGACCACAACGATTCATATGATTACCGGTAATCCGGAGCCAACCGACTGGCATGGTATGGCGGATAAAGAAATCATGGACGCAATGCATGAGTATAATAGTGGTATGATCGCGTATGTCGACAGTTTTGATCCGCCATTCCTGACGCTTATCGACCACAGTGTGGTACCTGTTGAGCGGCTCAGCACGATGTATGACTATTACAGCGGCGATGCGTGGGGTGAAAGCGTATACTTCGATATCGACATGCTATTCTCTATAACATTCTGCGGCGAGGAGTATATTTTCAGCGAAGCTGAGTAGACGCTTCACAAAAATGTGCTATAATCAAGCGAAGCGAGAGTCGCAGCCGGGCTTGTCCGGGTATGACCGAGCGAGCGAAGATTTCAGCATTTATGCTATAATCAAGCGAACCCCAAAAGATCCTTAAGTTTCATTTCAGGCCAGTGACTGTTCGGGAAGATTTCCGAATGCGCACTGACTCTACTGAAAATTAAGGAAGGTTTGTCAGAGTTGTCTTTCTTCAGGTCATCCGCGTTGATATATGACCCGAATGTAGAGAGATTACCAGATTATTCAATCAGGGGCGAGAGCGCCATCCGCATGTACGAATGGCGCTCATGTGGGTTTCTATTCATTGTCGTCGCTCAGATCAGCCGGGAAGATATAATACCCGCGCAACTGTGGCGGATGAAAACGGAGGCGGCGGAACCCTTTTTCAACCATGAACTCGGGGAACTTCCATGTCAGGTAAGTAAAACTGCGACTGGTTCTATCATTTGGAAATGATTTGCCAATGTTGCAGTGTGTCACGCAGACAGAGCAATGAGCGCACGGTATGTGATTGCAATCGCCTGTTCGGTGGTAAGGTTTCCGTTTGGTCTGAACGTGCCGTCCTCGTAGCCGGTTATAATTCCTGCGTGTGACGGCCAGCCAAGCTCGGCGCCCGACCAGTGATTAGCTGCGTCCGCGAACGAGTGCGTATACCCCTCGGTATCCACGCCCATTACGCGGGCGATGCGGTTGACTATCGCGGCGATCTGGGCACGGGTAAGCGTGCCGTTCGGGTCGAACCTGCCCTCGCCGACGCCGTTGATGATGCCGAGCGCGTTCGCCGCGAGTACAGCCCTGTCGGTCGTGTCGGTGAACGGGTTACCGGCAATAGAAACTCCCGCGTCCTCCATGAACTCGTCTATCGTCGCGCCTGAAGCCGTTTCGATAAGGTTTATGAACATCTGCGCGACGGCGCCGCGGGAAACGTCGCTCCGATAGTTACGCTGCAATGTCGCAGGAACGAGCCCCGCCGCTATCGCCGCATTGACTTCGGGTGCCGCCCAACCCGAAGGTGCGTCGTCAGGCGCTGAAGTGGACGGTGAAAATTTGCCAATGAAGTCTCCGTAGCTATTGTCATTGCTAATGCTGCCATCCGACAATATGTCGTTGCCGGCGATAATGAACCGCAGGTAGCTTCCTTCGATAACACCCCCGTTAAGGCTCGGAAGCGCAAACCATGGGTCGCCGTCATCCATTTTCCGTACGATTAGTGGATCTTGTATATCATGAATGCTATACGACGTACCGGCGCTAAGTGTTCTTAGCACCTGAGGGCCGCCGGCACCACTCCAGTCTACTAGATGAAGATCCCTGTTGAAGGTGACCGTTCCACCATCGGTCATATAGACTTGTATCCCGTCGTTCCCTTCTCTGTAATGCTCCCATACATCTGTCAGTGAAGCGGTAATGCTACCGTCCTCTGTGAGGTTGACCGTCGTGTGCAAGATGGGAGTAGAAGTGGGATTTGACGGGGCGCCTTCACCCTTTACAACGATAAAGTATGCGTGGTTCCAGGCAGCGCCGCCGTAAATCCGGTAGATACCTTCTTCCAGCCTAAACGTCGTTCCGTTCGTGTATATTTCAATCTCGCGGTCGCCTTCTCCATAGTACGCATCACCTTTTACCACCTGCGTTACCTTCTCTCCGGTCGCGACAGGAACCTCCTCCCATGCGTCGGTGGACGCCCATGACCATGAGTCCTCATCAAGAACTGTTTCGGGGTTTATTGTGTAGGGATGTGACGCGGCATAAAGCTTGATGCCGCTATATCCACGTAAGTTGTCCCCGTAGTCCGCAAGATATCTTTCCATGCCGTTGTCGATCATCGTCGCTGTCACCGGCGCGTTCGCGTATACTATAATGACCTGACCATCTTCGCTGCTAAACTCGTTGACGTCACCCTCGAGTACGTTCGTGAAGCTCATGAACTGGTAGACAGTGTTGGGGAATTGCCATTCATAGGTTATTGTACTCGCGAGCGCAGGTAGTGTAGATCCGGCGCACACGAAGAGCGCCAGAAGGACATAGATAAATCTCTTTTTCATGTTACGGAAACCTCCAAAAACAAATTAGCGGGGATATCCCCGCTGCTATTGTATGCAGAATCCTTCCAATATCTACCCGCTCAGCAAAAATGGTCAGCTTTAGAGCAAAATCGGGAAGCGGGTACTTGAGAAAACCATTGACTATTTTCATTCGATGAAGTTAAATTTACTGGATAGCCCACTTTCACTAATATCCGATCGGAGGCTGGCGGATGAGGATAGCGATATGCGATGATCAGCAAGGCGCGCTTGAGCATATAGCGGCGCAGATCGAACAGGCAGGAGTACAGTGCGGAGTATCGCTTTTCAGCGATGTGTCTGCGCTGTTCCGGAACATAAAGAGCGGAGCGGAGTTCGATGCGATCCTCATGGATATCGAATGGGAAGGGGAGCAGAGAGGCATCGATTTTGCCGGAGAGATTTACTCACTATCACCGGCTGCGAGAATAATTTTCATCACAGGCTATCCCGAACGCTACTCACAGGAGATATTCCTGAAAACAGCGAACCTCGCCGGCTTTATCGCGAAGCCCGCAGATATAACGATACTGACAAGGAGTCTTGAAAAAATCAGGGATGGCATAATAGCCCGTGAAAACAATAGGCTCTTATTAAAGTATGGCGGCGACATAACTTCCGTCACGCCTGACGATATTCTATATATCGAAAGCCGCGCACATACAGCGACTGTCTACACATTGGACGGAGGTCATCTGTGCTATGAAAAGATAGATGAGTTGGCAAAGCGGCTACCGGTGTTTTTCGTTACCACGCATAAGAGCTTCCTTGTAAATATGGAAAAAATCAAGCGCATTGAACGCGAACGCGCCCTGCTGGAAAACGGAATGGAAGTCCCGATCAGCAAGTCGCGTTTGAATGATTTCCGTGAGCAATACTTCCGTTTTGCCGGGTCAAAGGTATAGGAGGGGACAGCATGACATGGCAGACATGGATGGTGATTCTGGCGTTTGCGCTCCCTAAGCCGATAACCGTATATGCTTTTTGCGAGCCGCTCACACTGAGATACAAAAAAACGCGCATTCTATGGCTGTACACCGTAGGCTGCGCGTTGCTGACGCTGATCAGGGCCTGGATATTCATATATATGCCCGCAGTGCCTGACGCCCTGCTCTATGTGATCGCCATCCCTGTCTATAGTTATGTCTTTTTCAGGATATCCTGCATCGACAAGCCTCCGAAAATTGCGTTGATCACCGTGCTGATATACTCTTTAGGGATATTGGGCCACATACTCGCATCTTTCGTCTACTCGCTGTGGTTCGGAGAGTCGATAGTTATCGATTTTGTCAGCAATAGATCAATGTTTATCGGATTCATTGCAATGCTTTTTGAAATGTTGCTGTATTACCTGTTCTTTTTCATCTGGAGGCGGTATATAGGCAAGATCCGGTCTGATATACCGAATATGTGGGCTTTTTTCCTGATCCTGGCCGGCCAGTTGATATACTCCCTGTCTCAGCTTCTGATCATTTTGTCGCAGCCTGTGGACGTTGATCCATGGTCAGCAGCCGGTATAGTAATAATGACTGTCGGAAACCTGGCCATTTTGCAAATACTGCTGACTAACTCAAAGAAAGCCGAACTGGAGGAAAGCCTTCGGGACGTACAGCATATGCGGGAATTGGAAAAGATACATTACGGCGCGATGGAGTCCAGAAGACATGAAATGGCGAAAATCCGGCACGATTTCAACAACCAGCTCATAGCGGCGCGCCAACTCATCGTTTCAGGCAAGGGTGAACATGCTGAAACGCTCCTTAACGAGTTGGAGCGCTCAATAAGTGGCGTAGACGATTTCGCATATTGCCAAAACGCAATCGTCAACGCCGTATTGACCGAGAAGCAAAAAGAGTGTGCCGTTGCTGACATTGTTTTGAAGTGCGGAGTTTCTATCAGCGAAGACTGCGCTGTCTCACCGCTCCATTTGTGCAGCATATTCACCAACCTTATGGATAACGCTATCAGCGCGTGCAAGGCGCTCCCTGTGGAGCACCGTGAAATCGAGATACGCACTTCTGTCATTGGCGATTATATGCATATAAAGTGCGTGAATCCTTTTGCAGCCCAGACTGAGCCAAGCCGGCGCGAGGACTCCGGCGTAAAGGGGTATGGCAACCTTATCCTGACCGATATCGCAGAACACTATAGCGGTCATTTCACCGCCGAGAAGGTTGGGAGCGCATATAATGCCGTTGTGTCGCTGTTGTGCGAAGCTGTTTAGCGGTAATGGATTGCTCACCCGCCGCCCTCTGCTGAAAAATCAATAGGCAGGTCTTTTAGGTTTTCCACCATGCGAACCGCGATGGCCAGCGACTGTTCGCGCGTCGCGCTGGCAATACTTACCGCCGCTTCGGACGTGGACGCCGCGCGCGGTGAGAAGTTGTTGTTACCGGTGCCGCCGATGATCTCGCTCGCGAACATGAAGTATACCGACTGCCTCGCATAACCGGATATCAAAGCGTCGTCAGAAAACGGCGCCGGCATAGTGAAGTTTAGCGTGAATTGCGCGTCCGTGTCAAGTGTCCAGCCGTCTATGTACGCCGATTTCAGAACGCGCGTCAGCATCGTCGCCATCTGCTCGCGCGTGAGCGTATCGTCCGGCGCGAACGTTGTCGCCGATGTGCCGTTGACCGCCCCGATGTTGAAAGCTTTGAGTACTTCCGGGTCGTTTGTGTCCGTGAACGGGTTTGGTGAAACAGGCGTCGCGGTTTCGCCGGTGAGGTTCTCGTACAAGAGGACGGCCACCGCCGCGAACTCCGCGCGGGTGATAGGCCTTGTCCAATCCTCGCCCCTCAAGCAGTCCGGAATCAAGTCATACTGCGACGCTCTACCGGGGATGTCCTGCTCTTGCGCCCACCCGGAAGTATTCGACGCGCCGCTTACGGTGAAGGGAACGGACATGACAAATGTGTCGTCGTTGTATAATCCGTCGGTATTGTACAGGCGCACTTCAAACTCGCCGTTTTTGTTCGGGGCGATTAGCGTACCTGTGCCGCTTCCTGCTTCAACGAAAAAATAACCGTGCTGGTCGCGACTGTGTTCCGCGCCTTTTTCATATATGCCCGCAAACGCTTTCGCCGTAACCATTTGCTCCGTAATCCCCGAAACGGTAACGATAATCGGGTCAAGCGCGGTATATGCAGCCTTGTCTATTGAAATCGCGCCGTCTTTGGCAACTTTCCCCACGGTGAACGGTATTGTGGAAATCACGACGTCTTCGTAGGCAGGAGGGCCCACGCGGATGATACGCATCTGATAATCGCCGCTTTCTGCGGGGGCTAAAAGCCAATTCGTAGTTTCGTCCAAAGTCAGCGCGCGGCTTTCACCTCTTTCGTAGTCTCCCGATGCGGTCTGCTGGAAAATAGCTAAAACATTGTAGTCACCCTCTTTGATTTGAGAAAGGTAGCCTGAATAATCGAAGTTAATGACTTCGTTAGGGTCAAAGTTGCTTTTTTCCAGTTGAATGTACTCGTTGCCGTATGCCAGCGCAGCCATAGGGATGAGAGAAGCGCACAGTACCAGCGCCAAAGTCAGGGATAGTGCTTTTTTCATATTGATTTCCTCCTGATATTTTTATTGCCGCTCCGGGAGTATTCTGAACCGCGCTCGAATCAGATAAATCAACGTGTATTCGAGTTTTGCCACAGTATTACTCCCAATACTGCAAGTATAGCAATATCAGAAGAGAATTACAACTAAAGTTTACCACATGACAAAACGGTAAATAACTCTTGACTTGACCCCGCTGCTTAGGTTACGATTACGAGGCAGATCAATTCTATGTTTTTAATCCCCCCGGCAGTAAACCGTCCAAGTTCGGACATCTGTCGAACCCGGGGGGTCATTTACTGAAGGACTCAAAGCCAATGAAAGCGGTAATATTCGATTTGGACGGGACGCTGCTCGATACGATCGAGGACATTGCCGACAGCATGAACGACGTCCTGGACCGTTACGGCTATCCTCGCCACAGCATCGCGGAGTATAAGCTGTTCGTCGGCGACGGGGCGGCAAACCTTGTAAGGCGCTCAGTCTGCGGCGCAGATGTTACCGGGGATACACTTGCCAGGCTTGAGGAAGGATACAGGGCGGAATACCTCAAACGGCACGCTGACAAGACTAAACCGTACGACGGGATACCGGAGCTGCTGAAAGCGCTTGCAGACCGCGGAGTCAAGTTGGCGGTATTATCCAACAAGCCGCACGACTCGACCGAAAAAGTCATGGCGTATTACTTCCCGGACGTTACGTTCGACGCCGTCATCGGACAGCGTCCGGGGCGCCCGATCAAGCCTGACCCCTGCGGCGCGTTTGAGATACTTGAAATCCTGGGCGCGGAGAAGGAAGAAGTGCTTTATATTGGCGACACCGATACCGATATGCTGACGGCAAAAGCCGCCGGCCTCAAAGCTGTCGGCGCTCTGTGGGGGTTCAGGGACAAAGCGGAACTTGCTGCAAACGGCGCCGACCTGTACGCCGTACACCCGATGGATCTAGTGGATCTACTCTTGTTATAGTGAAAAACGCCACTTTGGCGTTTTTCACTTTTGTACACGCATAAGCCGGCACAATATAAATTAAGAACAAAACCACTAAAGCCTTTTTCGTTTTTTATATGCGATAAACTCTTTGCGTTCCTCGGCAATATCCCAAATCTCCGACATGGCGATTTTTGCTTTAACGGTTTTTCGAAGTAAATGACCGCCGGACAAAATAAGCAATCCGTCCGATTTCATAATGCGATAGACTTCTCTCAGGAAAGTGTTCGTATCAGAAATGTGGTGGAACATATCTATGGCGAAAACGATGTCGGCAACTTCATCAACAATGCCACTATCGTAACCGTGCGCCAACTTCAGGTCGTAATTTTGGTAACCGCCCGCTTCCAGTTTTCTTTGCGTTTCTTCTAAAGCCAGTTCTACCAAATCAACAGCTATCGCTTTACCGGCTGCTCCTACAAGCTGTGCCATTTCGACTGTATAACGACCGGGGCCGCAACCGTAGTCAACGACGGTCTGACCTGGCTTGATGCCGAACGATTCAGTCCTTGTCTTCACATGGGGATACACATGGTCGGCGATATTCATAAAGACTTGCATGAGGCGAAACTCATTATTATTCAACTTTCTTTGTATCATCACAGCAAATAGCCTCCATTTTCTTTTTTTGTGTACTGGAAACGATGCGGTTGATTTCAGCTTCGCTGAACCCTAAAAATTTCAACAAGGAGTTGTGCGCTTCGGGCGAGTTATTCTCAAGCGCTTCATGTATCTGGAGAAAAACTTCTTCTCCGATTCCGAGCGGGGCAAGAGACGCCATAATTGTCTTTATGTCGATTCCAAAAAGAGGTAACTCTGTGCTTGGCGCATGATGGAGAAGCGCGGCGATTTTTTCCTGGCTCTCTTTTATCTCTTTAGCTTTGACGTTTAGCATTTGAAGCGTTCTCTCTAATATCTCCCGCTCCTCGTTGCTCTCATGACTTAGTATTTGCACGATTTCCGCAAGCGGAACCCCCGCGTCACGATAGGTGCATATCTTCTCCAAACGCTCCACCGAATCTTCCGAGTAAAGGCGATAATTTGATTCGCTGCGCGCTTCCGCTGTGAGAAGCCCTATTGATTCATAATAAAGAAGCGCGGTGCGCGATAACCCTGATCTCTTGCATAACTCCCGGATGGTGTACATTTTCTCATCTCCATATAACGAGTATAAACTATAAAGTAATAGACATGTCAAGTAATAATTTGAACAGCTCAGAGACTTTGGCTGTTAATGCAGAATATACCACTATTTATTATCAATGTATTCGCAATTTTGCGAATACATTGAAATAAACACTAATACATGGTAGTATTGGTGATAACAGATTATGCCAAATTTTACTATAATCGGTATTGTATGGAGGTAGTCGCTAATGCCGCGATCAATGCGGTGAAGAGATCAGCTTGCACATCCGGGTTCGCTTGTGACAAAAAAGCTAAACGCCTATGAAATCTGTGAAATATGAAAGCGAGGCGGTTTTTATCGGCCACCAATGGTACGAAGACGCGGTGTTTTACCATATCTACACTTTCGCTCTGGCGGGGGCGCCTTTCCGCAACGACTACGGCGAAACTGCGCACCGGCTCGACGGGATCGGGAAGTGGATACCGCATATCAAGGAATTAGGCTGCAGCGCCGTACTGCTGAGCCCCGTGCTGAAATCAGTTTCCCACGGCTATGATGTGACGGATTATTTCAACGTCGATAATCGCCTCGGCTCGAACGAGGATTTCAGGGCGCTGGTCGCGGACTTTCACAACAATGGGATCAGGGTCGTCCTGGATAGCGTATTCAACCACTGCGGGCGTGATTTTTTTGCCTTCAAGGAGCTTCTCAACGGCAATACAGATTTCGCGCCATGGTTTTCCGGCGTGGATTTTTCCCGCCAAAGCCCAATGGGCGACCCGTTTAACTATGATACATGGAGCGGCTACTACGAACTGGTCAAGTTTGACCTAAGCAACGAGGCGGTATCAGACTATCTGCTGGAAGCCGCCCGGTTTTGGATAGAAGATTTTGATATCGACGGCATGCGTCTTGATTCCGCCAATGTTCTGAGCTTTGACTTCATGCGGCGCCTCAGGCGGGAGATGGCCGCGATGAAGCCGGATTTCTGGCTTATGGGCGAGGTCGTGTCCGGGGATTATTCCGGATGGGTCGACCCGTACGTCCTTCACAGCGTGACGAATTACATTACGTACAAAAGCCTGTTCTCCAGCCACAATAATAACAACTTGTTTGAGCTGGCTAATTGTCTGACGCAGGCTATACCCGACAACGGCGCCTCACTGTATAATTTTTTGGATAATCACGATCAGCCCCGTATTGCGAGCAATGTCACAGACCCGGCGCATCTGCGCACGCTTTACACTTTGCTATTCACTCTACCCGGCGTCCCGTCTATATACTACGGAAGCGAATGGGGGATAAAGGGGGAGAAAGAAAACGGTTCGGACGCCCCGCTGCGCCCTTTTATAGATATATCGGATCCGCCGGACGACGCTGCGGGTTTAGCGGAGTACATCAAAAAGCATATTGCCCTGAGAAAAGAGCAGGCGCCTTTAAGGTACGGCGGCTACAGGCAGGTATATCTTGACTACAGAAAGCCTTTCGTCTTTGAACGATTTTATAACAGCGAAAACGTTATCACAGCCGTAAACATCGGGGAGTCGGAGGAGCGGATCAGCCTGGACGGCTGCGTCGCGCTGCGCGATCTTTTGACAGGCGAGTTCTTTGAACCGTCCGATATCCCCCTTGCGCCTCACTCTTCGAGAATACTCAAAGGAACGTAACTGTCAGGATCAGGGATCAATGGATAAAAGCAGATGCTGAGCAGTTGCATGGAAAACCTGTATGGATAAAGCGAATAAGAAGACGCTCGGAAGGCTCGCCCTGTTTTCCGCTGCGTTTTTGTGGGGTCTTTCTTTCGTGGCGATGAAAAACGTACTGACAAACATCCCGACGCTTTATGTTCTGGCGATCAGGTTCTGTGGCGCCGCCCTGATACTGCTGCCCTTCTGCGCGCGGAGTTTGAAAAAGATCGATAAAAAATACATCGCAAGCGGCGCTTTGATGGGCGCGATCCTGCTGCTCGCGTATATATCCCAAACTTATGGGTTAAGCATGACGACGCCCGGCAAAAACGCGTTTCTGACGTCAGCGTATTGCATTATCGTTCCTTTTCTATATTGGATACACATCTACCAGCGATATTATCAGTTCCCGGGTCTTCTCAACAGCGGCGCCCTTAAAAAAAACGACGGTCAGCGAAATGAGCGCGAGCGATATCGCCAGCGCGACGCCAGTATCCAGCAGCGTATGCACCCCAAGATACATTCTGGAAAACGCGACAAGAACAGGTAACAGGAAAAATACCGCCTTGAGCGGTTTTTGCTTTACCTGCGTCCCGAGAGAGCCGAACAGCGCCGTCGAGCTTTGTGTATGGCCGCTGGGGAAAGAGTATCCCGTAGCGTGCTCCAGCGCGGACGGGACCGGTTTGAGCGCCGGCGCCGCAATCCAGGGCCTGTCGATACGGAAGGTTATTTTCATACCCTGGACGGTGAGCCCCGAAAGAAAGTATGAGATGCCTATCACATAGGCCGTCCGTTTGCTTATACACCAGAATATGGCGCACAGGATCACTACGGCGACCGTTTCTTCCCCGAGTTGGGTTATAAGGCCGAATAAGGCGTTAAGAAACGGCGAGCGAATGCCTTCAATGAGTTGCAGCAGTTCCATACGCTAACCTCCTTAATCTTGCGGCACGGCGGCTCCTGATTTTGCACTAGCCTGTCGTTTCATGTAGATCCCCATTGCGATTCCGCACGCAATAGTAAGTAGCGCGCAGCATAGAATCATGATATACACGCCCATGTAGTCGCCAGACTGCCGGTCGAGCAGGACTCCGGCCAGATAACCGCACGTAGCGGCGATCAGTATGCTGAGCTGGATGTAGCTCCAGTTGAGCGCGTAGTGCTTCTGGCCGAAAAGTATGCGCATCGAAGCTGTCGAATGAACGGTTCCGCAACCATAGCTGAGCCCGCCGATGAGCAGGCCCGCCATAACGAGAAAGCCGCTGTCCGCCGCGTTCCCCGCGAAAAGAAGGATGGACGCCAGCAGCAGCGTTCCGCCGCATAACATGATCACTCGGGCTGTGCTGAGTTTATCCACAAGAACGCCCCCGACTATATTAGCCGTCCCGTTTGCCGGCGAATACAGCATGCCCAGAATCGCCGTCAGCCCTAAATGGATCGCGATACTCCCGCCAAAATCGATTATCATAAGGCCGCTTGCGCGTATAACAGTATTGAACACGAATAAAATCCAGAAAGAAGGCATGCAGAACATCTCCGTCGGCCTGAATTCTCTTTGCTCGATATTCTCGGCGCGAACCGGCGCCGGCGGCAGATTGTCGGAGGCGCCCGGAGGTCTTGCAAAAGGTATCGTCGCCATGAGCAGCACGGATGCGATGACGCCCACCCATCGTATCGTCTGCAAAACGCCAACGGCCGGAACAAGGACGCTGCACAAAGCGCCCATCAATATAGGCGCAACGCTGAGGGCGAGCATGATAGTTCCGACCATCTTGCCCGGATGATCCGGCGCCCATTGAATATAGAGCGAGTAGCCTGAGGTAGACGAGATCCCTACGGAAGCCGCGCTTATAACGCCAAAAAGTATAGTAGCCATTAATAACGCGGTATCCGGTTTGTCCAGAGGAAGAAACGGGAACATACCAAAACCGACAAGCAGGCCCACCGCTCCGATCGCTACGATAACACGGTTGGAAAGCTTCTTGAGCAGAAATCCTGCGCCAAGCAGAGACAGGCAGATAACGACGTTATGCACGCTGAATATCAGGGACAGGTCGCTTGCGCGCCAGGTCGGAAATATCTTTGCCAGTTCGTCGCGAAAATAAGTCCAGACAAACAAAACGCCAAGGAAAAAGCCATTCGCGGCCGCCGCGATAAAATACTGCCAACGGGTCGTATATTTCATATATGTACTTACTCCAAACTATGCCATTGGTTTCAAATCCGGATCGATTATCAGTTGTGCCTCAGTGGCGGCCTGAATATCTTCGACCGTAAATTCGGGATTATACTCTTTGAGCACGATGCCTTTATCCGTTACTTCCATAACGCCCATCTCGGTAACGATGAGATTCACGCAGTTGACAGCCGTGAACGGCAGTTTGCAAAGATTCAATATCTTATGCGCGCCCTTTGCCGTGTGTTCCATTGCAACTATGACTTTCTTCGCGCTGACCACGAGATCCATCGCGCCGCCCATACCGGGCACTTTTTTACCGGGTATAATCCAGTTGGATAAGTTGCCTTTTTCGTCGACCTCAAGCGCGCCGAGCACCGTCGCGTCGACATGGCCGCCGCGGATGATCGCAAACGACGTTGCTGAGTCAATATAAGCGCCTTCCGGCGCTACCATCGCCGGGCTGCCGCCCGCGTCGACAATGTATACCGGGTCTTTATTTTCTTCCGTGACGACTCCGGTTCCGATTATCCCGTTTTCTGAATGGAGCAAGACGCGCACATCTTCCGGCAGATACTGCGGCACCAGCGTCGGCAGACCTATGCCAAGGTTGACAACATCGCCGTCGTGCAGTTCTTTCGCGACTCGAGCCGCAATAAAATCCTTTATCAGAGCCTTATCCATTATTTTGCGCACCTCCGTCTACAATATAGGTTACATACACGCAGGACGTGACTATGTCCTCCGGCTTTATGAATCCGACTTCGACCAGGTTGTCCGCTTCGGCGATGACGACGTCGGCGGCCGTCGCCATCGCTACGTTGAAGTTGCGCGTCGTGCCTTTGTATCAATATAACTGGAGTGCAGTTTCGGCAGGTCTTGATGTGACGGCTCCGCACTTCTTGAAGTTCCGTTTCCGCAGTTCTTGACATGCTGTTCCTGCACTTCTTGAAGTGCTTTTTCCACAGGTCTTGGTGGCGTCGGCCCGTCCTGTTGGTATGGGGCCTGCGCTTCGGGTGCGGCGTCTGCGCCCTCATTATGATGTGCAGAATCTGCAGGTCTTAAATCTTCCTGCGTGGTGAATGGCGCGCTGTCGTAGCTGTCACCCCTGTTTTCGCAATATTCGTCCGTGAGACCGGCACGCGCGAGGTATATCTGGTTGGCGTCGCCCCGGCCGCAGCGGTGCTCCCATATGAGCTCCATCGCTTTTAGCTCCTTGACGCATTCGATGATGCGGCGGTACGAGACCTGTGTCTCGTCGGCAAGCGACTGGCGCGTGTAGATTATGAAAACTTCGCCATTGTCATTTATCCAGTTGTTAAGCTTCGAAAGCTGGAAGCGGTTCAGCAGGAAAGTGTAGACCACTTTGGCTTCAAGCGACAAAGGCGTGTACCTCTTGTCATAGAACAGCCAGCGCGGCATCTGCAGGTGGTAGAACGATTGTATGTCCGACTGCCTCATAAGGCTGAAGCCAGGCCTGTTTGACAATGTAGCTGCTTTCATATAGATTCCTCCAATCAAGGTTAAGCATAGAAAAACCGCCCTCATGGAGAGCGATGTCCCTACTGCCTGTTTGCGAGTGTCTTAAAGTGCCTGTTTGCGAGTGTCTTAAAGTCTTTGACCTTTTTAGTGAAACTGTGTTATATTAGTAGTCGCAAAGGGGATGAATTCAATGGTTAAGCAAGACGCGATCAATGGGATAAGCACCCTGCCGGACACTGCGACATGGGACGATATAATGTACTACCTATATGTCAACCAAAAAATAGATAAAGGCCTGAGCGATATAGAAAACGGCGCTGTGCTCACACAGAGCGAGGCACGCGAAGCGCTGCGCAAAGGCTCGGCATATGTCTACGAGTTGCTCAAGGACGAGTTAGCGGGGTCACAGAGTAACAGCAGGTCTTGAAAGCTCATTACTGCGCTGCCCTTGCTTTCGTAATAAAGCAGCATTTCGGGAATCTTCTTTTTGTCATAACTCGTAACGCAGTCAGATAAGACGGTCACTTTGTAGTTTGATTTGAGCATGTTATAGCAAGTCGATTTGACGCAAGCAATCGCGTCCGCTCCTGTCAGAAAGAACTCGCCAATTTCATTGTTGCTTATAAAGTCTGCAAAGCCCTCACTGGTTAACGCGTTCCCTTTGGATTTTGTAAAGACATTTTCTGAAACTATATTCAAATCCGGAACCAGTTCAAACCCGTGCGTATTAGGTTTGAAAGTCCTCGTTCCGGCTGACAGGTTTTCGTGCCGTATATAAACAACATGAATACCATGACCGGACGCCCAATCTATAGCCTTGTTGATCATGTCAATGATATCCTTGTAGTTCTTCGTTATGTCATTCTGAATATCGATCACTACCAAAGCTTTATTCTGCATATTGCTGCCTTCCTAGACCTTATTGACCGGTTGTCTGATGATTGCTTTCTCGATAATATTCGCGTTCATTCTGTTACAACCCCCTTTTTCTATAGTATATCATGCGAAACAGGGCAACAGTGTGTCTTGTTTATTTTGGAAATTACATTTGCAGATAGACTCTTTTCCTTCTCATCCATCTACTATTTTCACGTCTGCACCGCCAAGGAGCATAGACTCCAGCAGCGCGAACTCGCGGCGGATCTCTTTTTGCTTGTCCTGCCGGTCGCCTATGATCCGCATGGTCACATCGCTCCTGCTTCCGCTTGATTCCGTGATCGTGTACAGTATCTCCCACTCATAGTCATACATAGTGACCTGATACTGCAACCGCCCAAGCCTTGTGTCGCTAAGTATCAATTCACCTTTTTGGAGTTCAATGATGTCATAGATCGTGTTGAAAATATCACCTTTTGAGTTTTGGTATGTCTTTCTGCCCACCATAGACTCTCATCGCCTCCTTTCATGGTTACACTTCAGAGGGGTGTCCGGGCGATGCTTTTTTGAGGCTTCTACAAATGTTCCGGGGTATATGAGCAGTGGCTTTCGCCTCCTGCTTCGCAACCAGCCTCAAAAAAGGCAG
>Ga0082212_10007029_pt1 | contig 14985 bp, 12 predicted proteins | sample TergutNt197P3_FD_71548 | JGI IMG/M metagenome (GOLD analysis project Ga0082212, IMG submission 71548) | Neocapritermes taracua P3 segment gut microbial communities from Petit-Saut dam, French Guiana - Nt197 P3 | ecosystem: Host-associated > Arthropoda: Insects > Digestive system > Gut ...
CATAACACCTTTCTGGAATACTGCGACGCTTTTGCCGAAACCGAGTTTGAAGAAGTGATACTGCTTTGCCAGAGTACGACGGGCGCGTTCGGCGTTTATACCAACCGCGCGATCAATACAGTGGCAGACCTTTCGGGTTTGCAATGCCGGGTCACCGCAAACTATATTCCCTTTTTCGAGAAACTCAATATAAGCGGGATTATGATGCCTTCAGCGGAAGTATATGAGGGGATACGTCTCGGCGTTATCGATTCCAATCTGACCAATATATCTTCCTGCACCGCTTTTAAACTCCATGAAGTCACAAATTATTTTACCGGTCTGCCCATGACCTTCGGCGAAATGGTCATCGTCATGAGCCGGCAAACATATAACGCCCTCCCGCAGGACCTTCAAGCCGTTATCGACGAAACAAAAGCTTTTATCTGCGAAACTTGGCTGAACTATCTGCTTACCGTCGAATCCACCGCGAAAACTGTCGTGGCGGGTGAAAACCCGGATTTCAAATGGGTGGATTTACCCGCTTCCGAATTGGCAAAAATCAGTGAGCTGACGATTCCCATGCTTCAAGAAAAAGCCGCCGCAATGGACGCCGCCGGTCTTGACGGTTCGGGCGCCATGGCTTGGCTGCTTGCTCACTCGGTATAAATGATCCGGATCATCAAGTAACGAAATGTTCTGTTTGCCGGACAAAGCTGTTATTTTATTGCAATCATACGGCTTGTCCGGCAAATACTGTATCGGCTGAGGAGGTATAAGTTAAGATATGCTGAACAGGTTTTTCGACAAACTCTCATTGATATGCGTCAGAGCGGCTTCGGTCATACTGTGCATCGTCGCGGCGACGGTGATCGTCAACATAATAGGCAGATTGTTTAACCGGCCTGTCAAGGGGACCTATGAGATCGTGCAATACGGTATACTGACAACTATGTGTTTAGCCATTTGCAGGACCGGTTTTGTTAAGAAACACGTGCGGGTGGAAATGATATCGGACCTTCTGCCGGCAAAACCGAGAGCCGTTGCGGAATGTTTGCAAATGCTTGTTTCCGTGGCCGCGTTCGGGGTGGTTCTGATTTTATTGTGTACTAAATTGATCCCGGAAATGCTGGCGAGCGGCAGACTCACCGACATTTTCAGGTTCCCGTATTATATAGTTTACATAATTCTCGCGGTAGGTATGTTCTTGGCGGCGCTGACGTTTTTATATCAGGCCATACTGTCCGTTTCGCTTTTGTTCGCCAAAGGCCGCGGCAATGACCCGAAAAACAAAATCGACGCCGACGTTCTCGGCTGAGCCGCTACGGAAATTTGAAAGGATAATATGCAATGATGGTATCAAGCGTTACGATCGGCATTATTTCAATGGCAGCGTTTATTGTCTTGATCGTATTCGGTATCCCGGTCAGCGTCTGTATGATGGTTGCTGGTATCGGCGGCTGTATGTTTCTGCTGACAGTTCCGAGTTCAGCGTATAATTTTTTGAGCGACAATTTTATACACACTTTTACCGGCTACATAACATCTGTAATACCCATGTTCATGCTGATGGGAGAAATAGCGTCGGAATCGGGAATCGGCTCAAATCTTTTTAAATCGACGCAAATAATCGCCGGCAGGATGAAGGGCTCTTTGGCAAGTGCGGTACAGGTAGCTTGCGCGATCTTCGGCGCCATCTGCGGTTCCGGAGCGGCAACGGCGGCGCTGATGTCCCGCGCGGCCTATCCGGAAATGAAACGCTATCACTACTCCGACGAATTGGCGACAGGCTGTATTTCCTCCGGCGCCTCTTTGGCGACGCTTATACCGCCGAGTCTCGTACTTATAGCGTTCGGCATCGCGGCCGAGGAATCCATAGGCAAGCTTTTTATGGGAGGAGTATTCACGGGCATAGTCCTTATGGTCCTTTTTATTATCGTCATACAGATATGGTGTGTCGTCAAACCTGACGCCGCGCCCAAGACAGAGGCTACAAGCATGAAAGAAAAACTCAAAGCATTCAGGGAAGGATGCTTCATTGAGATTTTCTTGGTTTTCGGACTGTCAATGGGAGGTATGTTCGCCGGTTGGTTCACCCCCACTGAATCGGGCGCTGTCGGTATTTTCGGAATGATTCTCGTTGCGCTTTTCACGCGCAGATTTACGTTCAAGGGATTTCTTAAAGCATTGGAAAACACGCTGATCTCAAGCGGCATGATCTATTGCCTTATTGCCGGCGCCGGTGTTTTGGGCAAAATGCTCACACTGAGCCGGATACCGATGATGCTCGGAGATTATGTCATGTCCCTTAATATACCGGTCGCCGTCGTTATTTTTGTGATCACAATAATTTACCTCATATTGGGCTGTTTTATCGACGCAACGCCCATGGTCCTCCTGACCACGCCCATATTCCTGCCTGTGGTCCAGTCACTCGGCTACAGCGCCGTCTGGTTCGGCTGTTACGCGGTCGTATTATGCGGACTCGGCGCAATTACGCCCCCCGTCGGTATGTCTTGCTTTGTTGTTGCGGGCACCTGCGACGGAGTACAGCTCCAAAAGGTATTTAAAGGAAGCATGCCGTTTTTGCTCACATTCGTAATAATGACCGTGCTCATGTCATTTTTCCCCGCGATCGCGACTTGGCTCCCGAACGTTGTGTTCGGCTGAGAATATTATGATAATCGGAGTGAATGTGTTATGATCGACGTTTCCAAAATCTCTGTCAGGGACAAAATGATGCCTGAAGACGAATTCATGAAGTACCACAGGGAAGCGCTTGCGCTTTGGCCGACCGGCAAGGAAGTGGACCTTGAGGAGGCCGTGGCGTACAACAAAAGCTTGCCTGATGACAAAAACATGAACAAAATGCTGAAAAAATACAAGGCCGAAGGGAAAACAAGCCTCTATCCCCGCTCCGGTACTCCCGTACTGGAAGAGGAGATCAAGCTGCTCCGGTCCCTGAACGAGGTCGACGTATTCATGTTCCCTTTTACCACGGACTCATACAGCCGGAACCTGAAATTTGACATGGCGCAAAAGGGCCTTGAAGAGAGCGTTAAGACCGGCAAGGCAAAACTCAACGGGTTTCCGATCGTTAACCACGGCGTAAAAAATACGCGCCGTGTCGTCGAGTCCTGCAAGGGAGCCTTTGACGCCCGAAGCTCACGCGAAGGCCAGCTGATCATTTCCGAAATCGCTTTCGCGTCCGGTATGAGCGCGATCCCGCAGAGCATGTTCGGATGGCTTTCCGGCTACGACAAACGCGCCACCTCGGAAGAATGCATAAGGACCTGTCAACTCAGCGCAAGACTGTCGGGTTACTACGCCGAGCGCGGCCATATCATCAACCACGCTTGCCACGGCTGGTTGGCCAACGGTATAATACCGACTTACGTGGGCATAGCCTGCATGCTTCTGGAAGCTTTGGTTTCGGCCGGACAGGGCGCGAAGAGCTTTTCGCCCATGGTCAATTTCAACGGGAATATGGCTCAAGACCTCGGCGAATTCCGGGCGACCGAAAAGCTGTTCCGCAAGTATATGGACAAATACGGACACCCGGACTGCGAGATACCCGGCTCTATCGGCAATCAGTCTTTCCTTTATCCTTTCCCGAGGGATGTTGGAATGGCTTTCGGCTATATCAGCTACACCGCCATGCTCGGCGCCATTGCGAAACTCCCCGCCTGCTCGGTCAAGACAGTGGACGAAGCGCTCGGCGTCCCGAGTATCGAGGCCCACCAACAGACTTACAGGGCCGCGAACTGGATATACAATGTGGTCCGTCAGCAGGACCCGGAACTGAGTTCCAAGGAGATCGAGACCGAAGAGCGCATGACGGAACTCGCCGTCGGCGCTATAATCGAACGCGTTATGGAACTCGGCGACGGGGACGTCTGCGTGGGTATCGTTAAAGCTTTGGACGAGGGAGTTTTGGATTCCCCGTTTGCAATATGCATGTATCTTCAGGACAACACTCTCGGCGTTCGCGACCTTCAGGGAGCCATGCGCTATTTGGAGTACGGCAATGTGCCGATCCCGGAAGAAGTCCGTGAGTTCAGCCGTGAAAAAATCAGAGAGCGCGAAGAATACGAAGGGCGCAAAATGACCTATAAGGTCTCCGTTTCGGATATGTGGACTTTGGGCGAGGGCATGCTCATTCCCCCGAAAGAGATGATAGTTTACGAGGACGACGCGCAAAACCCCTATATCGAGGACGTAAAAAAAGCAAAACCCACCATCGTCACCGGCACCGTCGGAGTGGATTCTCATGTTATCGGCACAAAACTGATCTCAAGAGTATTGCGCGACTGCGGTTTCACAGTTGCCGCCTTGGGCGCTCAAACCCCGACCGAGGAATTCATTAAAGCCGCCCGGGAGACGGCCGCGGACGCCATTATGGTCTCATCTCTCTACGGCATGGCGGAACAGGACCTTACGGGTTTCCGTGAAAAATGCAACGAGGCCGGCTTGGACGGCGTGCTTTTGATGCTCGGCGGAAATCTCGGCGTCGGAAAACACGATTTTAAGGACGACGAGGAAAAATTCAGGAAACTCGGTTTTGATCTTGTTTATCCGCCCGACGCTTCCATTGAAACCTCGGTGCTGGACTTATGCAAAGAACTGAAATCAAGAGGCAGGATATAAACAACTCTGCCCCCACGAGGTTTGTCTATGAGCAAAATCAGGCTTTTTATTGATTTCGGAAGCACATTTACAAAAGCGGTGGCCTTCGATCTTGATAAAGAAGAGCTGCTTGCCCGAACTCAAGCCCCCTCCACGGTCGATCACGACGTCGCCGCGGGCCTCGATTCGGCACTCGCGGAGATGAAAAAGATCATTCCGCTGAGTGAAACTGAAATCAGCCGAGCCGTCGCCACCAGCAGCGCGGCCGGAGGGCTGAGCATGCTGTGCATAGGATTGGTTCCGGAATATACGACCGAGGCCGGCCGTTTGGCCGCCCTCGGCGCCGGAGCAAAAGTCACCGGGACTTATTCCTATGAGCTGTCTGTATCCGAAACTGAGGAAATAAAAAAAGCAAAGCCCGATATCATACTTCTGACCGGCGGCACGGACGGGGGAAATAAAGACGTCATTACGCATAACGCGGAGATTTTGGCCAAAACCGGCGCGGCTGCCGGTCATATTATTGTCGCCGGCAATAAGTCGGCAAGTTTTCGTATAAGCGAAATATTTGAAAACGCAGGCATTTCGGCGCATTTAACGGAAAATGTGATGCCCGAACTCGGTAAAATCAATTTCGAACCCGTTAACAAGCTTATTCGCGAGATCTTTCTCGGTCACATCATACACGCAAAGGGCATCGCCCGCATAGACAGCATTATTGACGGGGTCCTGATGCCGACTCCGTCAGCCGTGCTTGAAGCCGCCAAACTCATAGCGCTCGGCATTCCGGGCGAAATGAACGGAATGGGAGAACTGCTGCTCACGGACGTCGGAGGGGCGACTACCGACGTTTATTCGATTGCCGCCGGTTACCCCATGCAGGAGGGCACGGTCATGGTCGGTCTTCCGGAACCCTATGAAAAGAGAACAGTGGAGGGGGACTTGGGGCTGTATCACAATCTCGATGTGCTGACAGACATCGCCCGCGCAGACGGCGCCGCGGTCGGAGGCGAACCGGAACCGGATGAAGAAACTCTCATGTCATTACGCTCGGCGCGCAGCGTGCCCGGCACGCCGAAGCAGGAAAAACTTCAAATGATGCTTACGCGATTGGCTGTTAAAGCAGCAGTTGAGCGTCACGCCGGCAGCATCGAAAGACTGGTGACGCCCGGCGGCATGATACGCAGACAGAGGGGCAAGGATTTGACGGGCTTGAAACTGGTGATAGGCGCCGGAGGTCCCGTGTCGTTTTCCCCGGATCCGCGCCGGGTATTGGAGGGCGCCGCGGGGGGCTCTGAAAACTCTGTCGCGCTGAAACCGGAAGCTCCGAATTTTTTTATCGACTCAAAGTATATTCTTTTCGCGATCGGCCTTTTGTCGCGGGATGAACCGCAAAAAGCGCTGAATATAGCAAAAAAATATCTTAAGCAAGTATAAATCTAAAGGCTGTCGAAGGGTAATGACATGGCGAAAAAACAAATCGACAAAACATATCTGTTTGAGCGCGCGCCCGTACGGCGCGCAGTGATCGAGCTTGCCGTACCCACCATCATAAGCCAAATCATATCGCTCGTATACAACATGGCGGACACTTTTTTCGTCGGAAGGCTCGGCGACCCCAATCAGGTCGCCGCCGTATCGCTCGCGGCGCCCATGATGCTCTCGCTTACGGCGCTTGCAAATCTCTTCGGAATAGGAGCGGCAAGCCTCGCCTCCCGTTCTCTCGGGGCAAAGGATACGGAAACCGCGAAACGCGCCACGGCATTCGGATTTTACGCGGCTCTTATCGTCGCCGCGCTCCTCTCGCTTTCGGCTTTGTCTTTTAAAGGCTTTTTCCTTGACATATTGGGGGCCTCGGGAGATATGAGAGTTTTCACCGGCGATTACATGTTTTGGGTGTTCACCGTCGGCGCGATACCGTCTCTCTTGTCCATGATATCAGCGCACTTTATCCGAGCCGACGGAGCGCCGCGCGTCGCCGGACTCGGCCTTTCGGCCGGCGGACTCATTAACCTTGTTCTCGACCCCATTTTTATCTTCGATTTCGGATTGGGCATGGGGGTCAAAGGGGCGGCGTTCGCGACATTCATTTCCAATATGATAACTTTTATCTACTTCATGCGCTACTTTTACATCAACCGTAAAACAACATGCGCGGGTCTTAGTCCGAGCATGTTTTCACTCAAAGCGGATATATCGCGACCGGTATTGACCATAGGTCTTCCTTCAATGCTTCAAACGCTGCTCGCTTCCGTATCAAACGCCATGCTTAACCGATTGGCGGCCCCGTTTGAGGGGGCAGCCGTCGCCGGTCTCGGTATAGTCAAAAAAGTCGACACCATCCCGATGAGCATAACCATTGGGATTTCGCAGGGCGTTATGCCGATGCTCGGTTTTAACCACAGCGCGGGAACCGCGGCTCGCATGAAGGAAGCGGCAAAGATGGCGCTTGTTCTTTCGGTCGGATTCTCGCTTATATGCGTCGCCGTGTTCGAAATATTCCCCGCCTCTGTCGTCAAACTCTTTATAAACGACGCGCAAACCGTGACATACGGCGCGTTTTTCCTGAGAATCATGTGCGTATCAACACCCATGATGGCGGTCGGCTTCCTGATGATAACACTTTTTCAGGCCGTCGGGGAAAGCAAACCGGCTCTTATACTGTCGGTGCTTCGAAAAGGCGTGGTGGATATACCGCTCATGCTGCTTATAAATCTGCTGATACCTTTATACGGTCTGGCTTTCGTACAGCCCGCGACGGAGTTAACGGCGATGGTCGCGGCTGTCGTTTTGTATCTGCGGTTTTTGAGAAAAAAAGCCGGACCCGACGTCAATACAAAAATATGATACGAGAGGAGAAACAGCAATGATACGAAAATACCCGCATCTTTGCAGCCCCATCACGATAGGCAATGTCACCTTCCGCAACCGCATGTTCGGCGCGCCTTTGGGCGGCACCGACATTACGCACGACTGCTGCGTCGGGCGCAGCTCGGTCGGCTTTTATGAGATGCGCGCCAAGGGAGGCGCGGCGGCGGTGACTATCAGTGAATGCGTCGTTCACCCCGAGACCGACCGCTCTCATATGTTCCGCTTGGACGACAACCTCCCCGGCTCTCTGGCGAGCTTCACTTTCACCGCCGACGCCATAAGGCGGCACGGAGCCGTACCGAGTATAGAACTGTCACACGGCGGCATGTACGCCGGCTCTTACATCCTTGAGCGCAAACCCGGTGAAAATCCGGTGAAATACAGTTCAAGTCCCGGCGTTACAGACGACGGCTTTGTGATCAAAGAGCTGACCAAAGAGCAAATATCCGATATCGTAAAGAGCTACGGCCGCGTTGCCGGTCTCGCAAAACGCGCGGGCTTTGAGATGGTCATGATACACGGCGGACACAGCTGGCTGATTAACCAATTCCTCTCCGACGCCTTCAACCGCCGCACGGACAAATACGGCGGCAGTTTTGAAAACCGCTGCCGCTTTATGCTCGAAGTCACGGACAGCGTGCGGGCGGCGGTGGGCCCGGGGTTCCCGATCGAATTCCGTATGAGCGGAGCTGAGGGCATCGCCGGCGGATACGGGCTCGAAACCGGCATTGAGATCGCGAAAGTCATTGACGGCAAAGTCGATCTCATCCACGTTTCCGCAGGTTCGCATCACTCCGGTTTCGCAATGACGCATCCTCCCATGTTCTCCCCGCGCGGCGTGAACGTTAAACTTGCCGCCGAAATCAAAAAACACGTAAAAACTCCGGTGGCAACAATAGGCGGGCTTATCGATCCCGCCATGATGGAAGATATTATAGCGACCGGAAAAGCCGATGTGGTATATATGGGACGCGCCCTCTTAGCGGATCCCGAGATACCGTGGAAGATCATGGAGGGCAGAGAAGACGAGACAGTAAAATGCCTGCGCTGTTTTACCTGCATGGCCGAGCGCGTGCAGACGCAGACAAGGCGCTGCACATTAAACCCCTTTATCGGCCGGGAAACCGAAGGCTTTGAGATCCAAGCGGCAAGAAATCCGAAGAAGGTGCTTATCGCGGGAGGCGGTCCCGGAGGACTGCGGGCGGCGCTCACCGCGGCGATGAGGGGGCACGAGGTAATACTCTGTGAAAAAGAAGCCCGGCTCGGAGGCATATTGAACTGTGAAAGAGACGTTCCTTTTAAAAGGGAGATGTATGACTATACGTCCGTAATGGAAAAGCTTCTGCGAAAAGAAGGCGTCGACATACGTTTGAATACCGAGGTCACAAAGGACTACGCGGAAAAACAAAACGCGGACGTTCTTATTTGCGCGATAGGTTCGACGCCGATAGTGCCGCCGCTTCCCGGTATAAACGGCGCTGACGTCGTGCTTGTTAACGACCTGCCCGAACGGCGAAACGACGTCAAAGACAGCGTCGTCGTGCTCGGGGGCGGACTTGCCGGCTGCGAAGCCGCCGTGCATTTCGCGGACGAGGGCAAGACCGTCACGGTAGTGGAGATGCGAGACACTCTCGCTCCCGACGCCAATGTACGCCACCGCCCCATCCTGATAAAAAAGCTTGAAGACAGCGTTAAGATCGAACTCGGGCTGACCGGCCTGCGCGTCGAGGCGGAAGGGCTCGTCTGCGCGAAAAAGGACGGCAGCGAAGCGCTTATCCCCGGCAAGACCGTGGTGTGCGCCGTCGGCCAGCGCCCGCGCGCCGCAGAGGCAAAAGCGCTTTGCGACGCCGCTCCGCGCGTTTACTATATCGGCGACTGCTCGAAGGTGCAAAACATGACCGCCGCCATCTATCAGGGCCACCACGCGGCTAAGGATATATAGATTTGGTTATGGACAGCTATACGATACATCCGCTTCGGGTGGGATCGGCTTTACGGCCGAAAGAACAAACCCCGATCGGCGCTGAGCCGGAGTTGGAGGAGGGCCCGATAATAGCCTATTATGTCGAAGGCCGCGGGCATAAGATAATGGTGGACACGGGCGGCGCCGCACCGGACGGGGTCAGGTGGATGCCGTACATGAGGAAAGAGGGAGAGACGCCGGACGAGGCGCTCGCCAAATTGGGAATAAAGCCTGAGGAGATAGACACTGTTATCATTACTCATATGCACTGGGATCACTCGGGCAACAACGCTCTTTTCCCAAACGCCGTGTTTTACGTGCAAAAGAGGGAATTTGAACATTGGTCGAAGCCGGAAAACCAAGTCCCGCGGGACTTTGACCTCGAGACTGCGTTTGTGAAGGAGTATACACTCGCAGACGGCGACTGCGAGATACTGCCCGGCATATCGGTGATTTTGGCAACGGGGCACACCCCGGGAATGCAGTGCGTGGTCGTGGATACAGACGAGTGCAAGTACACCATAATGAGCGACCTTATCCTCAAGTTTCGCTTTTGGGAAGAAAAGCCGCGGCTGTTAAAGGACGCGGGATATGACTCCGATACATACGCCCGCTTTGTGAAGAAAGCGGACGCTTTAAACGGCAAAGTATTGCCCGGACACGACCCGGAGGTGTTTTCCCGGCAGAAGAGCTATCCCGAAAGGTAAGGAGCCGGAAGCTCTCAGGCGGCGGGAATGTGCGTAAAACAATGTTTCGATGAAACCGGAGCGCGATGCATCCGCTTTAATATATCAGGGACACCACGCGGCAAAGGATATATAAGGCGCAAACGGAAAAAGCCCCAAATTGCTTATAACAAGACGGGGAACGGAAAGCCCTGTGTGCTTTTCGTTCCCCGTCTTGTTATCGCGATTATGCAGATACTTTTCTCGACTCGTCTGTTTGAGCTTTCACTATAGTGCGTATGCCGAACTTATCGTGGATAAACGCAGTCTGTGCCTTAATTAACACAACTCTTTAATTAGGCAACATATCCTTTGTTTTCTCATAAAAGTCGGAGCGGATGGCGTTTAGCTCTGTTTCTGACGGATTATTCCTCATTTACGGATTCATCGATCAGTTAAGCGACTCACCGCAGTATTCGCATATATTTTTACCGCCTGCACTAACTGTATTATTTGCTCCGCAGCCGGAACATCTGATACTTCTTACGTTTTCGGACAGCTCTTTGTCTTTGTCTTTTTGACCTTGGGTTTTATTGACCATATCGGAAGTAATGAAAGACAGTTTCGAGTATGGGAAAAAGCTTTATACCACAGACATTACACTTCAAGTGGTGGAGGGGCTTAAAGTTTTTTACGGACTCCGGTTTATAAGGCTGAAGGAAAAATATACAAAAAATATTTATGCAAATTGTATTGGCAAAATAGCCGAATTTAGTTATAATATTGTTATAAAGGCAATATAGAAATTACCTTTGGATAAAGGAGGAACATTCAAATGCCGAATATTCGATCGAGCGCGTATCTTCGCAACAATTATAATGAAGTTTCAAAATTTTGTCATTCAAAAATGGAACCCGTTTTCATCACCAAGAACGGTCACGGAGACTTGGCAGTTCTTAGCGTTGAGGCTTACGAAAGATTCTGCGGACGTTATGAACTCTACCATTTGCTCGATGAAGCCATCGAAACTGAAAAAGCCGGTGATTTCATGGATTATGACGACTTCATCTCCGATTTGCGGAAAGAAATGGTATGATGTACAAAGTCCGAATTACCAGACCTGCGCAAACGGAAATGCGCGGAATCTACCGGCACATTGCGGAGGAACTCTCTAATCCGATTGCGGCGGAGCGACGTATAGCACTGATTGACGAAGCCATTCAATCCCTGAAGAAGAATCCGGCTCGCTTTGCTCTTGTGCGAGACGATTATTTAGCGTCTAAAGGTTTCAGACTGATCACTGTAAAAAACCATCTTGTGCTTTATATAATCCGTGAAAATGTGCATACCGTTTCGGTCATGCGTGTACTGTACGGGCGCAGGGATTGGAAGCGTTTGCTGAAGGTGGAAACCGAAGAGGATTAACTATCCCACAAATTGAGCGCAACTTTGTCAAATCAGCAAATTTATGCGAGCGGTATTCCCGTAACTATGACGACTTATGTTTGACAACCCTACACCGAAATCTCGATCAATATGCTTGTTGTGTTAACAACAGGCATATAAAATGATATATTATATCCACTAAAAAGCACGAGGTGATCAGTCATGTCAAACACAAGTATGAATATCCGCATGGATAGTGAGGTCAAAAGACAGGCACAGGAATTATTCGCTCAATTTGGCCTCGATATGACAACTGCTGTGAATATGTTTCTGCGGCAGTCTATCAGGCAGCGAGGTATCCCTTTTGTGCTTCAATTAGATCCGTTTTACAGTAAAGCAAATCAAGAACGCTTGCTGAGAGCAGCTGCGCGTATGGAGCAATTCGGCGGAACTGTTCATGAGCTGATCGAGGCGGCAGATGATTAAATCATGGGACGACGAAGCGTGGGATGATTATTTATGCGGCTTTCCAATATAGCGAATGTCATTAAAGATTTAAGAGAATAAAACCGTTTTAGCGCGAAATGATTTAAATAATTCAACAAACCAACCGAGAACAAAGTCATTGACGTTTACCGATTTTCGACTTTCAAGACAGGCTAAACGATATAACAGACGGCAAAAACTGAATATCGTAAAGCGGAAAACGGCTTGTTCATAAAGAAAGGCAAGCCGTTTTTTCGCATCCGATATTCGAGATAACACTTGTACCCTGTTGATGTTCGTCTGACTAAATCTCTTTAGCTGCAAATCGAAATGTCTTAAAACCAAAAAGGCAATTATACCGATAACAACAGCGGAAGAAGCTGATACCGCCCAAAATAAGGGCCTATGTGCTTTCTCCGGAAAGGCAGGACGCGCCGCTTATGTGAGCGCATGCCCGAAACTTCAAATATGCTGTAATCATTTTACTTTAATACCGGATAAAAAAATAATTTGAAATAACGCAACGAACTTGATTTTTTGTTGTCTTTACAGGTGAAGCTTCAAAGAAGCCTAAAGGGGTGAGTAAAAGAATGGACGATGATATGATACTCGATTTGTACCGGGCGCGCGCCGAATCAGCTATCAATGAAACCGCTAAAAAATACGGTAACTATTGCTTTGCAATAGCGAATAATATTCTGCAAAACAACGAGGACGCAGAGGAATGTGTAAACGACACATACCTAAAAGCATGGGACAGCATACCGCCGCAGCGACCCTGCATTTTCAGTTCCTTTTTAGGGAAAATAACTCGCAATCTTTCACTCAATAAATATAAAGAGAGAAAGACAAAAAAACGCGGCGGCGGCGAGATTGCCTTGCTGTTCAGTGAATTGGAAGATTGTATTCCGTCAAACAGTAATGTTGAATCGGAGTACGAGTCAACCCAAGTCATTGAAATAATCAATTCCTGTTTGATGTCAACGGACGGTGAGAGCCGAATTATATTCGTAAGGCGTTATTGGTATGCCGATACTGTTAAAACAATAGCGGCGCGTTTCCGTATGAGCGAAAGTAAAGTTAAGTCAATGCTCTTCCGAACACGCAAAACACTAAAAACTTTTCTCGAAAAAGAAGGGGTGATACTGTGAAATCCGAAATACTGATGGACTGCATCGGACAAATAGATGACAGCATAATCGCAGAAGCCGCCGGGAGTTTTGCTGAAATCAAACCCGCAAAACGCGCTTGGATAAAATGGGCGGCGGCAGCCGCAGCCGCCGCGTGTTTGATTATCGCCGTTCCGATCATGCTGAATCAGAAACAACCTCTTGATAATGATTATCCCGGCTTGCCTAAACTTACCGTAAACACCGGGTTTGACGGTCAAAGCTTCGGCTTTGAAGGTCATTTGGCTTTCCGGATCGACGAATTGCGCGACAATAACCCGTGGACGATGAATAGTGATCTCACAACTCTGCCCGTATTTAACAATCCTATGGAGTATGACAGTGCAGGGTTGCCGAAAAACGGATTATCCGCCGAAGAAATGCTTGCAAAAGCGGAGGAAGTCGCAAGCATACTCGGACTTGAAATCACATCGCTTTACACGTCACCCACGCAGGAACAAATCGAACAAATTCGGCAAAAATTACAAGGCGAGGACGAGGAAACGATACGAGCGGAAACAACAGCATACAGGGCAACGGCGGAATGCAACGGCGCAAGTATAGCCGTTACAAGCAACAGCGGACACATTGTGTTGTCGCTGACACCCGAAACGGCAGATTTGGCAAAAGAAATCGGGAAACTCAGCGTGTATGACAGCTTCACGATATCTTTTGAATACGGTTATGAAACAACAGGCGATACTTCATACAGCGTCGGGTTTCCGTTGCCGAACGGGTACAGCTTTGCCTACGACAACACTTCCTATGAGCAAGCTATGGAAATCACGGAATATCTGTTTTCGGAGTACGGTTCTTTTACCGGAATAACAGAGCCCGGTTATAACCTTTTCGCTGATTACACATACAGCGGCGTTCTCACTCGACTGTATACTGCAGTATTTGAAAATGCGGGAAGTCTTACAGAAAGGGTACTCAATTTTAATTTCAGCAATATACGTTTTCGTGCTTCCGACATGGGGGGATTGGGCGGAATCAGCTATACCAAAACCGACCTGTCGCAAAAAGTCGGTGATTACCCCATCATCACAGCAGATGAGGCCCGTCAGCTGCTGCTTGATAAACACTATATTACAACTGTTCCCGAAGAATTGCCGGATGAGGAATATATCGCCCATGTCGAACTCATCTACCGCACAAGCCCGCGAGACACGGTTTTTATGCCCTATTACAAGTTTTTTGTTGAAATGCCAACAATGCAAGCAGAAAACGGCTTAAAGACTTTCGGCGTATTCTATGTTCCCGCAGTCAGAGGAGAGTTCCTGGAAAAAATGCCGTTATGGGACGGCAGTTTTAATTAGAGCGAGCAAGTTTCGTCTCCGATATTAGCCTTGAGCAGATATTCGTAACCTTTTCTTGAATGCTGCTTCATCGTTTTGAATTCATCATCGCTCAATTTGGCCTCGAAATGATTTAAATAATTCATCAATTGTGTAATTTTAAACGTGAAAACATAGCAATATGATGAAATACCCGGTATACTGACCGAAGAACGGTCAATGTACCGGGTATTAACCATTAAAATTAGAAAATCTGTATGTAACCGGAGGAATAAGAATAATGAAAAGAGCTTTCTGTTCATTTGCAGCCGGCGCGCTTATTTTCGCTTTTCTTGCGGCCTCTGAGCCGGCATACGCCGCCGCCGACATCGGGCCGCAATATACCGCCACGCTTCAATATTATGACGATATCCAAATCACATATACTCTCAATTATCCCGCCGGCGGAGTATGGAACGGAGCCGGAGACATCCCCATAGGCGGGACAGGCGTTTCCTCTCAAATCTACTGCGTCGATCCTTTTGTGCATTTCCATTCCGTCG
>Ga0082212_10007030_pt1 | contig 14984 bp, 14 predicted proteins | sample TergutNt197P3_FD_71548 | JGI IMG/M metagenome (GOLD analysis project Ga0082212, IMG submission 71548) | Neocapritermes taracua P3 segment gut microbial communities from Petit-Saut dam, French Guiana - Nt197 P3 | ecosystem: Host-associated > Arthropoda: Insects > Digestive system > Gut ...
CCGATAAACTGGAGGAAACCTTTGCGCGGGTCAGTTTCGCGCTGACAGTCGAAGAAGCTGTCGCAGGCGCCGACTTCATTCAAGAAACGATAGTCGAGAACAAAGACGCGAAAATCGAGCTGTTTCAAAAAATCGACGCCGCCGTCAGCGACGACGCGATCATCGCCTCGAATACATCGGGACTCGACGTGTTTGCCCTCATGCCGGAAAACCGCCTGAAGCAAGCGGTCATAGCCCACTGGTACTCGCCGCCGCAACTCGTCCCCCTGGTTGAGGTCGTTAAGTCCGCCGACGCGCCGGCGGAGTATGCCGACATAACGGTTGAGCTTCTTGAGAAATGCGGTAAAACGGCGGTTCTGATGAAGAAGTTCATCAGAGGATATATTGCAAACCGTATGCAAATGTGCATAAATCAGGAGTTGTTCTATCTGCTCGATAACGGTTATTGCACCCCTGAGGACATCGACAAAGCCGTGAAAGCGAGCTTCATCCCGCGCGCCGTCGTGCTGGGGCTGTGCAAACGCGCGGATTTCGGCGGGCTTGACATGACGGCGAATAACTATAAGAATAAGAGCTATACTATGCCTCCCGAGGTCGATATGCCGAAAACGCTGCAAGACCACATCGATAAAGGCGAGCTCGGCTTCAAGACCGGGAAAGGTTTCTACGACTACTCGGGAGTCGACAAGCAGGCTCTTATGGCAAAGCGCGATAAGCAACTGTTTGAAGTGTACAAACTCGCGATGAAATTTATGGACGATCCTGTTTAAGAAGAAAGGGAAATCAGTTATGGCGAAAACTAACAAAGTAATAATCCAGGTCTGCGTATGCGGAGCCGGGACGAAGAAAGAAAACGCGCCGACCGTGCCGTATACAGCGGAGGAGATCGCGGAGCAAACCATAGCCTGCGCTAAAGCAGGCGCGTCCATCGTGCATATCCACGTACGCGAGGACAAGGAAGTCGGCGGCAAGATGGAGATTGGATACAAGTCCATGAGCCTTGTCCAGTTCACAGCCGCCGTCGAAAAGATACGCGAGGAATCCGTAAAAGCCGGCGTGGATATAATCATCAACCTGACGACGTCCGGCGGCGAGTACGAGGATCATAAACGGCTCGAGCACCTTGGCGCTCTGCGTCCTGAGATGTGCTCGTTTGACCCGAACACGATCAACTGGAACAACGCCTATATTTTTGAAAACCATCCGCGCTTCCTCAACTATCTCGGTCAAGAGGTAGTCAAGTACGACGTTAAGCCGGAGTTCGAGATTTTCGATACCGGGCACATCGACTCGTCAATGTATTATGTTGAAAAGCACGGCATACCCAAGCCGCCGCATCTTCAGTTCATAATGGGCGTCGGCGGCTCGATGCCGGGCACTGCCGGAAATCTCGCTTTCATGGTCGGCAAGCTGCCTCCCGGCGCGACATGGAGCGTATCGGGAATAGGCAGATGTCACATGGATATGATGTTGGCCGGCCTTGCGCTCGGTTGCGACGGCCTGCGCGTCGGTCTTGAGGACAATATCTACTATTCGCGCGGCGTCATTGCGACAAACCTGCAGCTCGTTGAGCGCGCAGTCGAGTTATCAAAGCTCGCAGGCCGCGAGATCGCTACGGCCGACGAAGCGCGCGAGATCCTCGGCATCACGCGCAACTGCCTGCGCGATGAAAAGACAAACCCGCCGACATGGGCGCCGTAAACGGTTTATCCTCGTTTTTTGAGTTCTTGCAATGCCATTCGCTCAGTGGTTACACAGCAAGTAGCCACTGAGCGAACTTGAGTTTAGTTTTGCTTGGTTTCATTTAGTTTAGCTTAGTTTAGTTTAGTTTTGCTTAGTTTTGTTTAGTTGGTGATGATCCTTTGAGCAATGGTACTTTCAGCAATGGTACTTTCAGCAATGGTATTTTAGGCAATGGTACTTTCAGCAATAGTGTTTTAGGCAATGGTACTTCCAGCAGTGTTCCCATTTACTCAGTAGTAGCGTACTCAGGAACGGGTAAGACTACGCTGATCGAGAAACTTGTCGCGGAGCTGAAAACGCGCGGCTTACGGGTCGCGGTGGTTAAACATGACGCGCATGAGTTCGAAATCGACCGTGAGGGCAAAGACAGTTGGCGGTTTACACGCGCGGGCGCTGACGTCACGGTAGTAGTTTCCGGCACTAAGGCAGCCGTAATGGAAAACAGACCGGTCGAGCTTGACGCGATACTTGACAGGATCACTGATGTTGACCTCATACTTACGGAGGGGTACAAGAGCGGAGCATTTCCGAAAATCGCGCTGCAACGTGCAGCGACAGGGAAACCTCTGCCTCTCCCGCCATCGGAGTGTTTTGCCATAGTGACGGACGCGGAGCAGTACAGCGAGGCGCCCTGTTTCGGGTTGGACGACGTAAGCGCGTTAGCGGACTTGCTGACATCGCTTTAGGGAGCGCTCTCATACGATTCACCGCTAATACTTATCCATGCCCTACCCGGCTTTACCCGACTGCGGCAAGCTTCGCGGGCGGGTTCTTTTTGATACGTTGTAAGACATCACATAAAAAAAGTGTGAAGTTTATGCGAACATCTATACAGAACAAACCCTCGCTGATGTATATTTACAGTATAAAAATGATAGATCACGCGAGCCCTGCAACGGGTACAGTGCTTGGGTGATACGAAAGGGAGGACGGTTTTATGTTATACGGGTACAATGGCAAAGTCCTGATCGTGGATCTCACCGAAAAGACTTTTGAAACAAGGGATCTGGATCCGGAGTGGGCGTACTATTTCATAGGAGGCGCTACGCTCGGAGCCAGATTTCTCTTTGACCTGATGCCTGCGGGAACGCACGTTTTCGCGCCGGAGAGCGTTATCGGCTTCGTCGGAGCGCCGCTCAACGGCACAAGAGCCCTTCTCGGTGCGAGGTTTACAGTTGTGAGCAAGTCGCCCGTGACAAACGGGTGGAATGACGCGAATTGCGGAGGCTCGTTCGGCCCAGCGCTGCGAAAATCCGGTTATGACGCCGTGTTTGTAAAGGGGATATCGGAAACACCCGTGTATCTCCTCATCGACGGTGGCAAACCTGAGATACGCGACGCTTCCTCAATATGGGGCAAGACGACGGTCGCCTCGGAAAGCGTTCTAAAGGAAGACCTCGGTGAAAAAATCAGCGTGGCGCAAATCGGTCCCGGCGGGGAGCATATGTCTTATATGGCGGCTGTTATCAATGATACTCACCGCGCTGCCGGACGCGGAGGCCCCGGTTCCGTCATGGGTTCAAAGAAGCTGAAGGCACTCGTTTGCCGCGGTGGAAACATGGAGATACCGGTCAAGGATGACGCGGCTTTACTGGCTTGCAATAAAGAATGCATAGACCACGGTTCCCCGGGCGGGAGGGGAGAAGGTATCGTCGCGCAATTCAAGACGCTTGGGACGTCCGCCGAGTACGACTCTTGCGTTATGATGGCGGACGCCCCGATAAAAAACTGGTCCGGCGCGCCTGAGGTGGATATCTCGGAAGAGCAGGCCGTCGCGCTGGCAGGGCGCGTCACCGATCCGAAATACAGGGTGAAAAGCATAGGTTGCAGCAACTGCTACATCAAGTGCGGGGCGCAATATAAGCTCGACCACGAGAAGTATAAGAACGACCACGCGACCCGTCCCGAGTATGAGTCGCTCGGCGCGTTCGGCAGTATGATGCTCAACGGCGACGCCGACACGGCTGTCATTTTAAACTGGTTCTGCAATGAGTACGGATATGATACGCTGTCCTTCGGCGGAACGATCTCATGGCTGATGGATTGCTATAACAGAGGCCTTTTCACGATCGACGAGCTTGACGGGATCGACCTGAAATGGGGCGACTCGAACGCCATTATCGCGATTGCGGAGCGCATATGCAAGTATGAGGGGATCGGCGTGAAGCTCAATCTCGCTTCGCAGGGTGCGGCGCGCGCGCTTGGCAAGGGCGAGGAATGCCTCGTCACCGCAAGCGGAATAGAACTCCCGATGCACGGCTCCCGGCATAACCCGGGGCTGGCGCGCATTTTCCAGTACGACCCGTCTCCCGGCAGGCATATCAAAGGCGGGCGCGGCGTTCCGTTTGGCCACAACCCGCCCGAGGTCAAATATATCTATGAAAATACCGGCGAAGCCGACGCCGCCGGTTTGCTCGAATGGGAGCTTACCGATTCTTCCGGTATCTGCGGCTTTGGCAACTTCCTGCTGGCGCCCTGGATAGCTATAAAGATGGTCAACGCTATCACCGGTTTTGATTATACGCAAGAGCAGATGACGCAGTTTTCCTACCGTTCGTTCACGCTCCGCCACGCGTTTAATCTGCGCGAGGGTTTCCGCAGGAAGGATTTCAAGATCTCCGACAGGGCCGTAGGAAAGCCGCCGCTCCAAGCCGGGCCGCTGAAGGATATCACTGTCGACAATGAGAAGCTTGCCGACAACTTCTACGGTTTTCTCGGCTGGGATATAGAAACCGCCGTCCCACCGCGCAGCTTCCTCGAAGAACTCGGCGGGCTGGAATGCGTGATTGACAACTTGTATTGATAGACTTGAAACTGCGCCTATTGACGTTTGGTTTTGACTGCGCTTTATTTTCCTGTGTGGAGGATTTGGATCGGTTGGAGGAGTACAAAAGTCCCGCGCTGCCGTATTGTGGTACTCATAAGGAGCAGCTGGAGCTAATGCATTCAATTTCTGACGTACGATTAGTCCTTTACCCTTTTGTTGTAGAAGAAGTCATCAGCGGAGTATGGGATGAAACGCATCAGATAGGTAAGCGCGAAATAACAGCATATTTGAATGGAGTATTGAGAGATGGGGCGATACAACTGTAAATTCAGTTACTTTGTGGGAAACGACAAAACGGCGGACGTTACCATAAACGAGGGCGTCGTAACATCTATACGTTATACTGACGCCGCTCTTGACCTGTCCTTTGGTAATATACCCGACGATCGCATTTCACGCAAGGCAATTGATCTCTTTTTTTGAGGAGCATTGTGTCCCTGAACACAGGGCAAACATCCGGCAAATTCTCGACCACTATGGGATCAAAGAATACGACGCTTATGCGATTTGCTTAAAGACAAATGGCGTGATGACGGATGCGCCGTACAGGATTGAATGGGACAACAGTTGAACGACTGGCTGTCCGGAAGTGAAAGTCCCCAAAATGGGGACTTTTAAATTCGTCCCAAAACAGGCTGAGTACCCTGCATAACGCAAAGTGTTACTGCCATTCGTAACGCAACATTTCTCAGCACTGTCAGACTTATTGCCCACTATCTTGCTTTTGAAATGGCAATCAACTTTGCATACACATACTTGCCTTTTCTTATGTTATTATTCCGACAAAACTGATATTGGAATCGCAACATAAAGGATTTCATGATAGCGCTGCGTCTTATTTGCAAGGGAGGATGGCCTGCGTCATTTTGGATTCCGGAAGAAAATGCCTCCGTGATAGCCTCTGAATATCTTAACATGGTCATAAACGAAGACCTCGGCAGAGCAGACGGTGTGAAACGGGATCCGGCGCTTGTTCGGCTCTTTTTATGTTCTCTTGCCAGAAACTCGGCGACGCAGGCAAAAGCCACAAGTTTAAAAGCTGACGTCGCGGAACGGGATGGCGGCGACATAATTGTCCTACTCCAACCTAATTGAACCCAGTCCAGTATTGTTGTGGTGGCTCAGAAAGAAAAAACTGTATTGCGAACGGCTTTTCATCTGATGAGGACAAGCAAAACCGAACAAAGCAGCCTTCTATCTCATAATCCATTAGCAAACCATAGTAATATGGGCTGCCTTCATTATCGTACCATTCGCTTTTAGGAGTGCCAAAGAGATCAAAAAGTTCTTCCCTACTTTTGTCAAGTGCAACCCCATCATACTCACACTCATCTGCTGCTGCTGCAATACATACAATAGTTTCCTGTGTATTGCCGTCGGTATAGAAATGCAATCCATCGTAAAAACCAACGCAAGCGTCCGGATTGTAAAACCAATCATCCATATCCGTAGAAAAATCAAACACTTCGAAAACACCAGCGCCGAGAAGCTGAAATATTTCGTTGAAACTAAGTCGATTTACTAAACCCGGGGTTTGTGGTGAAGCTGATTCTACATCTGGAGAAGTTGTTTCAGGAAGGGATAAAGGTTGACCGCTTGGCTCGACTTGTGACGAGGTGCTCGGAGACTCACTGGTTTGCTCAACCAGTGACGTTGTTAAAGAAGGTTTAGTGATTTTGTCATCTGATGCGTAAGCAGAATTCGACTGACTGGTATCGCAAGCGGCGAGCAAAATAACCATCAACACAATGAAAAGTATCAATATTTGAAAATGTCTAGAAATAAGAAATCCCTCCTTAGTACAAGCAAATGAACCGTCCTCTTACTTCCGACACACATGACGTTCCCGTGTCGCCATTTGCTCATCTGTTATAACAGTATCTCGACACAACCCAAGTTCTGACTATATCCGTATCACTATCAGTGTTGAACATGAGATGGTACTCCTCAAAGTCGTACTCGCATATATACTGGTTTCTGTGAAATTGATAATCATACTCATCATTATGTTCAATATAACCATTACCATAAAGCTCAACCATTTCGTTATGCGTCCCCCCAGGTGTGAATCCTCTTGCTGTACACGCAGACGATGTCCAGAAATAATATAACATTCCTGTGCCATCAAAAATAAATGCGAATTCTCCTGCGTCAAGCTCTTCGTGGGTCATGTTATCAAGACTGCTTATATACGAAGTTCCGATTATACCCTCGCCACTTAAGCCGTTAGTAATTAGTATATCCATGACGTCTGCAATTGACATACCAAAGGAAAACATACCCATAATTTCAGTAGTCTCGTCAGGCCATTCATATAAACCAGGTTCATTTATGCCGTAAGGCGGCGTTTGTGGGGGCGTTTCGATGTCCCCGGACATAATATCATCAGAACTTAACACAGCTACTGGTGTGTGCGTTGAGTCCATTGATATTTGCGTCTGCTCTATTGTTTTTGGTGAATCGCAAGCAGTAATCCCTGCTGCGCACAACAGCATAATTATGAAGAAATGAATTTTTGCTTTCATAGCAAACATAACATACTTGTGCGACATGATATTATCCTCCATTGAATAAATCTGTTAAGATTAAGCCATGTTTGAATAATGTCGAATGTGCTATACTCTCTCCATCAGCCAGTCCTCGACCATAACTGCCGGTATCCCCTCATGGTTCCCCCTGAACGAGCTTTCCTTATATAATACGAACTTAGGGTAGTTATCCTTGACTTCCAGAAGAGAACCGAACTCCCGTGATAGGGTAGATTCATCATTCAGTAAATAACAGACTTGCAGATAAAGCTTGTCGCCGTCCTTCTCACCCACAAAATCTATTCCCTTCTCACCGACCCGGCCAACGCTGACCTTATACCCCCTGCGGAGGAGTTCCAAACCCACGATATTTTCAAGTATGATCTCGGCATTTTTCAGATTAGCGCCCACGACTGCCTCGCGCAAGCCGTGGTCTGCTACATAGTATTTTTCATTAACTTTGAGCAGCTTCTTTCCGTTGACGTCCTGGCTCTTCAGACGGTACAAAAGATACGCTTCCTCACAATATTTCAGGTAGTTGAGGATCGTCTCCGGCGCAACCGTCCGTTTTTCTGACTTGAAAAACTTTGATATGCTTGTCGCCGAGAAGCTTTTTCCAATGTTAGCCAACGCATATGAAATGATTCGCTCCAATAAGTCTACGTCTCTGATCTTGTGGCGCTTAACTATATCTTTCAGAACGACCGAGTTGAATATATCCTGTAGGTAGTTTTTGCTGAGCTCAAGCTCAAAGTTCAATCCGGACAGGAAAGGCATTCCGCCGCATTTGACAAAATCATCAAACGTATTGTCCGGACTGGCCATTTTGAACTCTGAAAACGAGAATGGGTAGACTATAAATGAGACATAACGTCCGGTAATGTATGTGGCAAGCTCTCCCGACAGAAGCCGCGAGTTTGAGCCGGTTACGTAGATGTCCGCATTGTATCTTACGCGCAGAGAGTTTATTGCTTTCTCCCAGCCTTCCACCTCTTGGATTTCGTCAAAGAAAAGGTAGAATTTCTCTTTGCTGTCTCCGATCTTATCACATACATAGTCGTGAAAAGCATTGTACTCGCACAGATGTTGATTCCCCAAGTCTTCGAAGTTTAGAAAGACAGTATTGGGACTGCCTATCTCGTCGCGGATCTGTTCCAGCAGCACACTTTTACCGCCGCGACGAATACCCGTCAGCACCTTAATTACCTCTTTGCCTATGAACGGGCGTATTTTCGATAAGTAAGCTTCACGAACAACCATAACTATCAACCCCTTATTTTCACATTATAGTATACGATATATCTTTGTGTCAATGCAAAACCAGTGTTGTTGTAAGTTATAGATCAAAAGTCCCCTAAATGGGAACTTTTAAATGAAAAGTGCGGCGCTTAGGCGTGTTCAGGTTATGAGTTGTAGATCAAAAGTCCCCAAAATGGGAACTTTTAAGTGAACAGTGCGGCGCTTGGGCGTGTTCAGGTTGTGAGTTGTAAATCAAAAATCCCCAAAATGGGGATTTTTAGATTGACAGTGCGACGCTTGGGCGTGTTCAGGTTGTGAATGGCCTAAAAATCCACATCACTGCAAGTCAGGCCTTGTGCTTGGGCTACGGGTTTGTTGGTTAGCTTGCCTTTGTATACGTTTAGGCCTTTCAGCAGTGCGGGGTTCTCCTTCAGTGCTGTTTCCACGCCTTTGTTGGCGATCTCAAGCGCAAACGGCATCGTGGCGTTTGATAGGGCGAATGATGACGTCCGTGGTACTGCGCCCGGCATATTGGGCACTGAGTAGTGTACAATGCCGTGCTTTACGAAGTACGGGTTTTCATGACTCGTCAATCTGTCGATCGTTTCAACTGATCCGCCCTGATCGATGGCTACGTCTACGATGACCGAGCCTTGCTTCATGTTCATTACCATTTTTTCTGTCACAAGCTTTGGCGCTTTTGCGCCGGGGATAAGTACCGCCCCGACGACCAGATCGGCTTCCGTGACTGATTGCGTGATATTATGCTCGTTTGATATCAACGTTATTACGTCCGGGAGGATGTCATGGATGTGCGCCAGACGATCGACTGATATGTCGAGTATCGTTACTCTGGCTCCGAGGCCGCTCGCCATTTTCGCGGCGTTGAGCCCAACTACACCGCCGCCGATAATGGTGACATATCCGGGCGCGACGCCGGGGACGCCGCCGAGGAGGATTCCGCTCCCGTTATTGATCTTTTGCAGAAGGTACGCGCCGATCTGTATCGACATCCGCCCCGCTATCGCGCTCATAGGCGCCAACAGCGGCAGGGAGTTATCCTGAAGCTGGACAGTTTCGTAAGCTATTCCGATTATTTTGGCGTCCAGCAGAGCCTTTGTCTGCACAGGATCGGAAGCCAGATGCAAGTATGTGAACAGTATCCTGTCTTCATGCAAAAGCGCATACTCGGGTTCCAGCGGTTCTTTGACTTTCATGATCATTTCCGCAATATCGTATACTTCTTTCGCTGTATCGAGTATCGTTGCTCCGGCTCTGGCATATTCATCGTCGGTAAAACCGCTGCCGACTCCCGCGTTTTTTTCTATATATACTTTGTGCCCCGCGTCAACAAAGCTCATGACCCCGGACGGAAGTATCGACACCCGGTTTTCGTTTTCTTTTATCTCTTTCGGTATTCCTATTATCATCGTTTTATACCCCTTAGTAGTAATACTCCTTAATAGTTCGTCGCGCGAATCTCAAAGTATGCCTGCGGGTGATTGCAGACCGGGCAGCTCTGAGGCGCGTCAGCGCTGTACTCAAGATGGCCGCAGTTCCGGCAGTACCATACGTTTCCTCCGTCGCGTTTGAAAACCACGCCACTGTCGATATTTTCGAGCAGCTTTAAGTAGCGCTCCTCATGTGATTTCTCAATTTGCGCGACGGCTGCAAATGCGTCCGCAAGCGCGTGGAATCCTTCCTCGTGGGCTTCTGCCGCCATGCGTTTATACATTTCGGTCCATTCTTCATGCTCGCCTTCCGCTGCCGCCATCAGGTTATCAACAGTTGTCCCGACGCCTTCGAGCGCGTTGAACCAGAGTTTCGCGTGTTCCTTCTCGTTACCGGCGGTTTCTTCAAAAAATGCCGCAATTTGCTCATAGCCTTCTTTACGCGCTTTCGATGCGAAGTATGTGTATTTGTTACGCGCCTGGCTTTCGCCGGCAAATGCTTCCATTAGATTCTTCTCTGTCTTCGTTCCCTTTAAATCTGCCATTTTCTGCATCTCCTTTTTTATTTTGGATTATTGTTGGTGACAGGAATCGTCCCCTTGCTCTTCTCTTGTCCTTTTCTCTACATTGCCAGTTCTGTTCTGCGGATCAGATCGGCTTGGCCGGATTGGTGGAGTTCGACAAAGTAGGCTGAGAATCCGGCGACACGGACCACGAGGTCTTTGTGTTTGTCCGGGTTTTTCTGCGCGTCCCTCAGCGTTTCTGTGCTGATAATGTTGATCTGCAGTTCCATGCCTCCCAACTCGAAGTAAGTCTGCATGAGCTCTGCGAGTTTTCTCCAGCCTCCTTCACCCGCCAGTGCCGTGGGGTGGAACTTCATGTTCATAAGCGTTCCGTTGGGGAACTGGTCCTGTTTGATAGACGCCACGGATTTTATAACGGCAGTCGGCCCGTTTGTATCGTAACCCTGCGGCGCCGCTATCCCGTCGGCGAGGGGCTCGCCTTTTTTTCTCCCGTCCGGCGTCGCTGTCGTACACATTCCGAACATTACGTTCGTTGTAACCGGGTACATCCCGGCCGAGCAACGGCCGCGCGGCCCCGTGAGCGTGTTTACGGCGTCGGCAAAACACTGTGCGGCAAACGTCGCGTGCTCATCGCATTTTTCGATGCCGTTGCCATAGTGCGGCGCTTCGTTGAGGATATACGCGCGCAAATCCTCGAATCCTTCCCAGTTGTTCTTTATAGCGTCGTACATCTCGCGGGTAGTACATACCTTCTTGTCAAAACAGCAGTGTTCGATTATGTTAAGACTGTCCGCAACGTTTCCAATACCGACTCCGGAGTCGCCTGTAGAATTATATTTTGCTCCGCCCCACATGACGTCCATGCCTTTTTCCATACAGCCTTCCATCGTAGCGGAGACAAGCGGGTTCGGCAGGACCTCGCGGGCGACGTACTCGAACGAGCTTATGTTCATTATATGCCATTTCACAAAGAACTCTATTTGCGTTTTGAACGCTTGCCGAACCTGCCCGATGTTTTCCATATCGTAGAGATAGCCTGTAGCGGGGCCGACGCGCGGGTTCGGCGTTCCCGGCGGCGCCGCCATGAATGAGTTTATCATCGGCTGCGTGGTGTAACCGTCGTTAATGGCGAGCAGAAGAGCGTTTGCAAGGTTCATATAACTCTCTGTCCCTGTTCCTCCACAGGCGGGCCACTCAGTTCCGCAGCCTGCAAGCTCCACACATCCTATAAGGCAGTTGTCGCGCGCGTCCTCAAGCGACAGGCCTCGGCTCATAAGCGTCGGGATAATGATCTCGTCGTTTTCGAACGACGGGACGCCGCCCGCTATTTTTGTCGTCTCGATTGCAGCTTCCCATAACTCCGGCGGGGTGTTTTTGTGGACACGCAGCGCCTGCGGGGGGTCGTGCAATATGAGCCTTCCGGCGGTCTGGAGCATCATGTAAGTCACCGCGTTTGTCGCGTCGCTGCCGTCTTTTTTGACTCCGCCAAGCGTCATAAGCTGACCTGAAGTGTAGCCGGGGTTTGCTTGTGTCGCGCCGTAGCTCCACGGTTTATTCATCTCCGCGACCTTGAGGTAAAAAAGATCCATAAGTTCCTGTGCATACTCGGGTGTGATCCGGCCTGCCGCAAGATCAGCGTCGTAATAGTCACCGAGGTATTGGTCGATGCGCCCGAAGCTCATCCCGTGCATGTTCGCGTCGAGGCATAGCGCCGTCTGGTACATGAACAGACATTGAACCGCTTCATGGAAGTTGCGGGCGGGGTGCTCTACCGTCCGGTTGAGGCATTCGGCCATGGCTTCGAGTTCTTTTTTCCGTTCGGGGTTTGCCTCCGCGGCGGCCTTTTCTCCGGCGAGTTTAGCATAGCGTATCGTCAGCGTAATGATTCCGTCGCAGACGATAGATACGGCTCTGTAGAAGTTATATTGGTCGATAGTTTTGCCAGGGAGGGACGCATCGATGAGTTCCTTCATCTTTTGCTCCGCTTCGGCTTTTATCGCGCCGAACCCTTTGCGGATAGCCGTGTTATACCCTGTGCAGAAGTGCCCGACCGGCGACTGTGTCTGACCGAACGGCCCAAACTGCGTCACGCCGTTTCCGGCGATGGGCCTGTACTCATCAAGGATTTGCGCGTCCGTTTTTGCGCTCATGCATTCCTTCATCCAGAAGTCTATCGTTGACAGGATGTAACCCCTGTCATCTTCAGAAAGAATATACGGGTCTATTTCCCTGGTGCATATGAACCGGCTCTCGACTTCCTCTTTGAGCCAACTGACTGAGTTTTCCGGATATAGGGCGCACGCTCTGTAAACTCCGGATTGAGCGCCGACGATCACTTCGTCGTCGTCGATTCTGACGGGTATGTTATACAGGATGTTTTGCAGGTTTTTCGCGCGCTTCAGTATCCCGGTCATATCGGGGTTGTTCATATAGAACTCGGTGATGAGCCTGTATCGCGCAGTGCATATCTCCGGCTTGGTCTCCCTGTATTTTTCGCGCATTTTCCTGACACGCGGCGTTATTGGTTTTAGTGTATACATAACTTTCAGCTCTCCTGTTACGCTTGTAGCGCCTGTTACGCCTGTTACGCTTGTTGCGCTTGCTGCGCTTGCAGCGCCTGTTACGCCTGTTACGCTTGTTGCGCTTGTTGTGCCTGTTACGCTTGTCGCTATCAAGGCGGCGCTTATGGCGCTTGTTACGCTTGTTGCGCTTGTTGTGCCTGTTACGCTTGTCGCTATCAAGGCGGCGCTTATGGCGTTTCGCGTTTTCTTTTTAATGAATAATAGCACACCATGCGCTGTTACGCAAGGATTTTACAACTCCGGATCGCCGCGTCGCTCTTCGTCGTTCTTCATGCACCACCGTCATTGCGGTCTCCGAGCCGCAATGACGATGCTTGAAAGAGCACTTCCGATTGACCGTGAAGAACAAAACCTCCTCGCGATGACGTGGTGGTGTGGTGACCGGATCGCCGCGTCGCTCTGCCGGCTCCTCGCGATGACGGTGTGGTGTGTAACCTGTGCCCCGTGAATGCGTTTACAACCTGACGTTCACTCCGTTGTCGGCGAGGGCGCGTTTTAGATCGGGGATAGCGACTTCGCCGAAATGGAATATTGAAGCGGCAAGGCCGGCGTCTACCTTTGGCAGAGCCTTGAACAACTCAACGAAATGGTCTATGCAGCCCGCGCCGCCGGAGGCAATAACGGGTATCTGAACCGCTTCGCAGACTGCCTCGAGCATAGGAAGGTCAAACCCGCCCTTGACGCCGTCAGTGTCGATACTGTTAACTACAAGTTCTCCGGCGCCCATACTCACGCCGCGCTTTATCCATTCTATGGCGTTTAACCCGGCGTCTTCCCTTCCGCCCTTTGCGAACACGCGAAACTCGCCTTCGACTCTCTTGACGTCGACCGACAGCACAACGCACTGGCTGCCGTATCTGCGCGCCGCGGCCTCAATCAACTCCGGGTGTTTTATCGCGCCGGAATTGACGCTGACTTTATCCGCGCCGCATTTAAGCACTGTGTCGAAATCATCGAGGGTGTTGATACCACCGCCGACTGTGAGCGGGATAAAGATACATTCCGCTACTTGCCGCAATACGTCTGTGAACAATTTTCTGCCTTCGCTTGACGCGGTAATATCGTAAAAAACCAGTTCGTCGGCGCCGCTGTCGCTGTACAGTCTCCCAAGCGCGACCGGCGACGATACGTCGCTCAGCCCCTGAAAGTTGACGCCCTTGACAACGCGTCCGTCCTTGACGTCGAGGCACGGGATTATCCTTTTAGTGAGCATATGTGTTCAAAGCCTCCTCAAGGTTGATCGCGCCGGTGTACAGAGCTTTTCCAAGAATAGCCCCGTCCATGCCAAGCTTTGCCAATGTTTGCAGTTCCTCAACTGTCGATATTCCACCCGACGCGATGAGTTTTATCGACAACATCGTACGGAGTTCGCGATACAGTTCGATATTGGCGCCGCTGAGCAATCCGTCCTTCGATATGTCGGTGCAAATCACTGTCTGTACGTCCATATCCTCCATGGCGCGGCAGAATCCGTGCGCGTCCATGTCCGACACTTCCGTCCATCCCTTTACAGCGACGAGTCCGTCCTTTACATCTGCTGAGACCGCGATAGCTTCACCGAACTCGCGGACCATTTTATGGAGTAAACTCTTGTCAGATACCGCCGCCGTGCCGAGTATCACCCGACGGATCCCGCAGCCCAGATACTCTTCTATATCGCCCTGAGTGCGTATACCGCCGCCTACCTGTACCTCAAGGCGGGATTCAGAGGCAATGCGCTTGATGAGACCGAAATTCGCGGGTTTCCCTTCACGCGCGCCTTCAAGATCGACTATGTGAACTGCTCTCGCGCCGGCTTTGGCAAACCCGCGCGCTACTTCGGCGGGGTCGTCGCTGTAGACCGTCATCTGCTCATAGTCGCCGCGTATCAGCCGGACCGCTTTGCCTTCAAATATGTCTATTGCAGGGTAGATAGTCATTTTCTCATCTCCTCTTGTGATCTGTTCTCACTCTTGTGATCTAATCTCGCTAGTGTAATCTGTTCTCACTCTTGTGATCTGTTGTTAGGGATCGTTGTGCCCCGCTCCCATGCTTCAGCCGGCATCCCGGACCGAACCGTCCGGGTTGAACAGAATGTTGAAATAGTCGTT
>Ga0082212_10007031_pt1 | contig 14981 bp, 17 predicted proteins | sample TergutNt197P3_FD_71548 | JGI IMG/M metagenome (GOLD analysis project Ga0082212, IMG submission 71548) | Neocapritermes taracua P3 segment gut microbial communities from Petit-Saut dam, French Guiana - Nt197 P3 | ecosystem: Host-associated > Arthropoda: Insects > Digestive system > Gut ...
TGCATCAGCAGACAGACGCAACGAACTGAGTAATATCTCTTCTTTTGCCGCATTAACAACATAACTCATTTTATCTGGCATACCTCCATCACCTTTACGCCAGATTTCCTCGAGTTCATTCAAGTCATAACTCATTTCAACACCTCTTCAAGCAGTTTTTCAAATTGCTTTGTAATTTTATCCGCATGAACAACGTACACCTGTCCGTCAACTGCGGTGTCGGTTATTACCTCGAGCGCTCTTGCTTTCAAATCGAAACCCAAAAACAGCTGTTTTTCAGGTTCAGATCTAATTACGTATGCTACAGTTGGGTCACTAATGACCTTCAGCATATCATCGTCTGATATACCATGCTTTCGTGCTGAATCAAGAATAATCAAGTTATTACCTCAAGTTTTCAGTACACATAGTTCTCTGTTCAGCAAGAATATAACACATCTTGAGTGTGTTTTAAAGACTTTTCGCAATAATCAAGTTCTTAAAATGCCTGTTGGTTATAGTTCACGCTCAGCCGGGAAGTAGGTATATTATCCTGCGCGTATTTCTGTGGGTAGATTGTTGAGGACATCTATGCTAATATAGCTATGCAGCAAAGATACTCGGATTGGCGGTGCTGAACTTGGGGTTTTACGAGAAAAATGCAACACTGATACTTCTGACTGATACAGGTAGTGCAAGGCGGTGTGAACCGTCGTATACCCTGAAAGAACAGTTGGAAAGCAGATCGGTCAAACAGCTAAGGTATCTGGCGAGACACTATTTTGTGTCATACTATACAAGTCTTAAGAAAGAAGAGCTTATCTCTGTACTGTGTGAGAAAATCCTTGATCCGGATAGACTCAGAAGGTATCTTAAAATAATGAGTACTGAGGAATGGCGGTTCTTCAGGAAAGTATCCGCAGAAAAGCATATCGTTGACGACCCGGGCGATGGCATGGACTTTGGCAGCTATTCAATGATTTTCATTGCAGGTATAATGGGTGCATTTGTCTTCTACGGCCATGTATACTTTGTTGTCCCCGACGAAGTCAAGCAGATCTATAATAAGCTTGTGGAAGATGGCTTCGCAGAAAAAAAGGAACGCTCCGACCTGCTTAGCGATTATGCCAACGCGGCTGTCAACCTGTACGGCGTAATAAGCATAAACGATTTTTCGGACCTGTTCAACAGCCTGAACGAGCAGAAAACGAGCTCAGAGGAAGTTCTCGGTTGTCTGCGTTATTACGTAACGTCACACGTGTGTTACTACATTGAAAGCGGGTATATTATCAGCGACGAGTTCGAAGACGATTTCGATGATGACGATTTCAATTACGATTTTGAAGACGGTTTCGACAACGAGCAAGACGAGGATGCAGACGAAGGCGAACTCGAACTCGTAAACGAAACCGAACTCGAAGGCGAAGGTGAACTCGAAAGCGAAAGCGATAACGAAAGCGATAACGAAAGCGATAACGAACTCGATAACGGACTCGAACTCGATAACGAAAGCGAGTACGTGTTCGATGATGAAGATGAATACTTTGATGATGATATTCAATCGCTGATAACAACAGCGGGTGAAAAGCCGCGGTACATACCTGAAAGGGAGAGATTTCTCAGGTTCTCCGATAAGGATTATATAGAGGCTTCGCCGCAGTTGGATAAGCTGAGGCTCTATATTTTCAGGGAACTCATTGACGATGAGGAAGAAGCCAATGAGATCGCCGAAGAGTTCTACTTTCTTGCAAGACAGGAATCAGAGATACTGGAGTATTTAGAAGTCCTGGACGATTATGATATACTGGCTGATAAAAAGAAAGTTAAGCCGCTCCTAAACCTGATATTCGACCTGAGCAATAATGTGAGGACATGGAATAACAACGGCCACACTGCCGCTGAACTTGCAGCGAACAGCGGCGAGACACTCAGACCTCTGTTTAACGAGCCGGTCCGCGTCGTAAAGATCGGCAGGAACGAGCCATGTCCGTGCGGGAGCGGAAAGAAATACAAAAAATGCTGCGGAGCGTAATGAAATGGAATATCAGAGGTATGTTGTGTTTTTTCACAGCATACCTCTGATGTATATCCTAATGGTTCTTCCAGTCTAACCGGAACTGTGTCTATATCGCCCATACAGGAACAATTATCGTACCTTTATCAAGCGCTGACAGTTCTTTCTTCGTGCAAACCACAGCCCCCGTCCCTCTGGGTATGCTCGCTTTATCCAGCACCCTGAACGAGCTAACGAGCTCCGGCGGCGGCGAAGCGGTTTTTTTGATTTCAATCGGGTGAAGCTCCCCGTCTCAATATCCCTCTTGATGTACTCATGCATACTCCTCAATTCGAGTAAAATCAACCGCTACTTTATTATACTCGCAATTGAGGATAAAAACTGGTTGTTTCTGTTTCAGTCGTTCAGCAAATGATCGCGCCTTCGTTGAGCGGGCGCACGCGTTCCTGAAACAGCTTCAGCCAGCCCTCTTCACCTTTTCCAAGGTAGTCTGGCGCGGTTTTGCGCCGCTCGGCCAGCTCTTCATCCGAGACATCGACGCTGAGGATCCTGTTCAGCGCGTCGATCGTGATGATATCACCGTCCCTGACAAGGCCGATCGTTCCGCCTGTGGCAGCTTCCGGCGTTACATCCACGACCATAAGCGCCAGATTGCAAAGACCGGACGCGTGCCCGTCGGTCACGACTGCTATATCACCGCCCAGCCCCATAGCGTCAAGAGAGAATATTATCCCGCCGGCCCCGCCTTGTCCGGGTATACCGGTAACGCCCTGCCCGCAGATGACAACAACGTCGCCTTTTACTATTTTACCTTCCTGAAGGGCTCTGTTAGCGTCCATCCCGTTAGTGAACACTTTCGCCGGCCCCCTGAAGTAGTTCGGCTTGTAGTTGTCGTCAATTTGAAGCTTGATTACCCCATAGACTTCCGCAAGGTTCCCCTTGGCAAGCACAATGGCGGGCCTGTAATTAAGAGCGTTGTCAAGCGATCTGACAACGTTCTCATCTTTAATGACTGCTTGCGTCAGATTCTCCCTGACGCTCTTTCCGCTTACAGTCATAGCGCCGAGCTGCAACTTGCTCTCCAGCCTCTTCATGATCGCCAGCGCGCCGCCTGCAGCTTCCAGGTCATCTATATAATGATAGCCGTTCGGCCTTATCCCTACCAGAAGCGGAATATCGTCTCCGAATTTATCAAACATATCATTTACGTCAATGTCAGTTTTCGCCTCTTTTGCGATCGCCTGCAAATGCTTAATGCTGTTTGTTGAACCGGACATTGCCAGTATCGTCTTTACACTGTTCTCAAATGCTTCCGGGGTCAGCAAGTCCCTCGGCTTGATATCCTGCTCGACCATTTCAACGATGCGCTTGCTTGCGGCAGCGGCGTCCTCCCACATCTTAGGGCTATTCGCAAGTACAGGCGCCGAACCCGGCAAAGCGAACCCCAACGCTTCGCATGCAATATGCATCGTGTTTGCCGTACCAAGCCCCTGACATACGCCCGGGCCCTTAATGGCGGCGTCACTCATTTCGCGCATTTCCTCAGGCGTTATTTTTCCCATCGACAAATGCCCTTGATTTACGAACAAATCTTCAATGTCAAAGTGCTGCCCCTTGTATGTGCCGCACGGCTGATACCCGCATGGAACTACGATCGTAGGTACATTGATTCTTGCCGCGGCCATGAGCTGCCCCGGAAGAGTCTTATCACATGACGCCAAACATATCATTCCGTCAAGCATGGGAGCTTCTACAGCGGATTCCACTTCGTTCGCAATCAAATCGCGGCTGGCAAGAGTATAGCCCCCGCTGTGTCCGGTATAAAGAAAATCAACAGGCGCCACTGTGCGAATCTCAAAGGAGAGGCCCCCAGCTTTGTATATCTCTTCAGCTACGAATTTTGCTATAGCGTCAAGATGGCTAAAACATACCGCAAGGTTTGACGACGAGTTTATAATGGCTATCTTCGGGCGCTTCATATCTTCATCTTTGATCCCCAGCGTGAGCCACATGGAACGCCTGATAGGGCTGTTGCCTCTGTTACTGCGAAATTCTCTCACAATGATACCTTCTTTCTATAAACTGTACAGGCCGCATTCGATTCAGCGAATCTGTCGGTCATTACTTCACTGCCTTCTCTTCGCTAACTTCTTCCTTGCTCGTTGTCATAGAACTCCCGGCTGTAGGCATACAGCTCGCTAAGTGAGTGCCAGAGGCGTTCCTGGTCACCCATAAACATCATTGACGCGAGATATCCGCCGGTGGGCGCATATAAATCGACCGTGCTTTTAACAAAATCTCTGATTTGCTCGTCCGATGCTTCCATTCCAAACTCAAGACCTTCAAGCCCGGAGTTAATGCCGATCGCATTCCCATACTTACGCTTGACCGCAGGTATGTCCACGGCTCTTCGTTGTATCTGCAGCATATCCGCATGAAAGGCAATTGTGTATGGTACAAACCTCGTAATGTTTCCGCAGGTGTGTAATATAAAACTTACATCCTTTGAATGAATATGGTCTATTATCCTTTTTGTCGGCTCAAATACTAAATCCTCCATCATTTTCTCCGAAAAGAAGGTGTCGCGTTCTGTTCCCCAGTCATCATGATATGTAAAGACATTGACAGGATAGAGGGCACATAGCTTGTCCACCAGACCTATTACATGCTCTGCAAAACGGTCATTAAAGGCCTTGACAGCTTCAGGCTCAGTAGCAAATGACAGCATACCTTCTGTATAACCGCCTACAAGCGATATCATTCTTTCGGTCACACCGCGCCCGAGGTCTATGTTAAGCGCTTTTTCCGGTTTATACTCATCTTTCATGAAGCGCGCTGCGGTGTCCTCAAAATCCCACTCCGAGAGGCTGGGCCACACGATGTCGCGGTCCCAGTCTGCGATGTCTTCCAAAACCTTTGTGCCCGGAGTCAGCATTGGGCCTCCTGCGGTGCGCTCCCATGTCCAGCTTGAGCCAAACCAATCAATGAATGTTTCCTCGCCCTCAACTTTGTTCCTGAAATCTGTGTGGATCAGCCGCCCGCGAACTCTTTCAGTCACAACATCCTGAGCGCCGATCGACTGCATTTCATTTAGCGTGTTCGGCGCCCACAAAGGCTTGTCTCTCTTCATTGCGCGGATAAAGTTTTCGCGCGGTGTTATCGGATAATCGAAAACAGGGATAACGGCTTCTCCCGAACTATACGGTATCTTAACATTATCAAGCCTCACGCCCGGATCTCTGAATGCGTATCTTTCGTATGTCATCGGACTATTTCAGATAATCGTGGACGATATAGCCTGAACCCAGAGAGCCATATCCGCCTGCACCGGCACGATTGTATGTCGCGTCAAGGATTTTCACGATCTTTGTCTGACTCCACGGGTCTTCTGTCGAAACCACGCCCCATGAAATCGATCCGCTGCACTCCCAGGAATCCGGAGCAGGGAACAGCGCCTGACCATCATCCTGCGCAGGCCCGGCGCCCATCCCGATCCCCACTAACTGGCACACCTGCGGGGGATCGCCGATCACGGGGCTGGGTATCACTTTCAGTAACAGGACGTCGCGAGGCCCTTCCGCGTTCGCATTCGTATCCGGCTGCTTCGGCCGCCGGGGCCGAACGGACGCCGCAAATATCCTGAATCCTCTCGGGCGCTCAACTGTCATGCATATCTGCCCTCTGTCCGTGTAGAACTCCATATCAGCGAGCTTCTTCGCATAGCCGTACACCTCGCGGCCGGCTATCAGAGCTTCGCCCGAGTTCACAAAAAGGTTCGTGATATAGTTATACGGCTTTCCCTCATACTTTACGTGGTAGATCAGGTTCGCTTCGCAAAACGGAGACGAGTCCGATACGAACTGCGCGCTGGAGCAGAGTATAGCTCCTGTCGGAGGGTCGTTCAGGAACTCCAGAGGTTCCGGAAGCCGGTGTGCCACGCAGTCGTACTCCGTTTCAAACGTAATGCTGAAACTCTCCCCGCGCGCCCACGTCGGCGGTCCCGGAACGACAGGGTCTGTTACCGGCATCAGACGTCCGAACTCTTCGAATGATAATAATCCTTTGGTTGGCATAATGATACTCTCCTTTGTTATTAAATAGCGCAGGCGAGGTTATCCCCCCGCCGCGTTTTTTTCTGAGATAGTTACTTTCCGTCAACAATCGCTATGAGCCGCGCTGCTTTTGCTTGCGTTTTCAAAGACAGCTGCACGAATCAAGTCGTAATCTCGTCCATCTTGTACTTCGCGCGATATACGACTGGGGCAGCATTGACTTCATCCATGTACTTGTAAATTCGTTCAATGAGTTCCTCTTTTGACTTGACCCGTATGCCCCTCAGGAAAGCCCAAGCTATTTTACTAAAGAAGCTCTCAATAAGGTATGGCCATGATCCGTACGTCGGAGTGAACTCAAACACGAACCTTCCGGGCCGGCTTTTGAGGTAGAGCATTGTTTCCTTGGAATTATGAGCGCTATGGTTGTCGAGAATGATCCTGATTTTCAACTCCTCGACATACTTTGCGTCAAGAATTTTGAGGAAGTCAATGAAATCGGAGCTTTTATGCGAGTTTCGTACCAACGGGATGACCTCCCCGGAGTGCAAATCTATACCAACTAAGAGCGACACAGCACCATGCCCTTTATACTCAGAATCGCTCCCCACATATCCGTGCTCTAAACCGGGAGGTACGACTGGCGCGGTATTGCTGATGGTCTGAATTGCCTGCTTTTTGTCGTCGCTCAATGCTGCCATACCGCTATCTTCTTCAGTTTCAAATTGGATTTTGATTTGCATGTAAACAATTAATTCATCGTTCAGGTTCAGCTTAAACTCAAGGTCTCGCCTTTCCAGATAATAGCCATTCCAATACGACTTGGCTTCTGCACTATTCAGTATCTTCCGTATCGTAGAAACCGCCGTCTCTTTGAGTCCGGGATACCCCGCTTCTTCGCAGCGTGTACTGATCTGGAACTGCAGCTTCTGCAACGTCCACAACTCTTGCGCGTACCCGTACTCTACCGGTTTCTGGCATGCGACGCTTATGATCCAAGCCTTTTCATCGTCAGTGATAATTCCCGGATGCCCCCTGCCCGATAAGTCCACTAGCGCAGCATAAACACCCGCGGTGTGATACTTAGTAATCACATTGTTAATGGTGCGCCGGTTTACATCAAGCTTCTCTGCGATGGCAGTGTCACTCATGCCCTCATTGCTATTCAACAGTATCTTTGCTCGTTGAACAGTGCGAGCTTCTGCCGTGCGAGCCCTGACTATCTTCTGCAGATTCTCAATATCATCTTTTGTAAGGATGACAACTCTTTGCTTTGGTCTTGCCATCTACGCACACCCCGCTTTACAACGATGTGAACAGTATACAGTACTTTCGGAGTTTTGTGTAGTTATTTTACAAATTTCGCTTTCAGTGAGTGCAACTAAGGTTACTATTCAAGCAGCCTGAGAGTCCAACATGCACCCGCTTCACCTGCAGCCCCCAAGAGCCCCCAAGGCAACGCAGCGTACACACACAGCGACGCCGCCACAGCTACCACGAAGAAACGGTGTTATCGGATAGTCGAAAACAGGGATAACGGCTTCTCCTGAACTATACGGTATCTTAACGTTATCAAGCCTCACGACCGGATCTCTGAATGCGTATCTTTGGTATGTCATCGTACTAATCTCCCGTCAAGCTGATGTTGCGTTGAGCAATATCGGCGAATAATCGCGCTTTTGAACATATTCTAAGTTGGTTTATGTTCAAATGCAATAACAATCTGTCATAACTGTTCACGCCCCCATCACGCTCTCTGATATTGTGTAGCGAAATGCAATCGTAATGACTGTACAACGGAACGATAAAGCTATCCCAATCAACTTGTTGTAACTCGCACTCAACTGAATATTTCGATCAGACAGGCGAACGAGCAATCCTCGCCTGTCTTCTTTTTTGGCGGTAACTATAGCATTTACTATAGTTACCGCCAATAATATTATTGACAATAGTCAAATTTCGGTATATCATCATTATTATCGTATTTATTATTGGCGGTAACTGTACAAAGCCGCGCAGATATCGCCAGCAATATTATGGAGGTATGGAATGAACATCATTGGACGTGAAGAGGAGCTGCAGGAATTAAATAGGTATCTGCACTCCGGCAAGCCTGAGTTCCTGGTGGTCTATGGGCGCAGAAGGGTAGGGAAAACGTTTCTAATACGAGAGTTTCTGAACGGCGAGTTCTTCTTTTCACATACCGGGCTAGCTACCGGCGGAAACGCTGTACAGCTTGCTGAGTTCAACAAATCACTCCGGAGGGTTCGAGGCGAGAATCACAAACAAGCTATAGACTGGCTTGACGCTTTTGACTGTCTGCGTTCACATATCGAACAGTCCGAATCCGGGCGAAAAGTAGTGTTCATCGATGAACTGCCTTGGATGGACACACATAAATCACTTCTGCTCCCTGCCCTGGAGCATTTCTGGAACGGCTGGGCGTCAAGCCGGAATGATGTGTTTTTAATTGTCTGCGGTTCGTCAGCGTCGTGGGTCGTTAGCAAGCTGCTTCTGGACAAAGGTGGTTTCTACGGGAGGGTAACAGGGCGATTGCACATTAAGCCATTTTCCTTAAAAGAGTGCGAAGAATTTTTCAGGAGTTCAGGCATAGTGTACAGCCGGTATCAAATGGTGGAGAGCTATATGATTTTTGGAGGTATTCCCTACTACCTCAGTCTCATGAGTAAGAGCCTCGGCTTCACGCAAAACGTAGATAAGCTGTGCTTTCGCGAAGGCGGAGCGCTGCGCGATGAATATGAACTGCTTTACCGGTCACTTTTCAGGAATCCGGAAGGACACATGGCTGTGGTTGAGGCATTGGCAAAAAAGAGGGCAGGAATCTCACGGGACGCCATTCTCAAGGGCAGCGGGTTAACTGACGGCGGTGGATTTACGAGGATACTTCGCGAACTTGAGATAAGCGGCTTTATTCGCCGATACAACGGTTATGGAAAGAAAAAGAGGGATGCTCTTTACCAGTTAACTGACCCTTTCACCGTGTTTCTGCTGCGCTTCATAAAGGACACCGCTGCAGTCGACACGCCATTTTGGTCCGTTTATATAGACGATGGCAGTCACCGCGCCTGGACAGGTTACGCGTTTGAGCAGGTAGCTCTGGCGCACATAGAACAGATCAAGCGCAAACTGCAAATCGCCGGAGTTCTTTCACGGCAGTATTCATGGCGCAGTTCAGGGTCTTTACCCGGCGCGCAGATCGATTTGGTAATCGACCGGAATGATGGAGTGATAAACCTGTGCGAGATCAAGTATTGCAGGGATGAGTACATGATCGACGCAGCTTATGAAAAGCAATTACAGAAGCGCGCAGAGATGTTCCGGCGTGAAACAGGCACTCGGTCCGCATTGCATACGACATTTATTACCACGTACGGTTTGGCGCTGAACGAGCATTCCGCACACGTTCAGTCGGTCGTAACGATGGAGGATCTTTTCTCGTGGTGAAAATGTCACATTATGCGCACAAAGGCGTAGCAGACGGACTAACCTTTCACACTACTTCCGGCAGCTTTTCCGGACAATAGATTCGTAATGAATGAAGAAATATCAGCATGCAAGTCCGGATAGGCTTTTTCATTCGGATAAGTAGTATTTAATGAATTACGGTATGTTTCCAGACATTTTTCAATGAAAGCAACTGTCTTTACATCATCAGAAAAACTGCTGCATCGCCACGACACCAACTCTGCTGCAATATCCTGCAGTGATATGTATGCGTGCCTATACTCCCCATTAACTGCAAGAGCCATCCTCCCGTCCGTTCCCTGGTGGCGCAGCGGGACTTGGTCATACGTAGGAGCCAATTCTATAGTATCATCAGGAAAGTGTACGTTCACTATATGGCAGTGATTGAGCAAGCCACTCATAATTATGCCCTTCCGGAAGAAACTCAGCAAAAAAATAACCAGCACGTTTCTTTTGTGAAGCTGAGTACCTTAGGTTTAACGGAACCGCAAGGCTCATTATCGTGGACGATAATTGATATCTCTCGAACACGTCATGATTCACTTCGAAGTCAAACCATTTTTCTTTTTGGGTCAGCGTTCCAAGCACTACTCAATTCCCTCATCGATACCGTAGCCATCCTCAAATTCAGTGGATGAAATGCGGAACTCCACAGGGTATCCCCGACCGCAAGCCTCGTGGATAGCGTCGCAGACAGCGGCCGCGAACCTGCCGCGGTTTTCAGCGGATCCGCCCCACTTATCAGTACGGGTGTTCGTCGCGGTGCTGAAAAACTGCTGAGGCAGCCAGCCGTGCCCTCCGTGTATCGTGACCATACCAAACCCGTAGTATTTAGCGCGTTCAGCAGCTTTGGCGTACATTTGGATCGTATCGAGTATTTGCTCCTCAGTCATAGCCGTGCAGGGATCCGAAGGATCGTCGTCTATGTATCCCGCTGACGGCCCGAGCCGCGCGTTCGCATACCGCCCGGCATGCTGCAGTTCCATAGAAGGTACCGCGCCGAGGCGGGTTATCCTGTCAGCCAGCTTAAACATAGCGCGCATAATTGCGTCATCGGTTATGTCTATACTCATGCTGCCCATGCGGCTGACGACCGGATTGATGTGGCATTCTCCTACGCAGACAGTAGCAGCGCCGCCCATCGCCTTCCGCTCATAGTATGCGATGCAATCGTCTGTCGGTGAGCAGTCGGCATGGAAGTCCATGTGCCCTGTCGGCGATCCGAAGATTCTGTTCCTGAAGATTACGTCGCCGATCTTTATCGGCGAGAAAAGATGCGGATATTTCAACATAACTGTGCGCCTCCTGTCAGATAGTTAACGAGTACTGCGGAGTAGTATTTACCAGTAAGCGGAAACTCCGCGGCAGTGATGTTCACAGCCTCGCGCAGATAATATGTCACCATCGCTTGACCTCAGGTATGTCCAAGGCTCTTCTTTGTATCAGCAGTATAACCGCCTATAAAGTATCCTACCCAGCCTTACCAAACCTGGTTGATGTTGTATTTCAATACATCGGAATCTGTAGTCATTATAGACACGCCCTCAGTGATGGCTTGCGCTATAAGCATACGGTCAAAAGGGTCACGATGGTGAAAAGGCAAGTCCTTAACAGCCATAATGTGCTCTATTTTGACTTCCAGTAATGTAAAACCTTCATCCTCTATAGCCTCAATGAACCCTTCAATGCCGCCGTCAATGCTAAGTTTCCCAATGCTGATCTTAATCGCTACTTCCCATATTGAAGCGATACTGATGAGTATCGTGTTATCGGAGTTTAGGATAATATCCCTTGCGGTTTGCGGGATTTCATCATTTCCACTAAAGTACCAAAGCGCTGAGCAAGTATCCAGTAAAACATCCATCACATATGCTCCTTGAAATCATCTAAAGGAGCATCCCAGTCAGCAGCCATCCGTATTTTCCCCTTCAACCGTCCAAACTGTCTGGTTCTCTTAAGCGGTTTGTCAGCTATCAGTTCAAATGGGATGCCGTTTTTTCGGATCGATTGTCTTAGAAAGATGTTTACGGCAGACGTCATATCGAGCCCCAAAGCTGTAAATACCTCCTGAGCTTGGTTCTTTACGTTGCTGTCCACGCGAATATTGATATTTGTGTTCGCACCAGTGCCAGCCGGCATATGATCAACTCCTTTTTCTCTTTTGCTCGCAACTGTCTCTGTTGAGCGTAGTACATAACTACGCTGCCAATATGATGTCACATTATGCGCACAATGTCAATCTGTTTCCATATTTCGGTCACACACTCAGAATATCTATCGACTTCTCGTTGAGATCCACTCCCATACCTCCGGTGGCGCCCATCACGATCCCTACTAACTGACACACCTGCGGGGGATCGCCTATCACGGGGCTGGGTATCACCTTCAGCAGGACGTCGCGAGGCCCTTCCGCGTTCGTATTCGTATCAGGCTGTCAACATGAAACAGGAACTGCTAAATGCCGTCCCTGTTAAAAGTAGAGACCGAAAATGCGGTCTCTCAATAATACCGCACTAATGTCTCACAGGCTTATGAAATGTTCTACGAATTCTACCTTTGTTGACCGCACTAACTATTTTTGCAAAAAGTCACGAACCACATCCTGCAATATCATATCCGGATCTGTTATCTTGTTGTCCGAGTTTTCGTTGTCACTGAGCTTCTGCGCATACTTATCGTGTATACCTTTCATTAACTCGCTTAATGAGTCGCACTCACCTACTAATGCACTCAGAATCTTTGAAGCATTTCCTAAAATAAAAGATAGGTCATAGTAGTTTTCATTCTTATATATGAGATTGTGGTTTACCTCACTCCACCCTTCTTCAAAAATCGTCCTTGTCTGAATTTCGAGACGAGCATCATGGAGATTTTTCTCATCAACATATACGGTATAGTGGATTGAGCGATAAACACTGTTTGGTTCGATTACAGGATCATGTTTTAATATTTTATCATATATTGACTTATCATCACCTTCACGAAGCTTAATATGGATATTCTCTACAGTTTGATGTTCAAATCTTTTCCAAATCTGCTCATGGATAGGATAGTAATCGCTTTTAAACACATAAAGAACACGGATACCGATTAAATCCGTAATTTTTACTCGATAATTGTCTAATGTTATTGGTTCACCTTTTTCATCTGTTTTATCGATGATTTTTTTCAAAAGGCTCTCTGTTTCCTTAATTCTGTGGCGATAGGAATGAATATGCTCAAAAGATGCTATTTCCGAAAGATACCCTTGAACCAAATCAGTATAGCGGCAACGCTGACTCTCAAAATGCTCGCCAATCCTGATGAGTTCATTCCAGTCACACCTAGAACGGTAAAAAGCAGTGCTTAAGTTGTTCTGTTCCAAAAACAAATCCTGTTTCTGCTTGATTTCATTGATCGTCATTCTGCTACGCGGAGTGACCATTGACGTCCTCCCTTGGTGCGAAGCAAACACACCCACAAAAAAAAGCTTCGATCATAAGTTCGAGAGAGTGCTGCGTAAAAGTTCGGTATTTAAAATTATAATAGATAAGATCCAGCAAACTAAAAATCTTACCATCTTCATGAGTCGCCAGAATCCCCATCTCAGCCAGCATCTTCGGTAAAATGATCGCAACGCACACTTTTTCATTTATATGTAAATGCTCCTGAGCCAAATTCGGATCAATTATTTGAATTGGTCCTCTGCGTAGAAACCAGAATGCTCCGTAACTATATATTTTCTCAACATTGACGCGGGGAATACCCTGGTAGCTTTTCAACCTGTCAATGTCTTCGAAATAGTCGAGGACGGCGAGTTCCAGAACATCTGTGTTTACTTGCACGCTGTCAATTATATCCATTCCCTCTAGAATGTCCTGTACTTGATTCAGAATATTTCTAAATCTGTTATATATCTTGCCATTCGGGAACTTTCCCAGCAAGTATGAACGGTTTTCCGGCAGTGTCAACTTTTTACACTCATTTCATTTTTTTGATGTACTCAAATAATGGGGAACCGACAAAGTCATGTATTGCGTTAGTGTCTCGTATCTCTTTTTCACTTGCATAGTCTTCCTCGTCGTTTTTTGACCGATCTAGAGGATAGTAATTCTTTTCCATTCTTTCTTGGAATCTTTCAACTGCTTCGTCAACATTGATTTTGGGCATTTTTACACCTCTCAAAGTAAGGTTTTTACAGTATAGTATCAGTCAGAAGAATTTGCAATCCTATTTTTTTCCACTTGGCTTATACAAATCGTCAAACTCTACCATACGTCTGACCCCCATTATCCTCATAAAAACAGCTGTCGGTTTATCCCCTCGAAGTATTTTCATTCGTTTTTCCTTGTCCTGTGCTATTTCCAGAACTCTTTGCGACGCGGTAGTGCGGTCAATGTCTGACGCCCACAAATCATCTATAATCTTCTTTACCTGGCTAGCAACTTCTATTGCGCCCATGTGAATCAAGCCTTTCATTATCTGCATTATGTGCATAATACAGCATAATGCGAATAATGTCAATAGGGTAATTTATGCAACTAAAGCCGATAATGCGGAACGGCGGATGATATCATCCGCCATTCCGACACGGCCATTCCCCGGCAACCGGAGCATCCTTGAGTTCTCCGGGCTGAGCCTGCTTCTCCGGCAGAACCGGAATTAGTGTCCGGATGCAATCGGATTAGTTGTCCGGATGCAATGTGATTGCCGTCCGTTTACGGCCGGAATAGCCAAATAGATCAGGTTCACTTCGTAGTAGACTACACAGTTCTGTCAATGCGGTCAAGCCGCATGTCTAGTCTTTTGTTTATCCTTTCCTGTTGTGCCTGTATCTGCTTCAGGACTCCCTCCGCATATATCCGCACGCCGGGAGGGGTCTTCTCGTCGCTTATCACCTGCGACGCGCGGGAAATCTTTCCCATGTTATCAATAGTCTGCCCAATCTGCGAATTTATAAATGTTTCCTCTTCCCTCCGATTCCGCTTTCCGGCAAACACAAGATCGGACAAACCTCCGATGAGCCCCCTCGCATCCAATGCAGGCGGAGAAGCGAACTTCAGAGCAGTGATTTTGATCGCGTCGTAACCGTAGTTATCCACTATCGGCTTTAACAAGCTATCCTCTATCAACAGAACTTCAGGTCTCTCCCTGGACAGAATGCCATCCCAGAATACTGATACAGATGCAGACATTTCACTGCTATCAAGGGCAACATAGCCGCTTTGGTCAATCTCGCTATCCTCGCTATCATCGACGTCGTTATCATAGCTGCTACCGGAACTTTCCCGCACTCGGTCGGATTTATACAAAAAGCCTTCTACTCCAGGTCTTCTTGACAATATGCTCGCTGATCTTCTAGCCAGAAGCAGCCTTGAGTCATCAACCTCATGCTGTTTCAGGATGCATATTCTCTTAATTATCTCAACTTTCCTGTAGTTGCTGCAAAACACCCTCAGAAAGTAGTTTAG
>Ga0082212_10007032_pt1 | contig 14976 bp, 8 predicted proteins | sample TergutNt197P3_FD_71548 | JGI IMG/M metagenome (GOLD analysis project Ga0082212, IMG submission 71548) | Neocapritermes taracua P3 segment gut microbial communities from Petit-Saut dam, French Guiana - Nt197 P3 | ecosystem: Host-associated > Arthropoda: Insects > Digestive system > Gut ...
TGCAGCAGAAAATTGGTATATCCCGGAAGCGCGTAATCAGCATACATTTGCCGGCGACGTTCAAAAAGTAGAAAAATATTACAGGAATGTAATCTACCTGCTACGGCTCTATATCAAGGATACCAAAGACTTGATATTTCATTTCAACTTTAACCAGTGTTACGCGCTTGCCAAAGGGCTGAAAGCGGCGTTCGACTGCAAAACCGTTGCTACGATTCATTTCCTGAAGTGGCAACTTGAACTTCAAGGGAACCTGTCCCGATGGCATACTGTCACATCAAAACCCGAAGACCGGCAAACCCCATTCGAACAATTACTCATCGCAACCGATAAATATGAAAGTATGCTTTATCGCATAGTCGACCGCGTGATTGTGCTTTCTCGACACACTCAACAACTGTTACTCGACGCATATCAAATCAATTCGTGCAAAGCGCCGGTAATACCTAATGGATTAGCAGACGTCAATTATACAACGGCAGGGGCGCCATTGGTACATTCGGCTACGGATAAGGATGTTTTGCGAAACAAATGGCGCCTGTCAGAGAACGAATTATTGATACTTTTTGTTGGTCGCCTGCAGGCAGTCAAAGGACTTGCGTTTTTGATCAAAGCCTTTCGTAAAGTACTGGAAACAATACAGGACTGCCGCTTGCTGATAGCCGGAAGCGGTAAGGATGTATATTGGAAAGAAGCCGAAGATATGGGCGCAAAAATAACCTTCACAGGTTTATTAGACAAGAACGAACTCTACGAACTGTACCGGATCGCCGACATTGGCGTCATGCCTTCTTTTCATGAGCAATGCAGCTATGTGGCTATTGAGATGATGATGCATGGCGTACCATTAATTGCGAGCACATCTACCGGATTGCGGGAAATGGTAGAAGATGGCGTTACAGGGTTGCATATCCCCATAATAGAGCATCCTGACAGGGCAGAGATAGATACGGACTTGCTGGTCGAAAAGATGCTGTACCTGTTGCAACATCCTGCGGAGGCAAAGGTGATGGGGCGTAATGGGCGGAAAAAATATGAGGGATGTTATTCGGGGGACGTCTTTCGTCGGAATATGCTTGCGCTGTATGAGGGTCTTTTTTTAACACAAAAGTCACAATGGGTTTTCACAAAGGGCACAAACAGGATGTTACTGAATATCCCCGATGAAATTGGTTTGTATACCGGGAAGATGGGTATTGCGCTGTATCTGATGCATTATGCCCGAACTTATAAGGACGAAAAGCAGGAAGAGAAAGCGCTGGCGCTTATCAACGAGATACAGGACGCCATCCATGCCGATACGCCTTTCGGATATGAGGAAGGGTTAGCGGGGATAGGCTCGGCAATCTGCTATTTGTTTCGCGAAGGGTTTATCGAACCGGCAGAGGATGATTATTTTGCGGAATACGACAGCTATTTTTTAAATCTGGTTTATTCCGGAAAACATGTTGACCTGAGCCGTGCTACCGGCCTCATAGGAATTGGTTATTATCAACTGAATCGAATAAAGGATATGCCGGAAAACACCTATAAGTCGCTCCAGATGCGAAGCTCCTTACTGCTGATTCAGGATATCCTGTTTGCCAGTCTGGGGATGAATGGCTATACCTACCCTTACTTGCGACCGGGGCCGCTGTCAGAAGCTGTCATGGCAGATATGAAACGATTTCTTGAGGCAATGCTGCAAACAGGTTTGTGTCCCGAACTGACCCGAAAGGCGCTCGACGTCATAGACCGCACTTGCCATGAGACAAAACCGTCTGTTTTTGCAGCATTGGAAAACGCTGATAGAGATAATGACATGCAAACATTTCGGCGCCTGCTCAAAAACATTGCCGAATGGCTGGAAGATTCTCCTGCTGCAAAACATTTGGCTGTACTTCAGTTGCAGGACATGTCGTTGCCTGCGTGGTGGAGGGTGTTTTAATTACTAATTACTAATTACAAGATGAAAATCAACATTTCGGACGTATCCGTCATTATACCGTTACGTGTCGACTGTCAGGAACGGCTGGTTAACATAAACATGATACTGGGTTACATAACCGGCCAGACAAATGTCAGCATATTTGTGTTGGAAGCGGATGCCATTCAAAAGGGGGCAGACTTGAGCCGTTTTGATATTTCGTACAGGTTTATAAAGGACGACAGGCCTGTATTACACCATACACGCTATCGTAATGAAATGATAAAAACCTGCACAACGCCTTATATCGCCGTATGGGATGTTGATGTCATTGCACCGCTTAGCCAACTGTATAGCGCCGTTGAAAAACTCCGATCAAAAGAGGCCCTCGTCTCCTGGCCGTATGACGGTATCTGTTATAATGTGCCGCAAGAAACTTGCAGAGAATTTGCATCTACCGGGAATATTAAATCATTGACCTCCCGCAGGAAAGACTTATTCCCCATGTTTGGCTCGCTATCCAATGGAGGGATATTTCTGGCTGACAGGGAAAAATATATGGAAATCGGAATGGAAAATGAACACATTTACGGATGGGGGCCGGAAGATGTAGAAAGGCTGAAAAGAATTACCATACTGGGATTGCCGGTATTCCGTGTAAGAGGAGAACTGTACCATTTATGGCATCCGCGTGGAATCAACAGATTATATGCTGATCCGAAAAGAGACATGATGTGTTTCAGGGAATATCTGAAAGTATGTCGATATACGCGCGAAGAACTGTTAAACTATATCAAAACGTGGGAATGGATAAAGAATTGAAAAACATATCGGTTATTATACCTGTATACAATACCGGGCAGTATGTAACACAGTGTATTGAATCTTTGAAAAACCATCATCTGAACATGGAAATAATTATTGTTGATGACGGCTCAACGGACGATTCGGGACTTATTGCAGATGAATTTGCTCAAAAAGACAGCCGGATCATCGTCATCCATCAGGAGAACAAAGGCCTTTCCGCTGCCCGAAACAGGGGGATGGACGCAGCAACGGGTGAATATATTTTCTTCCTTGACAGTGACGACTGGATAAAAGAGCATTCATTAGACTTTCTTTATGCCGAAGCATCGAAGCGCCGGGTGGACGTTATCACGGGCAATGCGCTTTTCTGTTATCCGGATGGTCAGGCTGATAACCCGTTCGGTAGAATAGCCAAACATATTATTGGCGTTCCGCTAACGGGAAAACAGTGTTTTATCGAACTGATGAAAACATCCGCCTATGCTCCGATGGCCTACAATTACATATGTAAACGGGATTTTTTACAGCATCACCACTTCCGCTTTGAGGATGTAATGCACGAAGACGAACTGTGGACGCCGATTCTGATCGGCAGTGCACAAAGCGCATTAGTGACGGATTTCGACTTCTACTATTACCGGCAGGAAAGGGAAAATTCAATCATGAACAGTACCGATCCGAAAAAGAGGTTGAACGCACTGTTTTATGTTACCGATCGATTAGTGAACTATGCCGCCGGTTTTTCATTCGAACAGGAAGAGAAGGATTTCAGGAGCTGGCTTTACGTTGTTATATTCAGACTGTATTTCAACGCTTTCGAATTGCTTCTTAAAAGCAGGGACAGCGCCGTCAGGATACCGCAGCACCATTTGTACAGTTGGGAAAATATCAGGCATCACCTGGCGGAACTGCCGAAAGTAAAGATTGCATATTACTTTAACAGATCAGCTGCAGCCATTCGGGAATATGAGAAATGGCTTCATTCAGAATGGGTAACAGTCATGCAGCAGCCGGATATGGGAGACAGGAAGATTATATTGATATTCAATAAAATGTGGGGCGAAGAACTGTCGATTCCTTTGAGTGAAATTCCTGCCGACTTTGTAATCACGACTGACCGCCGTTATTTCGAACGGGCAACGGCTGTCGTATTCCACCTTCCCGATTTACTCAGTTACAGAAATGGTGATTTGTATAAACATGACGGGCAGGTATGGGTTGCATGGTATCTGGAATCGGAAGCGAATTATCCATGGATAAGAAATCCTGAAATTACAGAATTTTTTGACATACGGATGAGTTACCGCCAGGATGCCGGTGTGGTATATCCCTATTACAGATATGAATATTCAACAGTACTGAAACAGCCTGTTATGTCAAGCAACAGACTGAACAGAACCTGTATGTTTATCTCCAGCCGTCTCAACAGAAGCGGACGGGAGGAATATCTGGAAGAACTGATGAACTGCACTGACGTCGATTCTTTCGGTAAATTATTCAATAATAAAAGGTTATCTGACGATCTGGGAATAGAATCCAAAATCAATGAATACCAAAAGTACAAATTTGTCATTGCGTTCGAGAATTCGATAGATACGGATTATGTGACGGAGAAATTCTATGACCCGCTTCTTGCAGGCGCAGTGCCCGTATATTTGGGGGCGCCCAATATTGAAGAATTTGCGCCGGGCGATCATAGTTTTGTCGATGTACGGCAGTATGACAGTCCGAAATCTTTGGCCCGTTTCATCAATAAATGCTGTGAGGACGAAGGAGAATATGCCAAATTTTTCGAATGGAAAAAACAGCCCCTAAGACAGTCTTTTTTGCAAAAGGCTATAATTCAAAAAATTCATCCGTTTGCACGCTTGTGCAAAGTAATAAATGATAGATTGCTACCCCAATCAAGCTGAGGACTCCTCACTATTACGATACTTTGTCGGTTTATTGCACTCTTTAAAGAAAAGAAATAATTTTTTTTGATTTTTTTTGGGAAATAAATAATTAGTTAATACATTTGCATAAATTTTTTCACAAAATTACAAATTTAACAATCATTATTAACTGAAAATAAAAAATGCGCTTGTTGATTGAAAAACATATATTTGGCATGATTTTTGCAGAGAGAGAGAGAGAGAGAGAGAGAGAGAGAGAGAGCTATAACCATAATCTTTTTCACGTTTTTTTGTTTCAAAATAGCCGTGCGTTGCTTCGGACAATGCACGGCTATTCATGTTTATAGCAACCATCAACCATCAATAATCAATAAATTAATCTTTAACCTATCAATGCCTATGGAAAAACAATAAGGAATAAATGTAAAAAACGGGACAGGTATTTTCGATTTGCCCGTATAGACTAAGCGCTAAGTGAAATTAATCAATTAATAATCTAATATTGAATAAAATGAATGAAATTTTTAAACAATTTTTTTATCAAATCAAATCAGTTTTTTTGAAAACGGCGGTTTTGTTGCTGGTATGCAATATATTTATGTTACAGGTGATTATTGCATCTTCACCATCTGAGCCGCAGCAACAACAGCAGCGACAGATAACTGTCTCCGGTATTGTCACTGACAGAGACGGTGAGATCATACCGGGGGCTAACGTAACGATAAAGGGGACGACTTTCGGCGTAGCAACCGATGAAAATGGGCGCTATTCTATTAATGTCCCCGATAGAAATGCGGTATTGGTTTTTACATATATCGGTTATGTTCCCACAGAAATCAGGGTGAGTGCCGAAACAAAAGTAGACGTTGTACTGCAGGAAGACTCACAGGTAATTGAAGAGGTTGTGGTAATCGGATATGGTACCATAAAGAGAACTAGCGTAACCGGTTCTGTGGGTTATGCCAGTTCCAAGGTCATCGAAGACAGGCCTATATCTAATCTTGGGCAGGGCTTACAGGGAGCGATTGCCAACCTGAATATCACACAGTCAAATGGTATGCCCGGCCAGGGTGCGACTTTCAATATTCGAGGCCGTACCAACATAGCAGGCTCTGGTGGACCGTTAATTTTGGTTGACGGGATAGAAATGAATCCAAACATTCTGAACCCGGGCGATATCAAATCGGTATCTGTCTTAAAAGATGCCGCTTCGGCTGCAATATATGGAGCGCGTGCAGCAAATGGTGTTGTTTATATTTCTACGCGTACCGGATATGTCTCCCGAAAACCGGAAGTTTCATTCGGTATTAACTATTCCATAAATAAACCGACGAGACATCCCGAGTACATGAACTCGCTGGAATATGCAAACTGGATGAATGCCGCACGGCAAACGCAGAACGGTCGTGATTATTATGATGCTTTTGAAATGCAGGCTATCCAAAATTTTTTCAATAATCCGAAAGATAACCCGACTGTCGTCCTTAATCCGAATACAGGGCTTTATCAATATGTGGCAAATACCGACTGGTATAAGGCCCTCAACAAACCTACCTATCCAATGTCGCAGTATAGCGTCAACATAGGAGGTGGCACCAAAGACGTCAAATATTACACTTCGGCTAGCTATTTCAACCAAAAAGGTATTTCCAAATTTATGGATGAAAACTACGACCGGTTTAACATCACCTCGGATATTATGTACCGGATAAACCACTGGATGGAAGCGGGAATGAAATCCATGATAGCTATCTCGGACAACCTGACCGGTGGACAAAACAATAGCGGCACAAATGCCGTGTTGACTACCCTTGCCGGCGACTCGCGTCCTACTATGCCTGTGTATCACCCCGACGGTAATTTTGCAGGCGATACCGGCGGCGACAACGGGTATTTTACGAATCTTGCCGCATGGCAGTCGCTGGGCGGAAATAGCCGAACAAAAGGAAACGATTTAACGCTTCAAGCCAAGTTTATTATTAAACCTTTTGAAGGATTTAAAATTAATACAGAATATGCCTACAGGTATGTCAATTCTTCATTTAAAAATTATAAAAGATCATACTTGGATTTCAATCCGGCAGGAGGGTCCCGATGGTTTCCTCATACCTCGCCCAACCAGGTCTCCTATTCTGAAAGCGCCACTCATTATCAGGTGTTCAATATTTATGGTGAATATGATAAAAAGTTTTCAGGCGGTCATGAAATAAAGCTAACGCTGGGCTTCAACCAGGAAGTAAGTAAATATCGATCGGTATCGGCGTCAAGAACTAATCTGATTAGCAATGAAGTGCCGTACATATCGACGGCAAGCGGCGACCGAACTACAGGCGACTCGGCGAATGAGTGGGCAATCCGTGGCGTTCCAATGCGTATCATTTACAGTTACAAAGATAAGTATATGCTTACATTAATTGGTCGTTATGACGGTAATTCGAGATTCCCTTCAAAAGATAGATTCGCTTTCTTCCCGTCTGTTTCCGGCGCTTGGCGTATATCGAAAGAAAATTTTTGGGATGGAATACGTCCGGTTATGAACGATTTTAAAATCAAGGGAGGGTACGGCACTCTCGGAAATGCTTCGGGTGTAGGCACTTATCCATACATTGCCAATTACGGTACAAGCGAAGTAAACTACTTGTTTGCAGGCAAGAAAGAAATGACCGTCACCGCGCCGAATCTTGTAAGCCCCACCTTGACATGGGAAACTATTAAGCAATTTGATCTTGGTGTGGAAACAGCATTTATTGACAACAGGCTGAAAGCATCTTACGAGTACTATATTAAGGACGTCGTTGACATGTTGCAAGCGGGTAAATTATTGCCGGCTGTGCTTGCCGTAAGCGAACCAACGGAGAATGCAGCCAGCATGCGAACGAAAGGTTGGGAACTCTCAATCGACTGGAGCGACGCGCTTGATAACGGACTTAACTATGGCGCTTCATTCAGTTTGTGGGACAGTAAATCCTGGATTACAAAATTTGACAATCCTACCAATAACCTTGGCAGTAATTATGTTGGACAAGTTTTTGGCGATATTTGGGGTTATACGGTAGAAGGTTTGTTCAAAACCGATGAGGAAGCGGCAGCATGGAACCAGTCGGCTGTTCAAAATATTTCGCCATACAGGGCAGGAGATATTAAGTTAGCAGATTTGAATGGCGACGGCGTTGTTTCCAGAGGAGCGAATACGCTTGATGATTCGGGCGACCTGTCGGTTATCGGCAACAATTTCGCGCGTTACCAGTTCAGTCTACGCCTTGACAGCGAATGGAAAGGATTCGACGCCAATGTCTTTTTTCAGGGAACAGGAAAACGTCAGGTATATCCCAGTAGCGTATTTTTCTATAATCATTACACCAGCGAATGGGCTGTTCCTCAAAAACTGAATACGGATTACTGGCGCGAAGACAACCCTGACGCCTATTTTCCGCGCCCACGTCTCAATGCCGGTAATACTGTAAATACAGCACAAACCCGTTTTTTGCAAAATGCCGCTTTTTGCAGGCTGAAACAGTTGACTTTCGGATATACCCTTCCTTTCAAGTATACGGACAAGATTGCTATCTCAAAGTGCAGGGTATATTTTTCTGCCAACAACCTATGGGAACTTAGCAAGATGACATTTAAGTCTTTTGACCCTGAACAACCTCAGATGAACGCTTATCCTTTCCCGCGTTCTTTTTCATTTGGAGCCAATATAACCCTCTAACAGTTGAATTATGAAAACGAAAAGATTTTTTATCAATATTTTTACAGTTTCTCTTTTAAGTATCTTCCTGTTTTCGGCCTGTAATGACGAATTTATGGATCGTTTCCCTTTAGTCGACATCAATGATGCCAACTTCTTTAAATCTCCCAACGATTTGAGAACATATGCGAACCAGTTTTATACCAATTTAAATACCCTAAACGCTTATACATCGGATGAAAGTTCTGACAATCAATGTCAAATTAGTAGAAATTCTTTCATTTGGAATGAATATACACTTCCCGTGAGTGGCGGTGGATGGGCTAAAAGCGATTGGTTGCCAATCCGTAGATGCAATTATGCCCTTCAACGCTATCACACGGTTGTAGGCGATGAGACCCAAATCAAACGATATTTAGGCGAAATCTTGTTTTTTAAATCGCTTTTATATTATGCTAAGGTGGCTCAATTTGGCGATGTTCCATGGCTAAGTAGCGACCTGCAAACCAATTCGGAAGAATTGTACGCTCCCCGCGATTCGCGGAAAGTAGTGCTGGATTCGATTTGCGCCGATTTGGATAGAGCAATCCAATACCTGCCGGAAGAAATTATTGAAGATCGTATTTCACGTTATGTCGCCCTGACAGTCAAATCACGGATATGCTTATTCGAAGGCACATTCCGCAAATACCATGGATTGGGTGACGAAAACAATATGTTACGACAGGCGGCAACAGCAGCGTTGGAAGTCATCAATTCCAAAAAATTTGGTTTATACTCTACCGGTAATCCGGAAACGGATTTACACTCTTTCTTTATGCTGCATTACAACGATATGAAAGACTCAAAAGAAGCGATTTTTTATGTCAATTTCGTACTGGACAGCCGCACGCACAACCGGGTACGCGAGTGTAGGGAGAGAGGTACCGGAATGTCCAAGGATTTTGCAGAATCGTTCCTGTGCCGCACAGATGGATTGCCTATTGCACTTTCGCCTGATTATATGGGAGATGCTGAATATGATGACGAATTTGTCAATCGCGATTACCGTATGAGGCAAACCATCTATACATCGGATATACCATATTTGATCCGTAATGATGGCTCGGTGGTTTATGAAGATACGCCGATGTTTTCTACTTTTGTGTCAACCGGATACCGGGTTTACAAGATGCTGTCACCGCTTGATGCTGATAATGAATATCAACGGTGCGAAATTTCCGATCCGGTGTATCGTTATGCAGAAGTTCTTTTGAACTATGCCGAGGCAAAAGCCGAATTGGGGGAATGTGACCAAACTGTTATAGACCAAACCATCAATGTATTACGAACACGAGTAGACATGCCTCACATGACGCTTCCCGTTTCGTTCGTCGATCCGAATTGGCCTGATTGGGAAGTACCCATATCTCCACTTATCAACGAAATCAGGCGGGAACGTCGCGTCGAGTTAGCGTGTGAAGGTTTCAGGTTTAATGACCTGCGAAGGTGGAAAGCCGGAAAGCTCGTGAATAATGTCAAAACCTATTTAGGCGCTCGCGATCCCAGAACCGGCGAGTATTTCGAGGTGTATCCGGGTTTTACCCGTACATGGAACGACAAGCTATATTTTTATCCAATACCTACTCAGGAACTTACGTTGAATGCCAATCTCAAGCAGAATCCGGGTTGGTAATTATTATTTAAATAAGGGGCTGGTTACATGCCAGCCCTTTTTTTTGAAAAACAAACAATAGTACTATGAAATACATTTATTATTTATTTTTGGCAGGACTATTATTTCTCCAATCATGCGAATCGCCTGATGCAGAAGTTGTAAGGCCGACGCCATCGCATATAGCATGGGCGGAAGCAGAAATTGGCGTGATCATTCATTATGACATCAACATCTATGCGCCTGATACTTATAGATCTAACGATAAATCTACGCTACCGGACTTGCAGATTTTTGCTCCCTCCAGACTGAATACCGACCAGTGGCTGGAATCGGCCGTGTCGATAGGCGCCAAATATGCCGTACTGGTTGCCAAACATGGTACCGGTTTCTGTCTGTGGCCATCAAAAGCCCATCCGTACCATGTGGGAAATACCCCATGGAAGAATGGGCAGGGTGATATTGTCGTCGATTTTATACAATCCTGTAAAAAATACAACGTAAAGCCTGGCATTTACTACAATACCAATTTTAACGCTTACCTTGGCGCGGGTCGGCGAATGGCAATGACCGAAGAAAAACAGAAAGAATATAACCAGATAGTTTTACAGCAGTTGACGGAGCTTTGGAGCAATTACGGTCCGCTGTTTGAGATATGGTTCGATGGCGGCGTGATGGTGGACGAAAAGGGAGGTATCGCTTCGGCAGTGACCCGCCTGATTGAAACGCACCAGCCCGAAGCCGTTTTGTTTCAGGGCCCTGCAAGCGCAACAAACCTGATTCGCTGGATAGGCAACGAAGACGGCAGGGCTGTGTATCCAAACTGGAGTACCGCCAATGCCACCACATCATCGGACGGCATCGAAGAGATAAAGGAAGGAACAGGCGCGCCCGACGGCATCATCTGGTGTCCGGCCGAAGCGGATTTTCCCAACAGGAAAAAATCGGCATGGCAGGGAGGCTGGCTCTGGCGGGCTGATCAGGAAGAACATATTTTTTCGGCGGATGAGCTTGTCGACCGGTATTATACAAGTGTCGGCTCCAATGCCAATATGCTGGTAGGAATGGTGATCGATACGGCCGGATTGTTCCCCGAAGCCGATAAGCGGCAATTTGAGCTGGCCGGCAAGGAAATACGACGCCTGTTCGACAGGCCGATTGCCGAAACATCGGGTAAAGGGAAAACTGTTCATTTAAAAACCGGCAAACAGCCTGTTACCGTTAATCGTGTTGTCATACAGGAAGACATCGCGAATGGAGAGCGCATCAGAAAATATACGGTTGAAGCAAAAGTTGATGGAAAATGGTTACCTTTGTGCGTCGGCGAATCAGTGGGATACAAACGGATACAGCAGTTCGATCCGGTAACAACAACCGAGATGCGACTTCGTGTGGATGAATCTGCAGCTGTCCCAATGGTTAAACGGTTGGCAGTGTATCATACCTTCAATTAATTAGTTAATAAACTTTTATAACAGTCATTATGAAATTCAAATTTTTACTGATGTGGTTTGCCATCGTTACGGGATGCAGCGGACTCTTTGCTCAACAATTGGTATTACCATCGCCACAGCAAATTTTGTGGCAGGAAATGGAACAGATCATGTTCATCCATTTCGACCCGCGTACCTGGCAGGATCGGGGGGCTGTTGAATTAAGCCGGATTAATCCGGACAAAATCGACGTCAATCAGTGGATTGATGCGGCACAATCCTTCGACGCCAAAATGATTGTATATGTCGCCAAACATGCCAGCGGATTTTGCTGGTGGCAAACGGATGCTTCCGAATTCAGCATCAAAAATACACCTTATAAAAACGGTAAAGGCGATGTGCTCGATGCTTTGGCAAAAGCCTGCCTGGAACGTGGAATGAAATTAGGCGTGTATATTTATCCGGGCGATGATAGCTGGGGCGCTTACAGGGGCGGTGGCGGTAAAACCACAGACCCGGCTAAGCAGGAAACATACAACCAGGTGCTGCGCAGGCAGTGGGAAGAAGTACTGTCGCGCTATGGCAAACAGATCATAGAGGTCTGGTTCGACGGCAGTGTTGTTGTTCCGCTGGAGGATATCATCAAAAAATATGTGCCGACGCCCATTGTTTTCCAGGGCCCTTTTGCAACCATCCGTTGGGTAGGCAACGAACGCGGCTTCTGTCCGTATCCAAACTGGTATACGGTCGATTCAAAAGACGCCCTTACCGGTGTTTCCACAGCCGAACACAGTCATCCGGACGGAGATACCTGGATGCCTGTGGAAGTGGACGTACCGCTGAAAGACCACAGCTGGTTCTGGAGTGCGACCAATGAAAACCTGCTGCGCAGCTTGGACGAGTTGATGGACATCTATTACCAGTCGGTAGGCCGGGGAGCCATGCTGCTGCTCAATGCAGCGCCCGATACCACAGGGCTTATTCCGGTCAAGGATATGGAACTATACCAACAATTCGGTGATGAAATACGCCGTCGTTTTGACAAAAGCATAGCCGAGACGTCAGGAAACGGCCTGACAGTGGAATTGCTGTTGAACAAAGCGGAAATGATAGATCATGTCGTCCTGCAGGAAGATATCTCGTTTGGGCAAAGGGTGCGCCAATATGTGATCGAAGGCCGTGCCAACAACCAATGGACCGTTATCACCAAAGGTCTGTCGATAGGCCAGAAGCGGATCGAGTATTTCACGCCCGTCAAAGTTGACGCTATTCGTTTGAAGGTGGTCGAGTCTACCTATACGCCCGTCATCAGACGTTTGGCAGTGTTCAACACAGGTTTGGGAGAAAGTTCGGCACGTTTGCAGGGAGCAAAAATTCAAAAAAATATCGGAGAACTGCGGATGGCATCCGATGGTCAGTTTGAGTTCGACTTATCGCCGTTTATCCCTTTGGCAGAGCAATATAATTTGCGGTTCAGAGCAGGAAATGAAGAGGTACGGGCGATACAGGCATCCTTATGGTTGCAGGGCGTTGAGACGCCCGGATTCGCAACGGTCAGCGCCGATGGCGCCGTCCGTATCAATATCACTGCCGAGCCTGACATGAAAAAGGGAAGTATCGTCATTAAGGGACGCTTTGACAAAAGACCGTCAAGGGCCTGTCAGATCTATCTCCAATAAACAAGTCGTCGTATCGGTATAATAATAATTTATCAATAGGACCCAAATGATAAAACAATTTGCAAAAAGTCTTTGCGTACTGTTATTTTTCAGCGCCTGCCGGTCGAATGTAGCTCCTCCGGCAGCTTTATCGCCTGTACCGAATGAAAGTCAGTTATGCTGGAACAGTGTAGATTTTTACGGCATGATATGTCTGTCTACCATTACCTATACCGACCAGGAGTGGGGTTATGGCGACGAGCCTGCGTCTCTGTTCAATCCCGATCAGTTTGATGCACGTCAGATAGCAAGTATCATGAAGGAGGCAGGGATGAAGGGGATGCTTATCGTTGCCAAACATCACGGCGGATTTTGCCTTTGGCCGACTGCTACTACCGACTATTCTGTTAAAAACGCGCCATGGCGCGACGGGAAAGGCGATATGCTGCGTGAGTTTTCCGATGCCGCCCGCGATGCGGGATTGAAATTCGGCGTGTATCTTTCACCCTGGGATTGCAATGACGCCGATTATGGTAGTCCGGTTTACCTTGAACGCTATCAGGAGCAGTTACGTGAATTGCATACCGGTTATGGCGATATTTTTCTGTCATGGTTCGATGGCGCCAATGGCGGTAGAGGCTATTATGGCGGCGCGCGTGAAACACGTAAAATTGACCGGTCGGAATATTACAACTGGGATCATCTCTGGGGATTGGTTCGACAGTGGCAGCCCCGTTCAGCAATTTTCAGCGATGTTGGCTGGGATGTGCGCTGGATAGGAAATGAAAGAGGCGAAGCAGGCGATCCCTGCTGGGCCTGCTATACGCCGGAAGCTCCCGATGGAGGAAAACCCGGCTGCGGTTTCACCATCTATCAATTGGGCGTCAATGGTCACCGTAACGGGAAATACTGGATGCCTGCCGAGTGTGATGTGCCCATTCGTCCGGGCTGGTTTTATCATGCGGCGGAAGACAATCGGGTCAAATCGTCTGAAACGCTTTTTGACCTGTATTTTATGTCAGTGGGACGGGGCTGCGCGCTGGACCTGGGACTGGCGCCGAATAAAAGCGGGCTACTGCACCCGAATGATGTGGAATCATTAAGGGGACTCGGGCGCTTATTATCAGAAACATTTTCGACAAACCTTGCCATAAATGCCAAAGTGGTAACCAACGGGACAAGGGGTAAATCAGGAACATATTCATCTTCGAATTTGCTGGACAATAACAGGGATACCTACTGGAGTACGGACGATGATACAACAGATGGCGAGATTATGATTGAATTTCGCCGTCCAACCCGTTTCAATATCATTTCGCTACGCGAATATTTACCCTTGGGGCAACGAATTGACAGCATATCAGTCGAGGTATATGTCGGGAAAGAATGGAAATCATTCGCCGGCGCCTCATCCATCGGATCATGCCGGCTGTTACGCTGCGAACCGGTAGAAGCGTCGAAAATACGCATCCGTACATACGGGTCTGTTTGTCCGGCGCTATCGGAAGTGGGTGTTTATCTCGAACCCGACCGGCAGTTAGTAAATTAATAAATTAAAAATCGGAAATATAGATTATCATGAATGTAAAATTTTCCAGTAAGACGGCATTTATTGTATTGACAAGCATTATTCTTTTCGGATCATGCAAGCCGCAGTCGACGACGCCTGATGTACTGCCGACACAATCTCAGATTGACTGGGCAGCATCCGAGATAGGCGTCATTATTCATTTCGATGTTGTCAATTTTGTTCCCGAGTACAGATGGCGCAGATGGGGTACAGAGCCGCCTGCTTCATTTTTTAATCCCGGTAACCTCGATACCGACCAGTGGCTGGAAGCAGCCCGCAGTTTAGGCGCCAAATATGCCGTACTCGTTGCCAAGCATTGTTCGGGTTTCAGTCTGTGGCCTACGGAAGCGCATGACTACCAT
>Ga0082212_10007033_pt1 | contig 14976 bp, 18 predicted proteins | sample TergutNt197P3_FD_71548 | JGI IMG/M metagenome (GOLD analysis project Ga0082212, IMG submission 71548) | Neocapritermes taracua P3 segment gut microbial communities from Petit-Saut dam, French Guiana - Nt197 P3 | ecosystem: Host-associated > Arthropoda: Insects > Digestive system > Gut ...
GTTGGCCGGCCCCCGCTCGCTGTCATTGATAAGCTGATCTGTGAGCAGGTACTTCTAGGCGAAGGCCGCAAACTGCGCGGTTGCCGGTTGGATCTGGGTGTCAGTGAAAAGGATCACCACTGTAATCTTGAGATACAACTCTCCTCTTTACAGCACATGGCTGATCGCATGGTTTTCAACTCGAACCGGATGCTCAGCCTCAATACTTCCTCTGGAACAGAGTATGGGAACCTACCCAAAATCACTGTCATTTCCCTCCTGAATTTTCCTTACCGCAGCAATCATCCTGACTTTCATCAGCCCTTCGGATTGTTTTATGAAAAAGATCCGGAACAAGTGACTGAAAAGCTTGATTACCATATAATCGAAATCCCGAAATTCAGCAAGATCAAGCCGGATTTTACTAATGCGTTACACCGATGGTTGTATTACTTAAACACGGGATACCAGGATCCGGACAGTTCAATTGTGAAGGAGGTCTTCCAGATGGATCAGGGATTATATCTATTTGCCCAGCAATATCAACGGAACATCAATGATCCGGAAACTCTTAATGCCTATTATGGGTACATGATGGAGCGCATGGATGAGAAGGAGCGTATCAGCACGGCCAAAGCTGAAGGTAAAGCTGAAGGTAAAGCTGAAGGTAAAGTTGAAGGTGCAAACACGCTGGCTGAGTTGATCAAAGAAGGTTACGACTTAGACACGGCACTCACAATGATTAAGAAAGATGCATGGTAGGATCCCAACACAGCAGAAGTGGCAACAACCACCTTAAAGCGATACTTCTCGCCAGCCGTCTTTTCATCAGATTACATGAAAGTTTCGGCATTATGGACATGAGTCTTACCACCGCGATTACGGTATCTGTACGACAAGGTGTTAGGCAGAAAATAATCCCGTTTGAAATCTTTCTCTCGGACAGCGAAAGAATTGGAACCTTTTGTCATCATTTACCAGGACTAATTTTGATCCCGCTTTCTTCTTTTGTCATGATGTCCTTACCTCGAATATGATTGCAACATAAATAGAGATAGGCTGTCATGCTCCGGCAGCGCGGCTTGATACGCATGAAAATCTTTCGGAGGGTTGGTTTTCGTCTGAGTCCATCCGCCATCCATCTTGATAATCACGCGGAAAAAGACTATAATTATAGTATAGTTGAAGGATATCAGTAAGATATCAACTTCCAAAGAGATCATGGAGGAAAAGATGCTGTCATTTCCCTCCTGAATTTTCCTTACCGCAGCCATTCCTTTTCAGTTTAGCAAGTTGGGCATCAAGATGAATGTTGAAAGCATCAAGAGTAGCCAAAAACGAAATTCTCTTTTTGCCGCGAACCTTAGAATTTTCCAGACCATAGTGATGTAGGATCCGGTTATTAACTCGTTCGGCCGCAGTACGTTCCTTCATTTTATCTTTGAAACCCTGGCTGTCCCTTGGAATCCTGGTAAACAGGCGCAAATCCCACTGTGATTTCGTGTAAATGACCCTCCCGTATGGAGCGGGCGAACAGCTTGAGCATTCAGAGCAAGGTTCACATTTGCCGCAGGCGCGTGGACAACGCCATTTTATGCGACAACGGTCCGGACAATATCCCGGCTGCTGAAAAAGGCAGTGGAACTACCCAAACACCCTAACCCAGCAATCAACCCGGACGCAGCTGCGCTGCGCCGGTTATCTTGGTCGTTAGGAAGCATTGAACCACTCCATTCATGTTCATGCCGCTTTCATTCTTTTGCGCTGCCTCCGCTCAATGTTCGGCCTTGCGCTCGCACCCCGCTCTGGCAGGCGACAGTGGTATTCTTTGCGGTCGTGCGTTCGGTTGGGCTTGTGTCCGGTTTCGCCAAGCGTCCTAACAACACGCTCAACCCCGCTTAATTCTTCAAGTTTACGTTGTGATATTCCACGTTCATTCCGTGCCTTTGTGAGTTCTACCATGATTTCAACCCTTAAGTTACTGGCGGCGATTTCCTCCGGCGAGAAAAGCTCTGTTTCTACTTCGCTCCATGAACGTCCCTTAGGGCTTATAGTTTTATTCATCGGCTCATCGCTCAAGCCGTTCAAGTAACGCGTCTTTAAGAACTGCCGAAAAATTAACATTATTCTTTTCAGCAGCCTCATTAAGCCAGGAAGGAATAGTGAGAGTTTTTTTTATGGATTTATCGCTGTAGTTTTTCTCAAGAGCGTCTAAGTCAACTAAGACCATAGAGATAAATCCGCCTTCATCCGGAGAAACATTTTCTAGTTTAGACGGGGCAGGGATTTTTTCTCCATGAGAGAGAGAATCAAGCAACCAGCCTGCTGCGGCATCTGCAGCCATTTCAATGGCGTTACTCAAATTTTCGCCTTGGGTTGAACAATTAAGATCTGGGATATCTACGCAATAGGATTCGTCATCGTTTGGATAAAAGCATACCGGGTATACCAGCTTCATAGTGACCCCTTCCTTTCTGGTGGTCTTATGGCAAGCCCGCCTGTCTATAGATGGATTTTATTGTTTTTGGATGAAGGTCTGTCTTGGAATTTCATCTGTAATGCCTCCTTCTGACAATAAAACTATAACACGTACAGCACGTGTAATCAAGGGGTTAATCAGATGATTTAGAGAGGGTCAATCAAAACAAACATAAGACGATCTATTCTTTGAATTTATAGACGTTGCAAATAAGTTAAGCCACGGTGCGCAAGCGCTGTACCGTGCCCCAGGCGAGTCTAGAGAGAGGACACTTACTCTGATTTAGTATCCGGCACGATCGCTAATGTATATCCCAATGGCTTTAATATTTTGAAGATAGTGTCTAGCTGTGGTGTGGCATTCATGCTTTCCAGTCTGGCTATGGCTGGCTGCTTTAACCCTGTCATTTCTGATAATCTTTTCTGGCTAATTCCTTTTTGTTCCCGCGCCTCAATAAGCTTTCCTACAAAATCAATCCTTAACTGTATTTCCTCTTTTTCAGCTTGGGTTAACAATTCTAGGTCATTCCATAGATCATCAAATGTTGTGTACTTCATTCCATTTATTGTTTTACTCATAATTGAATTATCCTTCCAGTAAGCAAAGAATATCCTGTCGGTTGTTGGCCTAAGCTCCCAGAGGTCTGTGCCGGTAATATGGTCTATAGCGGGTTTTCCTGCGCTTACACCATAAGTTCTTAACTGCCCGATAACATATTCGTTATATGGCGTCAATAACATATTCGTTATATCATACTATTTAAACTCAGGGTATCAAGTCGCAAGGCATCCAATATCGTTTTGTTAACGCCGACAAAACGATCATCAACATTACTTCTTAGCAAACACGCTGGCTGAGTTGATCAAAGAAGGTTACAACTTAGACACGGCACTCACAATGATTAAGAAAGATGTATGCCCCATCATTCCGCAAAAACATCTGCCAAAGTTATTGTGCATCCCTCCAGCACGTGAGAAGGCATACTATCTTCTTCAGAATAGGCGGAAGCCACATATTTACCGTTTTCCAATACATAAACATTTACGGCTTTGCTGTCAGGATCCACAATCCAATATTCCCGGACACCGGCCTGAAGATACTTATTGAACTTGAGAACTTTATCGAGGGTCCCGGAGGAAGGGGATAATATTTCAACCACCAAGTCAGGCGCCCCCAGGCAGCCCTTTTGATCGAGCTTCTCTTTGTCGCATACCACAAGGATATCAGGCTGTACAACCGTGTCGTCTCCTTTGTCAATATCCAGACGGACATCAAAGGGCGCGATAAAAACCTTACAAGGTTTCCCCTTTAGAAAATCGAACAATTGATAAAACAGGCTTCCGCAGATATTTTGATGCATCACGGAAGGCGCCGTCATCATATAAAGCATTCCGTCAATCAGCTCGCAGCGAATCTTCTCATCCCATGCAATATAGTCAGCCCAAGTATAATGTTTGTCGTCGTTTTGTAAAGCCTCCATCGGGGACTCCCTTCTTCTATGCGCTGATACTTGTTATTTAGTTACAGTCCCTTAGTAGCCGAAAACAATCTTGGGGATCGATTCCGGAATCATAGAGTGGCAAGTTTGCCGGAGATCTGCTTGGTGACGGTTACTCCGGGCGGGTATAATGTAAAATCTGCCAAGTCACTCCAAATTTGTCCTTGACCATGCCATACCACTCGCTAAAAAAGACTTGATTCAGCTCCGCGACAACCTCGCCGTCTTCTTTAAGCTCATTGAACAGCCGTGTAACTTCATCTTTATTATCCGTGCTGATGGTTGGATGGATATTATCGCCCATTGTCATCAGTGAGCCAGAGGGGTAATCCATAAACATCACAGTCATGTTGCCAAACGGTATTCCGGCGTACATAATTCTGTTTTTATCAGCTTCCGGTACAGTATAGTTGGGATCAGGCGGCGCGTCGCCATAGGTCATAAGGTTATTGACCGTCGATTTGAAAACCTTTGCGTAAAACTCCACCGCTTCGCGGCAGTTTCCATTAAAATTAATAAACATTTCCAGCTGCATGTCAGACACTCCCTTTCAATTTGTGGCGGCCGCTACCGCACAAGTCATTCTAACATGGTTTGGCACAAAAAACTATCCACATATGACTTTCTCTTTTATTCCTGCTATAAAATCATGCAAGGCCGGCTTGGCTTCTTTTCCACATTTTCCAATAATATCGACAATAGCGCTGCCCACAATGACCCCATCGGCAATAGCGGCAAAGCGTCCGGCCTGCTCCGGCGTTGAGACGCCGAACCCAATCGCAACAGGCGTATCAGTCTCTTTCCGAATATCCTCAACAATGGACGCCAAATGGGCCAGCCTGTCCTGGTCGGTGGTAAGTTCCCGGCGCATGCCGGTGACACCCATAGAGGAAACCAGATAGATGAAGCCTTGTGCGTTCCGGGCAATTTGTGCTGTACGTGTTGCCGAGGTAGGCGCGACCAGTGTGATGACATCAATACTGTATTTGTTCGCGGGACCCTTAGCTTCTGCTTGCTCCTCAAAGGGCATATCAGGGATAATAATACCACTGACGCCGCTGTCGGCGCAGCGCGCAAAGAAACGGTCGTACCCATAAGCATAGACGGGATTCAAATAGGTCATGAAAACCATGGGTATATGCATTCTATCCTTGATGGAAGATACCATATCAAAAACGGTGTCCAGTGTCGTGCCGGCTTGCAAAGCGCGCAAACTGGCAGCTTGGATCACTTCTCCTTCGGCAATGGGATCAGAAAAGGGGATCCCGATCTCGATGAGGTCGGCGCCCGCTTCCTGGGCGGTGAGGATATAATCCGCCGAGGTTTCCGGATCCGGGTCGCCGGCCATGAGGTAAGCAATGAAAGCTTTCTTCCTTAAAGCAGGATTTTCACTCCGAAAAGCTTCCGCAATCTTGATCATCAGTTTATTCTCCTCCCTCATGAATGTTTTCCCCCTCCCTCATAAATGTTTTCCCCCTTATATCTCGCAATAGCAGCCACATCTTTATCTCCTCGTCCCGACAGGCACACTACCAGGCATTTGCCAGGACCGAGCTCCTCCGCCACAGTGACAGCGTGAGCCAGGGCATGAGCGGATTCAATGGCGGGAATGATCCCTTCTGTGCGGGCCAGACGTTCAAAGGCGCCGACGGCTTCCTGATCTGTAATGGGTACATATTGAGCGCGTCCGGACTGGTGTAAAAAAGCGTGCTCAGGCCCAATACCCGGGTAGTCCAATCCGGCTGAAATGGAATACACAGGAGCGATTTGACCGAATTCATCCTGACAAAAGAGGGATTTCATGCCGTGAAAAACGCCGGCAGCGCCCCGGGCAATAGTCGCGGCGTGCCGGGGGGTATTGATGCCTTGCCCGGCAGCTTCGCAGCCGATGAGACGGACGGAAGGGTCGCCGATAAATTCATAAAAGGCGCCGATAGCATTAGACCCCCCGCCTACGCAGGCCACCACTGCGTCAGGAAGGCCGCCTTCGGCCTTGTACATCTGGGTTTTGATCTCACGACTGATGACGCTTTGGAAGTCGCGAACCATGGTAGGGAAGGGGTGGGGACCCATGACTGACCCCAGCACATAGTGGGTATCTGAGACTTGCCGGGACCATTCCCGCATGGTTTCGTTAACAGCGTCTTTGAGGGTCATGGTTCCTGAGGTCACAGTATGGACTGTGGCGCCTAAGAGATGCATACGGTAGACGTTGAGGGCCTGGCGTTCTGTGTCTTCCTTTCCCATGAATACTTCGCAGGCCATGCCCAGCAGGGCGGCGGCGGTGGCGGCGGCGACGCCATGTTGTCCCGCCCCGGTTTCGGCGATGATGCGGGTTTTTCCCATGCGTTTGGCCAAAAGGGTTTGGCCCAGGACGTTATTGATCTTATGAGAACCGGTGTGGTTCAAGTCTTCTCTTTTGAGATAGATTTTCGCGCCGCCAATCTCTCGGGTTAGATTCCCGGCATAGGAGAGCAGGGAAGGGCGGTTGGCATAATGGGTCAGAAGCTCCTCGAGTTCCGCTTGGAATTCCGGATCGTTTTTGTAGTGGGTGTAGGCTTCTTCGAGTGCATGTAACGCACTCATTAAGGTTTCGGGAATGTATTGGCCGCCGAAGGGGCCAAATCTTCCGGGTTTGGATTTTTGCTCTTCCTTTTTTTCTTCTGTTTTTTCTTCTGTTTTTTCTTCCATCTTTTGTATCCTCCTATCATTTATGATTGATTGCGCTGCAAAAAGTCAAACCTTATTGTGATCCCAGCAAAAGCTGCAGCATTTGCTGCGGATTCTTTAAGAACTGTTTGGTGATCTGGTAATGTTCTGTCTGGGTGTAGGGAGTCAGCTCAACCGTGTTTTCTGTAATCTCATAAATCTCTGCATCCGGGTAGGCCATAACTATGGGAGAATGTGTGGAAATGATAAACTGTGAATTCTCTTTGACCAAACGGTCAATTTCAACCAGCAGTGACATTTGCCGCGTAGGTGACAACGCGGCCTCTGGTTCATCAAGGATGTACAAGCCTTGGCCGCGGAAGCGGTTTTGAATCAGCGAGAGAAAGCTTTCACCGTGAGATTGGTCGTGGAGAGACTTGCCGCCGTATCCGTCCAGGTTCAGTTTTAAGTCGGCAATGTTGGTGGCAACGTTGTAGAAGGTTTCCGCCCTTAAAAAGAAACTGTCTTTTTCATGGGCTGATTTTATCAGGGCAAGGTAATGGTGCAGGTCTGATTCTGTGGCTTTGGTGGAAAAGGTGAAGTTGCGGGAGCCGCCTTCGGCGTTCATTCTGGAGTTGATGGCCAGGGCTTCCAGAAGCGTGGATTTGCCGCAGCCATTTTCGCCGACAAAGAATGTGACCGGGCTGTTGAAGCTGAATAGACCCAGACGCCGGAGTGTGCGAATAATGGGCAGGTGGGCAACATAGGAATCTGGATCGATTTCTGTTGTGATGCGAAAACCCTTGATGTAGAGTCTGTTCATGATAAGTAGTCTTCTCTTATTGGTGTAAAAGCATTAACGTCTATCGTATCTTCTAGAGCGATAGCCTTGTGCTGAACATGAGGAGGAATAATAGCAGATTTGCCTGGCGTGAGGATCATTTCCGAGGAGGTGTCTCTCAACAGCAACTTGAGCCGGCCTTGCACGATATAACTCGACTGCTCATGCTCATGGGTATGCCACGGGACTTCGGCTCCCTTGCGAAATGTGAACTGCACAATCATCAGATTCTTCCCTGTGGCGAGTGTCTCTCTTTCGACGCCATCAACAACAACGATTTTTGACATAAAAGCTCCCTGCCTTTCAACCTTGCCTAACCAAGCGCACAAATGCGTCGACTTTGGCGGCATCCTTGACTCCGTCAGTTTCTACACCACTGCTCACATCCACACAGCAAGGAGAGAGTATGCGCAGCGCCTGGTTCACGTTGTCTATAGCGAGACCACCTGCAAGGAAATACGGGGCTTCTGCAAAGCCCTTGAGGAGGCTCCAGTCAAAGGACTGACCAGTACCGCCAAAGGGCGCGGTTTGTGGTTCGCGAGTTTGTCGTTCGTGGTCCACAGAATCACAAGAGTGTAACTTCGGATTTCGATTTTCGGCTCTCGAACTTGTTGGCCGCCGCCGGCCGGCCGGTGCGGTATCAAACAATAAATAATCCGCGCCTTCCGGCAAGGCCGGAAGAGTGGCGCCAATTTTTACTGCTTTGATGATTTTGCAGCCGTAATGTTTGCAATATTTCCGCAGCTTCTCAATATAAAGGGCATCCTCGTCTCCATGGAGCTGAATAAGGTCGATGATTCCATCTGCGCACAGATTGACTATGGTGTTCATGTCTTCATTAACGAAGACTCCAACAGCTTGAATCCGCGGATCAAGCCTTTCTTTTAACTTTGCCGCGGTGGCTGTATCAATGCGCCGGCGGCTTTCGGCAAAGACGAATCCAATGAACTCTGGCAAAACGCGGTTGGCAATGTCGATATCTTCCGGGCGGCTTAACCCACAGATTTTAACGGCGCTTGTCCCAGGACGTGTTCGAAAACCCACCCCGAGACCCAATTCCTTTGAAAACACTGTTGTTGGCAGACCAAATTCATCGACTGTTTCAAACTGCTCTGTCCAGCCGCGCCTGCTGTAATATGATTGTGCGTGTTCTGTACGTAAATAGAGTTTAGCATATCCTATTTCGGATGCCAATCTTGCAATGTGTTCAGGGCAGTCAACGAGATTTTTAATTGTCATCCTTTTCCCTCCTGCTCTCTAACGCGGGCTTTGCCCGCAAGTGGTCAGTGATCAGTGGTTAGTGGTCAGTATTGGATTTTCTTGTTTTATTGACGCTTCGCGTCCATAAGTTACTAATGCGGGCTACGCCCGCAATTCATCCAGAGCTATCTTCTTATCAGGAGCGCGCATGAGGGTTTCACCAATCAGCACAGCGTCCACATTGTTTTGCCGAAGAAGGTCCACATCCCGGGAGGTGCGGATGCCGCTTTCGGACACGAAGATGATATCCGGCGGGACGAGTTTCTTCAGCTGGATGCTGTTGCTCATATCCACAGTGAAGGTTTTAAGATTCCGGTTGTTAACACCGATGATGCGCGCTCCGGCGGCCAGAGCTATCTCCATCTCAGTTTCGTTATGGACCTCCACTAAGCAGGAGAGCCCCAGAGTATCGGAGGCTTGGATGAAATCAGCCAGCTGGACGGGAGTGATAATGGCACAGATCAGGAGAATGGCGTCGGCTCCAAGGCGGGAGGATTGCTCGATCTGGAATGAATCTACAATGAAATCCTTACGGAGCAGAGGTGTGTTGACGGTTTTGCGCACTTCAGCCAAATACCGGGTGTAGCCTTGAAAGGAGTTGGGCTCCGTCAGGATGGAGATGGCATCCGCGCCGGCTTGCTCGTACTCCAGGGCAATATCGAGATACGGAAATTCTTCGGCGATAACGCCTTTGGAAGGGGAGGCCTTTTTAATTTCGCAGATAAAAGAAAGGCCGGGCTTTCTCAGACGCTGTTCAAACAGGAAGGGGAGGCGGGCGGGAGCGCTTTGCGGCGGCAGGCCGGCTTTCTTTTCCCTCTTTACCCGCTCTTTTGTGGCGACGACAATTTGATCGAGAATGCTCATATCGTTCATGCCGCCACCTCATTGGTAACCCGGATGAAGTCTTCCATTTTTTGAGCGGCTTGGCCACTGTCAATGAGGTCCTGGGCCAGGCGCACACACTGACGCATGGTGATATCGTTTTTGCCCATATAGAGACAGCAGGCGGCGTTAAGGACTACGGTATCCCGTTTGGGACCCGGTTCACCGGAGAGGATGCGCCGGGCGATATCGGCGTTTTCCTGGGGGGCGCCGCCTGTGAGGTCACCGGCTTGGCAGCGGGAGAGTCCGAATTGTTCGGGAGTGATAAAATAGCTGTTTAACTCGCCGTCGCCCACTTCACAGATGGTGGAGGCGCCTGTCAGGGTGATTTCATCCAGCCCGTCATGGCCATGGACGACCATGGCCCGTTTGACGCCCAGGTTGCGCAGGACATTGGCCAAGGGTTCTACCAGGTTTTCATCATAGACGCCAAAGAGCTGCATGGTGGCTCCTGCCGGATTAGCCAAGGGGCCCAGAATGTTGAAAATTGTACGCACGCCCAATTCCCGCCGCACATGGGCCACGTGTTTCATAGCCGCGTGGTAGACTTGAGCCAGCATGAAGCACATGCCGGTTAAGGTGAGGACTTTCTCGCTCTGGGGAGCGCTGAGAAAAATGTTGGCGCCCAAGGCTTCCAGCACGTCGGCGCTGCCGCATTTGCTGGAGACGCTGCGGTTACCGTGTTTGGCCACAGGGACTCCGCCGGCGGCCACGACAAAGGCGGAAACGGTGGAAATGTTAAAGGTAAAGAGTTCATCGCCGCCGGTGCCAACGATGTCGATAACGTCGGTTTGGGGATGGAGCTTAGCACATTTTTCGCGCATGACTTGGGCACAGGCGGTAATTTCTTCTATGGTTTCGCCTTTCAGGCGCATGGCAGCCAAGAAAGCGCCCATTTGGGAATCGGAAGCGTTGCCTTCCATCATCTGCATCATGACAGCTTTGGTCATGTCCAGGCTCAAATGGTGGCCGGCAAGGATATTGTAAATAGCTTTATCAATCATGTGATAATCATTCCTTTCTTAAGGGACTGTAATTATTGTCAAACTTATTTAGTTCTAACTTATTTAGTTACAGCCCCTCATTTGGTTTTAAATCCGCAAAAAGTTCTCAATAATCCTTTCTCCTTGGGATGTCAGGATGGATTCGGGATGGAACTGCAAGCCAAAGAGGGGATAGTCACGATGTTTTACGCCCATGACCTCACCGGTGTCGGTTTCGGCAATCACGAGGAGCTTGTCTGGCAGGGTATCCCGCTTGGCAGCCAGGGAGTGATACAGTCCTCCTTCGATAAGGGGAGGCAACCCGCGAAAGAGGGGACTGCCGTTAGCGATATGCAGCAGGCTTTTTTTGCCGTGCATCAGAGTCTGGGCATAGCTGATTTGAGCGCCAAAAGCCTCACAGACAGCTTGGTGGCCCAGGCAGATCCCCAGGATAGGCGGGGGAGGTGCACCGTGTTCAGCTTTCGTAAAGTTCTCAGTATTTGTGAAATCCACAGTATTTGAAAAATACTGTATGACCTCCTCACAGATTCCGGCGTCCCGAGGCCGTCCGGGGCCAGGTGAAATGATGATGTGGGAGGGATTCAGCGCCACAATTTCCTCAACATCCATTTCATCATTGCGGATAACTTTGAGGGTCTGATCAGCAATTCGCTTCCCAAACTGACCTGCGGGCTGATTGCCAAGTTGTTCCGCGACCTGGCCCGCAATTTGATAGAGGTTGTACGTGAAGCTGTCATAGTTATCAATAATGAGTATCATATGTCAGACCTCCGCTGTTTTTTAAGGCTTCCATGACCGGACGGGCTTTTGTCAAGGTTTCCTGGTATTCCTTTTCCGGAACACTGTCGTCGACAATCCCCGCGCCCGTTTGCACGGACACAGTGTTGTTCTTGAGCACCGCCATACGGATTCCGATGCACATATCCATATTGCCGGCAAAGTCGATATATCCTATGCCTCCGCCGTAGATGCCGCGCCTCAGACCTTCCACATCATCAATGATTTCGCAGGCCCGTTTCTTGGGAGCGCCCGACAGGGTTCCTGCGGGCAAAGTCGCGGCTAAGACATCAAGTGCGTCCTGACCTGTATCCAGGTCACCTGTCACATGAGAGGCAATGTGGCTGATATGAGAAAAGCGCTTGACCTGCCGGTACTCCTGAAGCTGAACGCTGCCGAAGCGGCAGACTTTGCCGATATCGTTGCGGGCGAGATCCACGAGCATATCGTGTTCCGCCAATTCTTTTTCATCCTGCAGCAGATCTTCAATAAGAGCCTTGTCTTCCTGTGCCGTGACGCCCCGGGGCCGGCTTCCTGCCAATGGGAAGGAATGCACCTGAGCGTTGTGTACGGACACGAGAGTCTCCGGGGAAGAGCAGGCAATCTCTGTGTCCTCCAAGCGCATATAGACCATATACGGAGAGGGGTTGGTCGTGCGCAGAATTCTGTATGTGTCCAACAAATCCCCTTGAAAAGCGGCTTGAAAACGGTTGGAAAGAACAGCTTGAAAAATGTCTCCTTCTGTAATGTGGCCTTTGATTTTCTCAACCCTGTCTTTAAAGGTATCTTCAGAAAAAGAAGCGGTGAAGGGATCGTGTGAACCGTATGCACCGTGTGAACCGTGTGAACCGTATGCACCGTGTGCGCCATGTGAACCCATGGGCAAAATAGATCTGTTCTGCTCCGGCGGCGAAAAAGGCGCGAGAAGAACTTGAGCCATATCTTCTAACTCGGCAACGCCGCGAGCATAACTGTTTTCCAGATCCTCAGCGGGAATGTTGGCCATAAGATATATCTTTTGCTTAAAGTGATCGAAGGCAATGACTTTATCCATCAACATCAGATGAAAATCCCGAGAATCTTCTGTGCCGCCGGCGTTAAGCTTCAATCCGGGGATGAAGTCCCGGGCGGATTCGTAAGCGAAATACCCGACAAATCCGCCGGTAAAAGGCGGCAGATAGGAAAGGAGCGGGCTTTTGTAGTGGGCAATCATGTCTCTTAAAGCTGTGAGGGGAGAAACGCCGGCAGCTGCATCACTCTTTTTGACAGTTCCCTGATCCTTACTTCTGACCATAAGGCTGCCGTTCTCTTTGAAGACTGTCATAACAGGTTGATACCCGAGGAAAGTATATCGTCCCCAGCTGTCGGCACTGTTAACGCTTTCGAGAATATACCAGCATTCGCTGTGCTGCCTCATAGTTCTGAGCATCTCAATGGGAGTTGTCATGTCGGAGAAGATTTCCAGAGACAGGGGCAGGATGGTGTACCCCGGAGCCAGTTTTTGGGCTTCCTCCAATGTGGGTCGGATCATGGCATTGGCCTCCTTTGTAAAAATAACAGCATCATAAAACTCATCATAAAACTACATGCATAAAACCCGTCCTCGATTCTTACTCAAGGACGGGTGATAAAATCATCCGCGGTGCCACCTTGTTTCCCGGGAAGGTTGAAGGATATCACCTTCGTTGAATGACGTCACCTTCGTTGAACGATATCACCTTCAGCATTCCCAAGCTCTCTGCAGGATACCAACATATCCCTCGCAACTCACGTATGCGTCACGTCGCAGAATACTCGGGAATTGCCTTGCCATAATCGCAAAAAAATCTCTTCCCTTTGACTGCGCCCTCAGCGGTCCATTTGACAAGCTGCGTTGTACGGGGCTCTCAGCTTTCCCCCGCTCTCTGTAACTGCACACGTGCCGTTATCTCCGCGTCAACGGTTTTGGGTGTATTCAGTTTGGTAATAGTATATGTTTTTTTGAGGGAGCTGTCAAGATGGAAATTTCTTGAAATTTCTTGAAATGTGGAGATTTCTTGAAACTCTTGTACTACCCCTATCTTTCCATGGCGCTTCTCATCAAGAAGGCAAAAAGAGTAACAGGAAGAATTTGGCGCAAAGGGATTAGCATTTTCAATTTTCCTTTAGAATAACGCAATTTTTTCCTATGGCTGACAGCCGCTTTATAAATGGTTTGGGCAACACCTTCCGGGGAAGATCCCTTTTCTCCGTTAGCGTGGATATTGTTAACAACTTTTTTCGCATAGTCTTCATATTCCGGTAATGCACTATCCTGCAGCTTTGTCATGGAGCGTCCGTAAAAATCCGTCTTGATAATACCAGGCTCAATAATCCTAACACGGATATGAAAGGGCCTCAATTCATAGTGCAATGACTCGGAAAAACCCTCCACACCCCACTTTGTCGCGTGATATAAGGACTGCAGTGGAATGGAAACAATGCCCGCGATTGAAGAGATATTGATGATCGTACCGGATTTTTGCTTTCTGAAATAGGGGATGACGGCTTGGGTAACTTCAATGAGCCCAAGCAAATTGGTATCCAGTTGCCGCTTGATCTGCTCATGGGTCGCGGCTTCAAGGGGGCCGAGGGTATAGTATCCGGCATTGTTGACTAAAACATCAACCCCTCCAAAAGTGGCTACACCCTCTGCTACAGCGGTTTTGATACTCTCCTGGTTTGTAACGTCGCACGGGATGACTTTGACATTCTCTAACTTTGTCAATTCTTCTTCGGTCTGTGGATTGCGCATTGTCGCGATAACATTCCATCCTTTTGCTTGAAAGAGCTTTGCGGTTTCCTTGCCTATGCCTGAAGATGCGCCTGTAATGAGTACCGTTTTCATCCTAATCCCTCCAATGTAATATTTAATATATTATATATATAATATATATCTAGTTTATGGCTTTAAAAAAAGCCCGCCCCTTTTCGTTTTTACCGCTCACCTATCATAGGTTCAGCTCCTTGTGCCTTTGTGTTTGTGTTATTCAAGTAAATCCAGCAGGGTTGTTTGCTGGAGTGACGTTTTCATAGCCTCCTCTGCCTCTTGCAAACAACGGATGCCTTTTTCCCGGATGGAATTAAGACCTTCGTATTCGAAGTTAAAATCGTGTTGTATTTTAAAGAGAGGTTTTCCCTGTTCTACCGCATGAAATACTTCTAAAAATGTTATATCTGAAATGGGCTTTGCCAGCAAAATACCTCCTTTGGCCCCTTCCTTGGTGTGAGTAAGGCTGGCAGCATTTAATTTGTGCAAAACTTTAACGGCCGTCGGGGCAGGGATATTGAGCATTTCTGAAATCGTCTTTGTTGACAAATAATCATAAAGCCCTTCTTCTGATTTAAAATGGATAAATAACAATATCGAAAGAGCTTGGAACATTGCCATAGAATATGCCATAATGGCCTCCTGTTCAAATAGTGATATCTCACAGACACAAAGCGTCAATTAAATAACAAACTCATCCAAGGAGGTATGTGTACTTATTGAAATGATCCAATATCTCAACTTCAGCCTCATTTAACTCTAACTCATCTATAATTTGCCCACGGGTCTTGTGTTTCAACTTTTTTCTGTGTATAAGAG
>Ga0082212_10007035_pt1 | contig 14974 bp, 8 predicted proteins | sample TergutNt197P3_FD_71548 | JGI IMG/M metagenome (GOLD analysis project Ga0082212, IMG submission 71548) | Neocapritermes taracua P3 segment gut microbial communities from Petit-Saut dam, French Guiana - Nt197 P3 | ecosystem: Host-associated > Arthropoda: Insects > Digestive system > Gut ...
TGCTCAAGGACTTACAGCAAACCGAAGCGCACAGGCAATTAATCAACAATCTGATAAACAGTCATATACTTATTTCGGGGAAAGACGAAAATGAGGAAGCGACGGTCAGCATCGTACACGAAATACTGATTTCATCGTGGAAAGTCATTCAGGACTGGATCGTACAGGAAAAATATTTTATCGACGCCAACAACCATTACGAGAATTTATCGAAATACTGGCGCGAACACAACAAAGACAAAAACGACCTTTTACAGGGATCGGCGGCGATGAAGGAATCCGAATATTTTTTGTACGCGTGGGAAAACAACACCTCAACGAATGTAAAGGATTTCCTGTTCGCTTCCATCAAAAGGAAAAGGAGGGCGTTTTTGCATTGGGATCTTTTCTTTCTGCTTGGATTTGTTGTTACAGATATTGCGTGGCTTTTTGGTGGTAAAGTTGAAGAGATACATGTGTTTCTTATGGCTACTGTTTTATTGATATACGAAGTTTGGAAGAAAATAAAGGCAGTTCCGAAATATGCTACCATCAATGTATCGTTAGTTTTTTGGTCGGCGTTTTTTATTCTATCCATTTTTGTTGTTTATCTGAATGCGAATGGGGATAACAACGTGTATTATTTTTTTCTAATTATAGCATTGCTGAAATTGGGTACTACTGTTATTCAAAAACGGGAAATCCTGCAATGGAAACGCCGAATTTTCAAAAGAGGATTTAGCGTTTTATCCATTTTTATGGACAATACATCGAAATCTCTGCAAAATGTGTTAAGGGCATTCGCCTGGGTAGTTTCAGTTTTATTGATTTTTACAATTGCTGCAGGTAGTTTTTATATTGTACAAATTACTAAAAAGCTGAAAACTATTGATAAAACGTATAGGACTGTAGATGCTGTATTTGTCAGATTGAACAGTATATCTTCCTCTTTGTCTTCAAGTGACCGCATATATTTCTACAGGAAACGTGCGGAATATGTACAGGAAATACTTTCGGTAGAAAACAATAAAAATAAATTTGTAAGTTTTGGGGTTAATTCGGCGAATCGATCTAATGAATATGCTTATGTTCAGTATAATTTAGGACATCCTGAAGAATTTTTGAGTAGCATTAAAGAATCAAAACTCTCAAAAGGAAACCCAAGGACACAAATAAAGGCGGCATTTGAATTGGGATTGCCGGATGATTGCCGGACATTACTTGAACAACACAAAAAGTCGTGGGAAAAAACCCAAGGACAGTTAAATGAATATGAAGAACAAATCGTCTGGACTGCCGAAAAAGTTGGCTTATTTGAGATGGCTAAAGAAATCATTGAACGTTTGGATGATGATGGCGTTTTGCTTGTCTATAAGGCTCATGCGCTGTTGATGACAGGCGATCGTGAACAGGCATTGCCGCTGTATCGCCAGCATCTACGCGAATACAAAAATGAAATAGAAAAGGATTTTGCCGTATTTCGCTGGTTAGGTTTTCCCGATGAAGATATATCACTGATAGAAAAAGAATTGCAACTGAACAGACTCAACGTATATACACAGCCCGATGATGATAAAAATACTGCATTAGCCGCGCCTTTTATCGGAACATGGCAGTATGAAGAAAACGATTACCGTACCAACTGGGAAATAAAGGAAAACTATAATTTATGCCATTACCTGTTTCAAACCAAAAATGACGGGAAAAACTGGATTGACGATGATATCGCCGTAACCCGCTACCGGTTCAAACAGACAGACAACAAAACGATGATTGAGGAGTACAACGTAAGGAGTAATATCATAACAGTTAGTGAAATAGTGCAAATTACCGATGACGAGTTGCAGGTGAGAGACAAGAAGGATAGAATAAGAATTTACAAGCGGATAAAGTAAGCAAGAATACGCTGTTCATCATACTTCAAGAAAATATTTCACCAAATAAGTTATTGAATAGATTTATTCTATTTTTTTTAATATCTTCGCGCTTTCAAATTCATAAAAAATTTAACTATCAAATGGCAGTATTAGAGGATATTAGAAAAAAAGGCGGGATATTGATATCCATAGTGATCGGTCTTGCGTTGTTTGCATTTATTATTGGCGATTTTCTTCCCGGCGGGCGGAAAAACAGAGGCGGCGGCCGTAGTTTCGACGTCGCAAAAGTAGCAGGCAAAACGCTGACCATACATGCTTTCGAAGCAAAAATCGAAGAAGTAACCAACATGTACAAGCAGCAAAGCGGTCAAAACAACATCGACGAACGTATGCGCGACATGATTCACGATCATGCCTGGGAAATGTTCATCAACGAAACAGTCATGCAGCAGGCGTATGAAAAGATTGGGCTGACGGTTACGCCCGAAGAATTAATGGACATGATTACAGGGTTTAATCCGCCCCCTCTTATCAGGCAATCTTTTTCCGACCCGCAAACCGGCGAATTTGACCGTTCGTTTTTGATGAATTTCTTAAAAAACAAAAATACGGATGCGAATTATGAGTACCAGTGGAACATTTTGGAGAAAAACATCCTCGAACAGCGTTACACGCAAAAATACACAACGCTGACAGGTAAGGGAGTTTTTGTTCCCGATTTCATGGCTGAAAATGAAAATCAGGAAATCAATAGAAAAGTTGATTTTGATTACATCGTCCGAAACTATACCACCATACCCGACAGCACGATCAAGGTGTCCGCCGACGAATTGAAGGCATATTACAAAAAGCACAAAAAGCAGTGGCAACAGACCGCTTCGCGCGACATTGAATATGTGGTATTCGATATCGTTCCGTCGGATGACGATCGGGCGGCGGCGCAGGCCTGGATCGAAAAAATCAAACCTGAATTTGAAGAGGCTCCCGATCCGGTTCAGTTTGTCAGACTCAACTCCCGGACGCCTGCCGATACGCGGTTCATGACGCGCGAACAGCTGCCGGTACAGGTTGCCGGTTTATTCGACGAACAGGCTGGCGCCATGGCGGGTCCCTATCAGGAAGATGAAGCGTGGAAATTAGTGCGGTTAGCCAAAACGGAAAATCGCCCCGATTCTGTGAAAGCACGAAATATCGTTATCATGCCGAAACTGCAAACCCAGGATTCGTACCGCGAGGCCGTTACTTTGGCCGACAGCATCAGGACAGCCATCGAAAAAGGCGCCGATTTTATAAAATTAGCTCTTCAATACTCGGCCGATCCTGCCGTTGCCACCAATAACGGAGAACTTGGATGGATACATGAAATGCAAATTCAGGGCAATCCGGTGATGGAACCCCTCTTCAATATGAAAAAGGGCGAACTGAACACTATGGATACGGGACAGGGCGTCCTTGTAGTGCAGGTGACCGAACGCGGCAAGGAAACAAAAAAAGTGCAGATAGCAACGCTTCAATACAACATCACTCCCAGCCCGCGTACGGAACAGATTATTTATTCGCAGGCCAGCAAGTTTGCCATCGAAAACCGTACCGAAAAGCAGTTTGACGAAACATCCGCCGCGCAAAACCTGAACAGGCGCATGGCTACCTACGTTGGCGAAAATGAACGTCAGATTCCCGGCTTGCCGTCGGCGCGCCAGGTTGTCCGCTGGGCTTACGAAGCCAAACAGGGGCAGGTTTCCGACGTGTTCTCCGTTGACAACTCGTATGTGGTGGCCATCGTAAAAACGATCCGCAAAAAGGGATTTGCGCCGATCAAACAGGTAGTTGCTGAAATGGACTTTACCATACGCCGCGAAAAGAAAGCGGCGCTGATTGCCGCACAACTTTCGGAAGCTGCCGCGGGTGCACAGTCGTTCTCCGATCTTGCCGTCAGTCTGAATCTACCGATAGAAACGGCAACGGATATAACTTTTTCTTCATTTTCGCTTCCCGGCGCCGGTATTGAGCCGCAACTCATCGCTGCGGCTACCAGTATGGACGAAGGCAACATCTCGCAACCGGTGGAAGGAGTGAATGGAGTATATCTGCTCACGGTAAGGCAAATCGTTGAACCCGAAGAAACCGGCATACTACAGGCGAAAGAACGTTTAGGCGTCACATTCTCTAACCGGTCGATGCAGGAGTCCATTCAGGCGCTTCGAAAAGCTGCCAATGTAGAAGATTGGCGTTCAAATTTTTATTAAACCTCAAAAACCATTAATCATATGAAAAACTGGATCGTAATCATGTTGAGCATCGCAATGCTCGCATCGTGTAAACAAAGCCGGATGGCTGTACAGGTGAGCAATCCCTCGGATGTTGCCCACGAAAAAACAACCGTTGAGATGGCCTGGACTGACATCATTGCCAAACTGCCCGCCGCAGTACCGGCGAAGATAACAGTTGTGAACGCTAAAACCGGAAACGAACTGGCGCACCAGATTGTTTTCCATGGCGAACAAACGCCGCAAATGCTTATTTTTCAGGTAACGCTGGCGCCAAAAGAATCGGTGAAACTTTTTATCAGGGAAAGCGCACCCAAACAACAGCCTGTACCCAAAACCTTTGGCCGTTTCGTTCCCGAACGTAAAGACGACTTTGCATGGGAAAACGACCGCGCAGCATACCGCATGTACGGGCCGGCGCTGGCTAATGAATATCCAAGCAACGGAGTAGACCTTTGGGTGAAAAAAACCGAAAAACTGATCGTCGATCAGTTCTACAACGACGATCTGAACAACAAAAAATCATATCATGTTGACCACGGAGAAGGGCTTGACTGTTACAAAGTGGGACACGCGCTTGGTTGCGGAGGCGTTTCGCCTTTCGTGAACGATACATTATGGGTGGGCAATCATTTCATCACGCAAAGGGTTTTAGACAACGGCCCCTTGCGTACCACATTCGTGCTCACGTACAATAATTTACCCGTTGGTAAGGAAATTTATAACAAGGAGATTGTTATTTCGCTGGACGCCGGTTCGCAACTCAATAAGGCCATTGTTTCATTCGACGGCAACTTCACGAACATTAAGGTAGCGGCAGGTATTTTCCTGCACCGCGATCCGGGTAACATCAAAACCGATATTGCCGCAGGTTTCAATGCCTTTGGCGAAAAAGCCACTTCGGATGCAGGCGTGCCTGCTGGACGTAACTATGTGGCAACGCTGATACCCGATGGAAAAATGACCGGAAGCCTCAAGCAACAGGAACATTTGTTAGCCATTGCTCCCTACAAAAAAGGCGAGAAATTTACCTATTATTTCGGCGGAGGCTGGAGCCAATGGGGTTTTCCAACCGACGAAGCATGGTTTGACTATGTGGCTGCATTTGCCGCAAAGTTGAAAAATCCGCTGAAGGTTACGATTGAATAATAAATTTAAAATGGAAAGCACCGTTTTCGAATCTATCCACAAGGCGCTTGGCGCAAAAATGATGCCCTTTGCGGGATACAACATGCCGGTTGAATATTCGGGTATTAACAACGAGCACCTCACTGTTCGCAATGGCGTGGGTGTATTCGACGTGTCGCACATGGGCGAAATATGGGTGAAAGGTTCGCAGGCGTTGGCGCTTATTCAGCGCATCACTTCTAACGATGCATCTGTGCTGACTGTTGGTAAGGCACAGTATACCTGTATGCCCAACGGCAAAGGGGGTATTGTTGACGATATTCTTGTGTACCGCTATGAAGACCAAAAGTATCTGCTGGTAGTCAATGCCGCCAATATCGAAAAAGACTGGGCATGGATACAGGCCAACAACACGGTATGCGCCGAACTCGAAAATGCGTCCGGCAAAATTTCACAATTAGCAGTGCAGGGGCCTAAAGCGCTGAATGTAATGCAGCGGCTTACTTCCGTCGATTTAGCAGGCATACCATATTATTCATTTACTACAGGCGAATTTGCCGGCGTGAAAGATGTGATCATCTCGGCAACCGGCTATACCGGTTCCGGCGGATTTGAATTGTATTTTTACAACGACGACGGCGTCAGAATCTGGGACGCCTTGCTCGAAGCCGGCAAACCCGAAGGCATCCTGCCCATCGGCCTGGCTGCCCGGGATACGTTGCGCCTCGAAAAAGGCTTTTGTCTGTACGGAAATGACATTGACGATACCACGTCGCCTATCGAAGCCGGTTTAGGCTGGATTACCAAATTTGTTGACGGTAAAGAATTTATTGATAAGGATTTTCTTCTGAAACAGAAAACAGATGGCGTTTCACGCAAACTCGTTGGTTTTGAAATGATAGACAAAGGAATACCACGCCACAATTATCAGATCACGGACAGTGCCGGCAACGTGACAGGCCGTGTAACATCAGGAACCATGTCGCCATGTCTGAAAACCGGAATTGGAATGGGATATGTAACGAAAGAATATGCTGCTATTGATTCTGAAATCTATATTTCTATTCGCGATAAAAGTTTAAAGGCAAAAGTTTTAAAACCGCCGTTTGTGAAATAATTAAATATTTACAGCCGCGAAGAGTTGATTTATGCAAGAATACTTAAAACATCCTGTTTTTGAGATTGTTGCCGACGTTGTTGCCGAAGAAGGCTTGCATGCTTTTGTTATTGGCGGTTACGTCCGCGACCTGCTTATCGGACGTCCTTCCAAGGACATCGACATTGTGGTGCTGGGCAACGGTATTGATCTGGCACGCAAGGTTGCAGCCCGTATCAACGTGAACCTGCCGGTGAGTGTATTCAAAAATTTCGGAACGGCCATGTTTCGTTATGGCGCTGATGATATTGAATTTGTGGGCGCCCGTCGCGAATCGTACTGTCGGAACTCGCGAAAACCGATTGTCGAAAATGGAAGTTTGCAGGACGATCAGCAACGGCGCGATTTTACCATCAATGCACTTGCCATATCGCTGAACCGCAAAACATACGGACAGTTGATCGACCCCTTCGGCGGACTGAAAGATATGGAACAACTCATCATCCGAACGCCACTCAATCCCGACGTTACTTTTAGCGATGATCCCCTGCGCATGATGCGCGCCATCCGCTTTGCCACACAGCTCGGTTACACCATTGCCGATGAAACATTCGACGCCATTGTACGCAACCGCAACCGCATGGAGATTATCTCCAAAGAGCGCATTACCGATGAATTACACAAAATTATACTCTCGCCCCGACCGTCGTTCGGATTTCTGTTGTTAGACAAATCCGGACTGCTCGAATTGATTTTTCCGGAACTTGCAGCTTTAAAAGGAGTTGAAAAACGGGGAAATTTTGCGCACAAAGACAATTTTTTACACAGTATAAAGGTTTTGGATAATATCTGTCCGCATACCGGCAACCTGTGGCTTCGATGGGCGGCGCTGGTTCACGACATTGGCAAACCCGCCGTCAAACGGTATCAACCCGGCGAAGGATGGACTTTTCACGGACACGAGTTTTTGGGTTCAAAAATGATTCCGGAGCTGTTTCGTTCCATGAAAATGCCTATGAACGAATCAATGAAATACGTACAGAAGCTGGTAGCGCTTCACTTGCGACCAATTGTGCTGGCCGAGGACGTGGTTACCGATTCGGCTGTGCGTCGTTTGCTGTTTGAAGCCGGCGACGACATCGACGACCTGATGCTTCTGTGCGACGCCGATATCACCTCGAAGAACGCCGACAAGGTAGCACGCTACCTGCAAAACTTTGAACTGGTGCGCCGCAAGTTACTGGAAATAGAAGAAAAAGACGCCATCCGTAATTTTCAACCGCCGGTATCGGGCAATGAAATCATCGAAATCTTTGGCGTCGCGCCCGGACGTGACGTCGGTACCATTAAAAATGCCATAAAGGACGCGATTCTCGACGGGATTATCCCAAACGAATATCAGGCGGCACATGATTTCATGATTCAAAAAGCGGCGGAACTGGGATTGAAGCCTGTTTAAGCACGCAGGGTAATCAAAACAGATGCTGATTTTTTGTGTAAAATTTTATTTTTCTTTTCCGAAAGAAATGGGTTACTTTGCGTTATTTAACAAATCATTATAAAATGGGATTTCAAAATACACTTTATACCAATGATAACTTATTTATATTAAACGGGCTGAACAGCAATTTAGTTGATTTGATATATTTAGACCCTCCTTTCAACTCAAAACGGTTTTATTCTGCACCTGTGGGTAGCAAGGCGGCAGGTGCAAGTTTTAAAGATATGTGGACTTGGGAAGACGTCAATGAAGAGTATCTGAATACTTTGGCAAAGAACTATCCTGCATTAACGGCATTTATTGCGTCTATTGGCGCTATACACAGCGAAGCGATGAAAGCATATTTAACCTATATGGCGCAACGCATCATAGAAATGTACAGGGTGCTAAAAGATACCGGAAGTATATATTTGCATTGCGATCCAACCGCAAGTCATTATTTGAAAATAGTATTGGATGAGGTTTTTGGAAAAAACTGTTTTAGAAATGAAATTGCGTGGCATTACAAACGATGGCCTGCTAAACAATCTAATTTTCAAAGGATGCACGACGTGCTTTTGTTTTATTCCAAGCAGGAAAGTGGCAACAGGTTCAATATAGAATATGAACCTCTTTCAGAAGGTACAATGAAAAGATGGAAAGGTAAAAAAAGCAAGGTTGAATATGATGGCACAATCAGGTTGACTACAAAAATGACAAATGAAAATTCAATTGGACGACCTGCCGATGATGTGTGGGATATACAATTATTAAATTCTCAATCCAAAGAACGCACCGGATATCCAACCCAGAAACCGCTTGCCCTTTTGCACCGAATTATAAAAGTATCGTCAAACGAGGGCGATATTGTCATGGACCCGTTTTGCGGCTGTGCTACTACCTGCGTTGCGGCTCAACAACTCGGCAGAAAATGGATTGGTATTGATATTGCCGAACAAGCCGCAGATGTACTTGTTCAAAGATTAAGCGATGATGCAGGAATATTCAAAGATTTTATAAATACAGCGGTTATACCGCAAAGAACAGATATATACAAAGTTGAACCTACAAAATCAATAAAAGAGCGTTTGTATAAAGAGCAGAATGGTTTGTGTAATGCCTGCAAAAAACATTTTGATATCTGGAATATGGAAATTGACCATATCATACCTAAATCGAAAGGAGGTGGCGACTATTACGAAAATTATCAATTGTTATGCAGTCATTGCAATAAATTAAAAGGCGACAGAACAATGGAATATGTGCGATTAGTCGTAAAGACACGGACAGAAATGTTAGAAAAACAAATTATTTTTGGAAAATAAAATGATGAGGGTAAAAATATGACGGAAAAAGCAGGATTTATTGTTGAATTTTTGGATGAAGCCTGAAACTTGCCGTCAAGCATTCGACAACGATAGAAAAATCTGTGAAAATCTGTGAAAATCCTGATAATCTGCGTCATCTGCGTGCAAAAAATATAACGCGATATTATTAAACAAATCAAACATAAATCAATATGGCAGAAAAATTCGGCAAAACATGGTGGGGCGAGCATTGGCTGCGTTCACTTGAAAATGTGGATTATGACAATCGCTTGCCGCGCGGTGCTTCGTATGCCCGGAGCGGACATGTAAAAGACGTCAAAACAAAAGGTAATCAGGTAGTGGCAAAAGTTTCGGGAAGCCGTGCAACGCCTTATAAGGTGACCATCATTGTACCTCCGTTTTTTGAGGAAGATGTTGAACGTCTGATGAAAAGAATTATCGAACGTCCTGCATTGATTTCCAAACTTTTGAACCGGGAACTCGACCCCTCCATTCTGGGTATTGCCGAAGATTTGGGACTAAAGGTGTTTCCCCGCCAGTGGACAGATTTCAAGATGCAGTGTTCCTGTCCCGATTGGGCGGTGCCGTGTAAGCATCTGGCGTCGGTCATCTATATGTTGAGCCGCGAAATCGACAACAATCCGTTTTTAGTGTTTGAAATCCACAACGTAAATCTGTTAGACGAGTTGAAGAAACGCGAAATTTTCATTCCCGACCAAAAGAAAACCGAAATTCCTCAATTGGGCAGCCTGTTGCGTCCCCAAAAACCATTGTCATCTGATGTTTCGGAAGATGCAGTTTATGAAAAAGTTGACTTTTCGCAACTGCAAAACATTTCGGAAGCGTTGGTGCAGCTGTTGCCCGATGCGCCGCCGTTTTACCCGTCGGGTAATTTCCGGGAAAAATATGCAACACAGTTATTTCGTATTGCGAAAGAGGTGACCCGTATTCTTTCTAAAAAGTTAGATTTCAACGCCATTTTTGCAGATTCCGGTAAAAATACGCTCACGCACCGCTCCACCCTGATGATGACAGTGGGCGGAAATAATGAATCGGAAGTTTTTGTCAGCGATAACGAACTTGTCAAACGTTTAGACCAGCTGATTCCCGCGCTTTTTGCCCTGAATCCTGACCGTCTGCCCGATTTTGAGCCTTCAGTAGCGGCGTTTCACAAGATTTTACTCGCTTCGCTGCATTTATCGGCAAACGGCATGGTGATTCCGCAAATTGTTCAAATGGACGACAAACGCTTCATGATTCGCTGGTTGCCGGCCACCATCGATCCCCGCGTGAAAACGATTGTCGAAAAATTGTCGGTGATTTTACCCGACGGTTTATTGCAAATCAGGAAAATTGTTCGCAAAAAAGAACAATTGGTACCGGTTGAAAATCAGACTACTGAAATTTTATCGCTCTTCATTGGCGAAATCATCAGGCGTCTGTCCAAATATTCCGGCGATTTATATGAAGAGTTGTTTTTCAAAAACAAAGCATACGCTTTCACGGCTGTCGGTGAAAATGCGTTAAGCGGCGGTATAAAAGTCTGGTTAGACCGCTATTACCTCACCGCAGAAATCTACAAACCCATGATTACGGTGAGCGAAACGCTGTTTGAAGATTTTGAGGTGCAAATTCTGGTTGAAGATACCTCTCCCCTCTCTAATGGAGAGGCGGAAAGACTTCCCATCCCGCTTGAAAGAATTTTGAAACTGGAGCAGTTTGAAAAACAGCGTTTTAAAATTTTACAGGGCGTTTCGCTGCTGACGCCCTTCATTCGAGGGTTGGATACGTACATCAATTACGGAGGAAACACCCCGATTCGCTTCAGCAACGACGAGTTTGCGCCTTTCCTGATGGAAGTTTTGCCGGCAGTTCGTTTACTCGACATAAAAATATTGTTGCCCAAATCTTTACAGGAATTACTGCGTCCAAAAGTATCGGTAAAAATAAAACGGAACGAGGACGGAGCGGGTTTCATCAATTTGGGCGATTTACTTTCATTCAACTGGCAGGTGGCTTTGGGTGAAACGATTATATCTCCTGAAGAGTTTGAAAAGTTAATGAAAAATGCTTCGCGCCTGTTTCGTTTCAAGGAAAATTATATTTACGTAAACGAATCCGATCTTGAAAAACTGCACAAGGCGTTTACTTCGGATAAACCGCTCACACCCTTTCAGATGCTGCAAACGGCGCTGGCGGAAGAATACGAAGGCGCGCCGGTCATTCTCACCAGCGAAGTGCGCGATTTGATGAACGAATTAGCTTCTTCCGATGATATTTCCCTGCCACAGGGGCTTCATGCACAACTTCGTCCCTATCAGCATCGTGGTTTTTCGTGGATGTATCGCAACAGCCGTATCGGTTTCGGCAGCATCATCGCCGACGATATGGGCCTGGGAAAAACTTTACAGGTAATTTCTATCCTTTTGAAATTCAAAGAAGAAAATGCTTTAGATAAAAAACACAAAGCGCTCGTTATTGTTCCGACGGGTTTGCTGACCAACTGGCAGGCAGAAATCGAAAAATTTGCCCCATCGCTGTCATCGCATATTTTTCACGGTCAACAGCGTGATTTAAAAAAGTTTGACACTGACGTCCTGCTGACAACCTATGGCGTTTTGCGAAGCGATTTTGAATTGCTGAAGAAACAAAAGTGGCAGGTGATGATCATTGACGAGGCGCAAAATATTAAAAATTACGACACTGCACAGGCTAAAGCGGTGAAAAGTATTCCCGCCAACATTCGCATTGCCATGAGCGGTACGCCTGTCGAAAACCGCTTGACCGAGTTTTGGTCCATCATGGATTACACTAACAAAGGGTATCTGGGTTCGGTAAAAATGTTTAAAGATGATTACGCCCACCCGATTCAAATCTTTAATGATGAGCAGGTCACGGCAAAATTCCGGAAAATTACGGCTCCGTTTATGATGCGGCGCATGAAGTCCGACAAAACGATTATTTCTGACCTGCCCGATAAAATTGAACAGAACCAGTTCGCACAACTATCCAGACAACAGGCGGCGCTGTACGAGAAAACCATGCTGGCTGCCATGGAAGAAATTGAAGGTTGCGACGGCGAAGACCAACAAACACTCTTCAAACGACAGGGATTGGTGCTTCAAATGATATTGGCACTCAAACAGATATGCAATCATCCGACGCAATTCCTGAAAAACGGACAATTCGACGCTTCGCTGTCGGGCAAAACAGAACTGCTGTTTGAACTGTTGGACAGCATCATGGAAAGCGGCGAAAAAGTGTTGATTTTTACCCAGTTTACCGAAATGGGATCATTGCTCGAACGTTTCATTACCGAACGCTTCAACGACCGCCCGATGTTCTACCATGGCGGTTGCAGCATCAAACAACGCGAAGAAATGGTACACCGTTTCCAGCACAACCGTGCCGACAAGATTTTCCTCCTCTCGCTCAAAGCGGCAGGCACAGGCTTGAACCTCCCCGCCGCCTCTCACGTTATCCACTACGACCTGTGGTGGAATCCCGCCGTTGAAAATCAAGCCACCGACCGCGCCTACCGTATCGGTCAGAAAAAGAACGTGATGGTGCACCGCATGATTTGCAAAAACACCTTCGAGGAACGCATCGACGAGATGATTCAACGAAAGAAACACCTTGCCGAAATGACCGTCGCAACCGGTGAAAACTGGATAGGAAAGTTGAGTAATAAGGAGTTGAGAGAAATATTCGGATAAAAGATGAAAATAAAAAAAATTGCACTGCACTGGCAAATATTGATTGCTATCATTTCAGGCATACTGTTCGGTTTTTTCTGTACGGAACAAATTGCTTATGTAGACTGGGCAGGCGCAGTATTCATGCGTTTGTTGAAAATGATTGTGGTGCCGCTGGTGTTTTGCAGTGTTGTTGCAGGCGTGGCAGGCATTAGCGCAACCGACGGTTTTTTGCGATTGGGTGGAAAAACATTGGGCTATTATCTGTTTACTTGTATCGTTGCCATTCTGACCGGAACATTTTTTGTCAATTTAATCAAACCCGGACAGGGACTAACCATTGCGTTGCCGGAAACGGCTTCTATTGCGTCAACCATGCAAATGAACCTTCGCGATTTTTTGATCGAAATCATTCCGGATAACGTATTTCAGGCGTTTGCATCAATGAATATGGTTGGGATTATTGTATTTGCCATCTTTTTTGGCGTCTTTCTCGGAAAATCCAAGCATCAGGGTGCGCACAAGGTACAACAGGCCATAGAAGGCATTGGCGACGTCATCATTAAATTAACGTTGTTGATCCTCAAACTTGCGCCCATCGGCATATTTGGACTTATCGCAGGTGTCGTTGCCGCAGAAGCAGGAGATATCGAAAAATTGGGTCAAATGCTCGAAAGTCAGGGATGGTACGCATTTACGGTTTTATTGGGAATATCGGTTCACATGTTCATCACGTTGAGCATATTGCTTTTCGCTATGGGGCGGTTTAATCCGTTCAAACATTTGTATCAGATGCGCGACGTGCTTTTGATGTCATTTTCAACGGCTTCGTCAAATGGAACCTTACCTTTAACGCTTTCGCACGTCAAATCGCGCCTGAACGTGCCTGAAAAAATTGCAAATTTCACAATACCTGTAGGCGCTACGGTCAATATGAACGGTACATCGCTCTACGAATGTGTTGCCGTGATTTTCATCACTCAGGTGTACGGCATGGATTTATCGGTTGCACAACAGGCTTTTATCGTGCTTACTGCCTTATTGATTGGAATCGGTGCGGCGGGTATCCCGATGGGAAGTCTGGTCATGACGGTAATCATCATTCAAATAATAGGTCTTCCTGCCGAAAGTATCGGACTGATTTTGCTGGTAGATCGCTTTCTCGACATGGCCCGTACCTCCCTGAATGTATATAGCGATACGGTTTGCAGCGTGCTGATTGCAAAATCGGAAAAAATGGGGCCGCTTAATAAATGAATCATTTTTGTAATGACTGATATTTGATAAATACAGTCTTATCATGATGACGGCTATGGCTAAATTTCAACCGCTATTCTTCCTTCAATTCGCGGATTTCTTCCATACTTTTGAGGATAGTTTCGATGTTTTTGTCATATAATCTTTTATAAGACCAGAAACTTAATGACGTCCCCAAAATGTACACACATATTAGAAATATCCACAATGGTAGAGTTGCTTTCATGGTACCGTATGTGAGAATACCTATCACACCTAAAACAGGCATAACAATATAGTAAGTCAGATTTCTTTCCCGTTTTATCTGAATGTTATATCTATTCATATAATAAATATTATCATGAATATTTTTTGAAAAATCAATTTTCATTAACCCGTAAATTTTATATAAATACCATGGAAAGAAAATGATACAATATATTACAGAAGAAATTATCAAAATATCCCACATTATGAACTTACCTCCAAATTTATCAAACGCAAACACAAAAAATGGAACAATTAATAACAAGACTGATGCTCCAAAAATATCCCAGTTCATTAATTTGCTAATAGATTTTCCTGCCTTGCTCTTCATCATTTCCAAAATGATGTTTTCATTCAATTCTTCATTTTTTTTCAGCCTGTTGTCCAATGCAGCCCAGGCTTCTTTCAATTCATCCAATTCCATTTTTTAATTTTTTAAAGATTTGACATTTGTATTAATTTTTCCCTGGATCGTTTCAGTTTAGTGGCCACATTGCTGACGGTCAAACCCGTGATGTCAGCGATTTCCTGATACGACTTTTCTTCAAGGTAAAGCAGCACGATGGCTTTTTCGAGAGTTTTCAGCCGGGCAATCAGGCGGTACATCTCACGGATATTTTC
>Ga0082212_10007036_pt1 | contig 14972 bp, 18 predicted proteins | sample TergutNt197P3_FD_71548 | JGI IMG/M metagenome (GOLD analysis project Ga0082212, IMG submission 71548) | Neocapritermes taracua P3 segment gut microbial communities from Petit-Saut dam, French Guiana - Nt197 P3 | ecosystem: Host-associated > Arthropoda: Insects > Digestive system > Gut ...
TGTTGTTCTCTTGTCAGAGATATCACTCCCGTTCTCATGGTCTAATTTTAAACCGTATTCTTTCGGGGGGTGACATTTTCTCAGATCAATTTACATCCTGACATTATCACAGGTTAACCACACAGGGAAAACGACAGAGTCGACAATTGATACCGCACAATGTACAATTATATCTGGTGGCCCTCCAGGCCTCCGCAAAGGAGATTCCATGAAAAAGGTTTTAACCATTGCCGGGTCAGACTGCAGCGGCGGCGCCGGTATCCAGGCTGATTTGAAGACCTTCTCCGCTCACGGCGTCTTTGGTATGAGCATCATTCTTTCTGTGGTCGCCCAAAATACAAGCCGCGTTATCGGTGTCCAGGATATTTCCCCTGCCCTCATTGAGCAGCAGATGGACGCCGTCTTTGAGGATGGCCAGGTGGATGCCGTTAAAATCGGCATGCTATCCACATCCCTCTGTATGGAAACCCTGGCCTGCAAGCTGCGCCGCTATACCCCCCCTCATGTGGTAGTCGATCCCGTTATGAACGCCAAAGGCGGCTACCCTTTGATGTCGCCGTCCGCTGTCAACACATTTATCCGGGTTATGCTTCCCTTGGCTCATATTCTGACTCCCAATATCCCTGAAGCCATCCGGATTATTCAATCTTCCCGGCGCACGACCGCTCCCCAGAGCCTAAACAGCATAGGAACCCTGCAAGACATGGAAGATGCCGCCCGACGCATTCATTCGCTGGGGTGCCGCTATGTTCTTGTCAAAGGAGGACATGCCACGGGCGACGCTGTAGATGTCCTCTTTGACGGACAGACATTTTTCCATTATACCGCCCCCCGCATCCACACCAAAAACACCCATGGTACAGGCTGCACCTATTCATCCGCCATCGCCGCCAGCCTCGCGGCAGGCCTGCCGGCGCCCCAAGCCGTCGAACGTGCCAAAGCTTACGTCACCACCGCCATCGAACACGCCCTGGACATCGGTCAGGGCCACGGACCACTGCATCACTTTTATGATATGTACCGGCACGGATTACAGACCTGATACAAATCTTTGCATTGGGCTGTGAGCATAACCCGCGTTGGATTATAGGAGCCAAACATGACCAAAAATACTATCGATTATTCCCTTTACCTTGTCACAGACAGTACCCTCATGAGCACTCCCACCTTGGAAGAAGCTGTTGAAAGCGCTCTGAAAGGCGGATGCTCACTCGTCCAGCTGCGGGAAAAAGAAGTCTCGTCCAAGGACTTCTTCGTTATGGCGCAAAAACTACGCGCCCTTACCCATGCCTATAACGTGCCGTTGATTATTAATGATCGTGTCGATATCGCCTTAGCCGCTCATGCCGACGGTGTCCATGTCGGCCAGCAGGATCTCCCCGCCGCCGCTGTCCGCTCCCTGTTGGGATCCGACAAAATCATGGGAGTGTCAGCCCATACCCTTGAAGAAGCCCTCGCCGCTCAGAATGCTCAAGCCGATTATGTAGGCGTAGGCGCCATGTTCACCACCTCCACCAAGCCCGATGCCACCCCTGTCTCCTTGGACGAACTCAAGCGCATACGGCGCCGCCTCCTTATTCCCGTCGTTGTAATCGGCGGTATCACCCCCCAAAGTATTCCTCAGCTTTATGCCTGTGGTATTGACGGCATCGCCATGGTTTCCGCCATCCTCGCCCAACCCAATATAGAGCAAGCCACATGTCATATTAGAAATATCATCTTAAAAGAGAAGACAGGCAAGACAAACACCCCCCATTCCCCATCATTTCCCAAGCCTCAGGCCCCTCTGCCTCAGGCCCCTCCGCCTCAAGCCCCTCAGGCTCAGGCCCCTCAAGCTCAGGCCCCTCTGCCTCAAGCCCCTCAAGTTCAAGCCCCTCAGGCTCCTCTCCCGATGCAAGCCTGCATCTTTGACTTGGATGGTACCCTGTTGGACTCCTTGAAGGTCTGGGAGCAGATCGATACAGCGTTTTTACATAAACGCGGCCACACCGTCCCCCCGGATTACGGTGAAGCCGTAGCCTCCCTCGGACTACGCGAAGCCGCCAACTACACGATCACAAGATTTGGCCTCACTGAAGACGCCGATTCCCTGATCGCCGAATGGAAAGCTTTGGCCTCCTATGCCTACAGCCACACCATTCCCCTGAAACCCTATGCCAAAGAGTATCTATGCGCCCTCAAAGCCTGCGGCATCAAGCTCGCTGTCGCCACCAGCCTGCCGGCTTCCTTATATACACCAGCTCTCCAAAGGCATGGCTTGCTGCCCCTTTTTGACGCCCTCTGCTCTGTGGACGAGGTCACCCGCAGCAAAAACCATCCCGATATCTATATCCTGGCCGCCCAGCGACTGGGAATTGATCCCCAGATGTGCGAGAAGGAAGATTTGGCATGCATTTATGTGTTTGAGGATATCCCTCAAGCCCTCCGCAGCGCCAAATACTTGGGTATGACCGTATATGGCGTTTATGACAAATCCTCCGTTGAACCTTGGGAAACCATCATCGAAATCGCCGACGGTGTGATCTATGACTTTAGGAATGCTCCACATTATAGATAAAGCGATCCCCGAAGAACTCTTGTTCTTATCATTTACTTTACTCTCTTTCTTTTGCTGTTTCCTTCCTGTCCATACCCAACCGTTGCTCCGCCATCATCTCGCTTCCTGATTTGAGGATATCTAATCCATACTTTTGCTGTAACTCCATTGTTACCTCGTCCAGTTTGCCGGATTCCTTGGCGGATCCAACATCATCAAATAAAGATAGCTGCCTGGCTTCCCCCTCCGAAAACCCGCTGAGGCTAATTCCAACCAACCGGATAGGGCGGCGCTCCACTTTGTCCAGCAACGCGGCGGCAGTCTTATAGATCACATCGGCTTTGTTGGTATCGTCGCCGCTTTTCGACCGGGTAATCTTTTTCATATCCTTGAACGTGACTTTTAAGGTTATCGTTCTGATGAATACTCCGTCAAGCCTTATCTGAAAGCTGAGTTTCCTGGCTATGAGCCGCAGAACGTCTTTCAGGTATTCCCGATCGGTTATATCCTGCTGAAAAGTGATCTCTTTTCCCAGGGACTGAGCTTTCGCCCGAACAGCTATGATCCGATTATCTATGCCATCCGCGAGGTCAAGAATATGCTTTCCCTGGTTGCCAAGACACCGTATCAGGGCGTCCCGGTTATTGTATATGTCCCGCACGGTACGAATGCCGATTTTGTGCAGCTCAGCCTCGGTTTGCGGTCCCACACCATAGATGACCCGAACGCTGCGGTCGATAATAAGCTCACGCAGGGCTTTTGGGGTCAGGATCTGAAAGAACCCGTCCGGCTTCTTTTCTTCACTGGCCAGCTTCGCTGACATCATGGAATACCCGATACCCACCGAGCAGGTCAGCCCTGTTTCGTCCCTGACCCGACACTTGATTTCGCGCCCGATCTTTTCCGCCCCGCCGAACAGCCTCACAGAACCGGTAACATCGAGAAATCCCTCGTCCAGGGAGATATATTCCGCCAAATCGGTATAACAATCCCATATCTTATGGATCTGCCGGGAAGCTTCCACATATTTGTGACCGTTAGGATGCATGTAGACGCCGCGGGGACAGCGGCGATAGGCTTCCTTTATGCTCATGGCGGAGCGGACGCCAAATTCCCGCGCCTCATAGCTGCAGGTGGCAACCACGCCCCGCTCATGGGGCAGTGCGCCTATGATAAGAGGCTTGCCCGCAAGCCCGGGATTATCGCGGATTTCTACCGCCGCGAAAAACATATCCATGTCAATGTGTACGATTTCCATCTCTTTCCACCCCAATCAACGCTCTTCCTGGCGAGTACTGCCTGCCGGGCAACACTCGTGTGATCTGATTATTTCACTGCTTGACTGTACTGCTTAATCTTCTTAAAAAAGAGTGATTTCGTTCATTATACCATAGCTGTGATCATTCCTGAGTCAGTTTATCTCGATTCATCTCGAGTCATCTCGAGTCATTGTATATGACTTGTCGGTGGTTTTCATGCTATAATTTCAATATCAACAAACGTTAAGGGGGATATTTTTTGCATATTACCCTGCGGCGCGAAGAAAAGCGCGACTGGAACGAGGTTGAGCGGATAACTTATCACGCTTTTTTGAACGCGCCTACCCCTGATCCCAATCCGAATCCCAATGAGCCGCTGCTGGCCAGAAAGCTACGCTCCTGTCGTGCGTTTGTGCCGGAGCTTGATTATGTCGCGGAACTGGACGGCGCTCTTGTCGGCAACATTATGTATACCAAGAGCAAGATCGTTGGGGATAGCGGGGAATGGGAAACCCTGACATTCGGCCCGGTTAGCGTGCCGCCAAAATACCAAAAACAAGGTATAGGCAAGGCGCTTATTGACAAAACCCTGACCTTGGCCCGCGAGAAGGGCTTTCTCGCGGTGTTGATTTTCGGGCATGAGAGCTATTATCCGCGCTTCGGTTTTGTCGACGCTTCAAAATACGGTATAACGACTGCAGAGGGCGAAAATTTTCCGGCATTTATGGCTTTACCGCTTTATGACGGCGCATTAGACGGCGTCAGCGGACGCCTATTCTGCGACGACGTCTATTTTACGCTTGATAAGGGCGAATCAGATGCTCTGAACACCACTCTTTTATTTTAGATTATCGGAAAACGCTTTTAAGTCTTGCTTCATGTCTTCAGTCAATCGGTTATATTCAGGGCTTCAAGGTACACGAGTGGAAATGCCGCACTTAACACGTGCCATCTTTCTATATGAAAGCCATTTTGCTTGATAAATTCAACATACTCATCCGGTGTCCACTTTGAATAGGTTTCGAACCCGATAAGCCTCAAAATTTTAGCATTCAGGTTCCATGTCGTTTCCCTTAAATGGCCGTGGGAATATGTGGGGGCTATAAGCAGCCCGTTTGGTTTGAGCACCCTTGCAATGTTGGCAAGCACCGTATCCGGTTCTGGTATGATGTGAAGCGCATTCGATATGATAACGGCATCGAAGGAATTGTTTTTAAAAGAAAGCGCCGTTGCATCTTCTACAGAAAAACGTACACTGTCGGGAGCTTTTTTCTTTTTTGCTTTTTCAATCATTTTGGGCGAGAAGTCCGTAGCTTCCATATGGTGCACAATGGCGCCTATATTTACGGCGATCAAGCCGGTTCCTGTCGCAATCTCCAATACATCCATATCAGCCGAAAGGGCACTTGCCATCAGGCGATACATCTCTGTATAAGCTTTACCACTGAATTTATTGATTTCAAAATCATACAGTTTCGAGTAACGATTCCAAAACTCTTTGTTATCGCGCTTTTCGTCCATCACATCACCCTTGTTTTCTGTCTATTGTTTCTCGTTCAGTTCACACTCATCCTTACACAAATAACACCCAAAAAAGGTTAGATACAGCCCGCATATAGGGCACCTCAAATATCCTTTTATTTCAAGCGGATTTTCTGCGTCAACCCAATCACAACGAATTGTACTAACTCCATTCATCTGGATTCTCACCCATGCTCCATGGCCGAGACGATATAAAGGATTTCCATTCTCAATCCATTTCAGGCGATGCCGCTCATCCACATCAGCAATACAAAAGCTTTCAACCAATCTGATAAAGTCATCAATGCTGTCAAATAGCCACTTCTCATTAGGCGTATACGACAACTTGTTCCACCCAGTCTTGGTTTTTACACCATTTGCTGCCTGTATCAAAAACATCTTTTGCTTGTGAATATCTTTCCTTGACCAGGGCATTTCACAAAGATCAAATCCAACTGTACCACGACCCACAAAATCCTGATCTTTTTCTAAAAGCCAAACAACAAGATCTTTTTCATAATCGGATTTTGCCAGTTCCGATCCGCTAAGTCCCACTGTAACAATAAATACTTCGGTAAGACCGTTTTGCATGCTGACATCTTCGCCTTTATGTGATATGGAGTTTGACATATGTACCCAAGCCTTTCTGTACATACTTTTTCTCAATTATCATCCCCGGTTATATGCCAGATCCAGGGCAATAGACCCTTCGCTATTTACATACTCAACAGGTTTTGCGGCATCATAGCGGGCAGCCCCCGGCTTCTCACCGTATATGGATTGATGGGTACGGCTGGCAAGAACCTCCAATAAAGGAGGTGAGGCCATGAGCGTTTTTGAGACAATTATTATTGCGATTGCATTCGCAACATTAATGATAAAGCTTTACAAGAACAATAACCGCCCCAATGACTAGGAAGAGCGGTTATTGAGTATCTACTATAACCTCTAAAACCTTGTCAGCTGCACTGCAGCCAATCCTGCCAGATAGTAGCGTCAACTACTGTCTGGCTTTATTATATCATATGAAGTTTATGCGTCAAGTATCCCTCAAATTGAATATGTGAGCCCTTCATTGGGTCAATAGAAACTCCTGTTGGAAGAACATATCTCCGAGGAATCGAATATTTAGTACTTACAAATGCGAAGCATCAATAAAAAACAAAAGAAAATCCAATACTGACCACTGATCACTGACCACTTGTGGGCAAAGCCCGCATTAGATATAGAAAAAGCCGTGTAACCATTGAGTTTCAAGGCTTTTTTACATGTCTAAAGGGACAGGTATTGATACAATCTTACGGATTCTATTCTCCCTAACACTGCTTTTAGCCCAAGTGTTAAAGTCAAAATTAATACAATCCTACGTTTTCCATTCTTCACCACGAATATAATTAGTCTCTCTAATTTGTTATTTTATCAACTTCATCAACATCAATCTTGCTTACAAGTCCCCCATGTTTTTCACTTACTTCAGGTAGCTGTGTTTTGATAAACTGGAGATCCGCTTTTAGCGCTCTTGTCAAACGACCATCTCTGCCCAAAGACATATCTTTAACATTTCTGTAGGCATATGCGTATAAAACAAACAGAATAATACCACCTGCAATTTCTACCAATGTATTCAGATCCATTTTCGCTAGCAATGCTCCAAACACAAGAGTAATCACCGGAAGAAACAATTGAAAACTAGCCTGGAAAGGGGATTTTTTCAGTTTATCTCCTGTCATATCATCACAACACTCTATTAACCATTCGATACTTATATTGTTATGAAGATTATATCTATCTCCTTTAAGTAAAATAGTAAGCGGCTCGATTCGTAGCTCTAAATATTCATTGAACCTCGAATGCAGAGCCTTTCTCCCGCCCCTCATTACATGAGCAGTGTATACTTCTGAAGCGAAAGGCAAAATAAGAAGTAATCCCAAAGTCCAGTTTAGTGATATTGTCAGCCGCATCCCCACCATTATTAACACTATAACAATCACTAATATCAACCAGCCTAATATAGGATGGTCTGACATGAGCCGCTCCATCCATGTTTTCTTTTTTTTCAAATAAAACTCGTCATAAATGTCGTTTTTATAGCATTCAAAAATATATTCAAACATTTTACTCCTTCTCTCTTTTCATTACGCTGACCCCATATTTCGCTTCAATTTTTACAATCCGTCGCTGGAATAATGCCATCAACCGCCCAGCTGATAAGGCTCTAACTCCATTTACTCTTCGTCCTCCTTTTTCGGTGCTTCTGGTAGCCGGGGCATGGAGATGTTCAACGTATCACTAAGTGACTGGACAGCGGTGCTTTTTAGTAGCGAATCCATCTGCTCCACGGCCATTTTGCGCAGGAACACCAAGCGATCCTTTTGCACCATGCCTTGTTTGATCAACTCAGCGTTCATGCTTTCAATATTCACCAGTATAATAAGTTGATAAATATTGGCCTCATCACGGATATTTCCGGAGGCTTCCCGGTTTTCATCACGCCACTGTTTCGCAGTTTTACCGAACAATGCCACATTTAACATATCGGCTTCGCTGGCATAAGTATAGTTGATTTGCTGTGGAGTCAGATTTTCCGGGATCAGGTGCACCTTGATAGCATCGGTATGTATGCGGTAGTTTATCTTAGAAAGCTCTCGCTTGGCGTTCCATTCAAGCTGCAACCGACGGCCTTCATCGTTCTTTAGCCGTTGGTAATCCTTGATAATATACAGCTCAAGCTCAACGGAAAGCCATGCGGCAAATTTCAACGCAATATCGCTGTGGGCATAGGTACCGCCATAACGTCCACCTTTTGATACAATACCAATTGCGCCAGTTGCTTCAATCCATTTTTGTGGCGAAAGGGCAAATACGTTTGTTCCTGCTTCGCTTTTAACCGCCTCGAATTCGACACGGTTAAAATTCGGATTGTTGAGCGTTTCCCACAACCCAAGGTATTCAACTGAATTACGTAACCGCATCCAGTTTTGGATAACAAAGCGCGGTTCATCAGGGTTCTTGAACTTCGCGATATCTGTTAGGCTAAAGTAATCCTGTCGGTCTGTACCTGTTTGAATCGAAATTTCAATACCCTTTGCCTCGATTTTGGATTTTGTGATTTTTGCCACAATTGCTACCTCCGTTAATAAGCCATCTTTTCTAACCGTTTCGATTTCGAGGCGGTTAGAATTACCTCTTTTTTTGAAAGGTTTAGACAATATTGAAGTCTAAATTTTTGCTCATATGTTTGTCCTGCAAACTCTCCGCTTCGAATTATATCTCCCCCTTGTGGGTGTTTGCAAGTCAGAAGTTATTGACAGTCAGGAGTTTAAACATTTAAAACTCCCTCCAGTTTATAATCGAATTAAAAACTGGAGGGGTTTGATTATGAACACAAAACACAGCGAAGAGGTAATCAAAGGAATTGTCGAGCAATATTCCAATGGGAAAGCCGTCGCGCTCTTATGTGCTGAATACAGAGTTCCCCGCAGCACTGTCTATTTCTGGATCAAGCAGCACCGGAAGCTCAAATCATCAAGTAACGCCGAAATCTCTTATTGGGACTACTACAGCCTGAAAAGAAAACATAACAAGCTAAAAGAAAAGCTGGAAATCATAAAGGCTGCAGGGTGTAGCCTATCCGCTCCGCTAAAAGAAAAATTATATGCTCTTGAAACGCTATATGGTCAATTCAGTGTCCATGCTCTTTGCCGAATAGTATGATAAGAATGACCAAGTATTCGTCGTGAATGGCTTATATTCACGTTTTTTTGGTGTTATCCATTCATCCCATTCCTATATAGCCATGATATTCTCGGTAAGTCAAGATGTTTTTAACAGCAACCCGGTTGATTTTAGTTATATCGTTATATCGGCAGTTGAAATGCACGATCACCTTTCAAATTTAGAATTTTTATTTTCAATTTAATACCCGTTTAACATTTGTCCCTTATACTTATCTTGTAATCATCTCCTCCTTCACTCAGGCATATCAGGTTTTCTTGAGGCAGACATACAATCTGCATAAAGAAAAAAGGATATGCCTCTTTTTTTACCCTGAAATAAAGGGAGCTCGTTTTTTCTCCTCATTGTTTTCCGTATGGTAAAATATGTATTACTCCAAGGAGGGGCTCGGGATTTTTTAGCGTTAAGAATCATTTTGTATTGCTCGGCTCTTCAGGAGTATCTTTTACCTTATTCTCCACCACTGGAACAAAAATACAAAAAGCCGCGAAACCGCTTGCTGCCAGCACTTTCCCAGCTTCAGCCAAATCAAAAACCACCCCCACCGGACGGTTCACATTGTATCAAAACCTGTCTCTTTATATGGTGCGAGTGACAGGAATCGAACCTGCACCCCGAAGGACTGGTTCCTAAGACCAGCGCGTCTGCCAGTTCCGCCACACTCGCACATACCAGCTGAACATTATCAGCCCCACAAAAAACATATGTCCGATTTTATCATATCTGGATATCAAGTTCAAACCGCGATATCAATGTCTGCGATATCACTGTATCATTGTATCATTGTATCCATGGGAAGAACCCATTAATTGGGTACCCCCTACCCAGGGTCGAATGGCCACCTTCTCATTTCCCCATAGGCACCACACTCACCTTCGACGCCTCAATCCCCAACAGCGTCCTCACCGCCTCCCGCACCCTCGCCGCAAACTGAGCATCCTGTCCCCCCTCCACCACCACCAAAACCCCCGCGATTTTCGCCCGTTCCACCTGAACCATAACCGGGTCACTCCCCGAAAGAACCACCTGGTCATTGCTGGAGCGCTCCGTCGTTTCTCGGACCCCCCCCTGAGAATCCGTCTCCCGGGACACCCGTTCCGTCACACTTTCATCCCGGGCATATTCGCGCAAAACCCCCTTCTCAAAAGTAATGGTCACATGAGCCTTGCCCACACCCGCCATTTGAGACAACGCCTCCATCACCTTTCTTTCCAACGCCTTTTCTTCCGCATTCAGCGCTTCATCCTCCTGCACATCATACTCCGATAGTGTCTCCACCAAAACATTCCCCGAATCATCCATCTCCTCGCCTGCCCCCGAAACCGCCAGCATATTGCCACTGGGCGTATCCGTCTGAGTCCCATTGTTAAAAAGGAGAACCGCAATTACAACAGCAAGAAGAATGATTAGAGGAACCGTCTTTTCCGGTATTTTTGGTATTTTTGGAACCCTCATAACAACACCCTCCCAGCCCACACTTCACACTTCGCACTTCCCACTTCGCACTTCACACTTCACACTTCACACTTCGTACCCATAAGAACGCCCTTCAGTGCTCATACACGACAATACTATCCCGAGACACCTGCAAAGCCTCACATACCCGGTCTCCCACCGTCTTTTCCAGTAGTGTCACAGGCTTGGTTCTGGGCTCCGCAGACTCCTCGCCGCCAATGACAACCGTCTCCACACCCTCCACCAGCTCAATCCCAGAAGCCGGCTTATAAATATCCACCTTAACCTTGAGAATCGGAGGATAATCCAAATACCCCTCCCCCTCACTGCCAAACTCCACCATAGCCTCAGCCCTCTCCACCAATGGCACGCTCTCAGCCACCTTCTGAATCTGCAGCCGGAGAATTTTTCGATACTGCTCCCGCACCGCATCCTTACCCGGATTACCCGATTGCCCCTCCGGCAGCACATCAGGCGCCTGAGCCGATGTCTGATCCCCTCCCCCTGTCCAGGCATGGAGAATATCATCAAGAGGAATCTTCAATAGCCCCGTGACAGGCTGCAAAACCGCAGCAATCACAAAAAACCCCATTACCAACCGCACGAACCCCCGCATTGACGTATTCGGCAGCAACATCTCCAAAAAAGTCGCCAGCAGCAAGATAAACGCCAAATTAGCAACCAACCCTTTTAACGTCTCCATGCCCCTCTCCTCACCCCTGCAGCATCGCCGAAAAATTCCCCACACCCGTCACAATCACAACCGCTAAAAAAAACATAAGCCCCACAGCCGCCACCGTCGCAAAAATATATTGCAACCCCTTACCCATATCCTGCAAAGCCCCAGAAAGCTCCTTCTCCCCAATAGGCTCCACCAGCGCCGCCGCAAGATAAAACGTCAGCGACATCGCCGCAATTTTCAGAACAGGAATCAGCGTGATAAAAACCAACACCACCAGCACCACAATCCCCAACGCGTTTTTAAGCAGCACACTGGAATTGACCACAAGCTCCACCGCATCCTTAAAGTACTTCCCCACCACCGGAATCAAATCCACCGAATACTTCGCCGTCCGCATCCCCACCCCATCCGCCACACCACCCGACACCCCTTGAATACTCATAACCCCCAGAAAAACCGTCATCACGAGACCTATCCCTATTTTCCCCATTTTTTCCAGAATCTCTGCCAACTTGTCCACCTTAAACTGCTGGGAAATGCTATTGAACAGCTTCAGCCCCACCGCCAGAAAAAACAAGGGCAACACAACCACCTTCATAATCGTTGCAAACACCGTCAAACTCCCCAGGATCACAGGCTTGAACACAGCCGCGCTCGTCACATTGCCCATAGCCAGCAACAAGGTAAACATAACCGGCAAAATCCCCTGCATAAAAGCAACCATCCCATCAATCGCATCCATCGACACCTGCATCGCCACCCGAAAAGCCGACACCGCCAGCCCAATCAAAACCAAAACCGTCAGCAGCCGCGCCACCTGGCTCACCTGGCCCCCAAAAGCCATCTGGAGCTGATTTAAAATCGCGCAGAAAATAGCCAAAAGAATAAGCTTGCTGATCAACGGCCCATTCACAACAAAAGTATTCACACAAAAACTCAGAATCCCTTGCAAAACACTCTCCCCATTCAATCCCCCTTGCCCCCGCAACACGTTTGCAAAATACTCAATAAAAGAAAAATCCGGCAAAAACGTTTTAACCTCCGCCTCATACTGTGCAAAGAGATCAAAAGCTTCATCCAAGTGAATCTCCTGTTGCAAGTCATTCATAACATCTTCCTGGAGATCCTCCTCCAACAAAGGCTGGGTTCGAAAATCTTGTACTGGGGAAACCTCCACCGGGGAAACCTCCACCTGAGAGATCTGCACCGGAGACCCCTGCACCGGAGACCCCTGCACCGGAGACCCCTGCGCGTATACCCAGCCGGACCCTCCCAGGCAGCCCCCGCAGATCCAGACCCAGCCACAAACGCAAAACACAATACAGAGCACAGTCTTAACTCCCCAAAAAACCCTCTTGGGCGCCATTCGTTTCCTCATAAAACATCACCTAACAAAGTCATCATGGATTGGATAATCGCCGTGATAATCGGCATTGCCAAAACAATAACCGAGACCTTAGCCGCAATATCCACCTTAGCAGCCAACGCCCCATCCCCAGCATCGCGGCAAATCTGACTGCCCAGCTCAGCAATAAACGCCACCCCCACAATTTTGAGCACAATAAACAAATAGAAAGAACTTATACTCGCCTGATTAGCCAAAGATTCCAACAAATCAACAACCAGCTTAACCTTGTCCATCACCACAATAAACAACGCCACACTGGCGACGATCGTCAGCTGCACCGCCATTTCCGGCCTAAATTGTTTGAGGATAGCCCCCACACTCGTCACCACCAAAGCAATCCCCACAATTTGCACAATATCCATAAATCCCTCATCCCTTTGTTTGCAAAACCCCGCATTAGCACCTTACAGGCGCGAAGCGTCAAGAAAATCCAATACTGACCCCTAACCACTGATCACTGACCCCTTGCGGGGCGTAGCCCGCGTTAAAAAAGCTTAAAGACCGTCCTCACGACAGTAAACAACTCATCAAGTTTCTGCATAACCATAGTCAACACCACCACCACCCCTGCAATTGTCAGCAATTGAGCTTGCTCCTTTTTTCCCGCTTCATTCAACACCATAGCCAAAATAGCCACCAGCAAACCAATCCCTGCCACCTTCAGAATAAAATCCAGACTCACGCCCCGTTCCCCCCTCTCCTCCGCTATCTGCCAACCCCTCAAGCACATCAGCGCCAATATTTCCTACAAGACAGCAATCACTACAGCAATCCCCCCCAAAAACCCAAAATAACTCCACATCCGGGCCTGGCGCTCCGCTGTCTGCCGTTGCGACTCCTCCAGAGTCTGAACCTGGTTACGAATCAGCATCACCTGTTTATGCTGCTCATGGCGGTCCGTCCGCCCCGCACACTCCCCCAAACGATTGACCAACAGCCAATCCTCCTCCGTCAGGTAAAAAAGCCTTCTCTGCTGCTCCACCACCTCACGCCACGTCGATTCAATTTGGCCGCCCCCCTCCAAGCCCTCAGCAACAGCCAGAAAAAAATTGCCCCAGGGAAACCCCACCCGCTGCAGCCGGCGAAAAGCCACAGGCAGAGGCGTCATCCCCCAGAAAATCTCCGTATCCAGCAGAGACAGAGCATGCCCAAACAACTCCAATTGACGCAGCCTCTTCCTGATGACCGACGCACGCCAAAGCCCCAACCACCCCAGTCCGAAAATAATCACCGCATACTTAATCAACGCCATACCTTCTTCACATCCCCTATCTCTCTATAAACCCTTTCCAGAGTTCCCGGCCCCTTGCGCCGGCTCAAAATCACCACCTGTTGAAAAACCCCTGTCTCCATCAGCGGTTTAAGCACCCCCCGGGCCGACAAATCCTCTACAGAATCCCCATGACAAGTCGCCAGCATTTTGACACCACACCGAGCCGCCTCTCTGACCGCCTCCGCATCCTGCACCCCCCCCAACTCATCCACCGCCACAACATCCGGCGACATCGTCCTCACCATCATCTCAATCCCAATCCCCTTCGGGCATTTATCCAAAACATCCGTACGCCATCCCAAATCAAAAGTCGCCTCTCCCTGCCACATCCCGGCAATCTCACTGCGTTCATCCACAAGAGCCACCCGCCGGGGCCGCAGCGCCAGTTCCGGAACCCCATTGCTTAAATACCGGATCAAAAGACGCAAAAGAGTCGTTTTCCCCGCCCGGGGCGGTGAGACAATCAACGTATGATCAAACCCCTTGCTGTTCGCCGCGATCTGTTTCAGCAAAAAACCATGTTCCCCATGAATATCCGTGGCCAGACGAAAGTTAACCGCCGAAATATTTTTCTGCGTGCGCACCCGCCCCATTTCCAGCACCACTTCCCCCGCCACCCCGACCCGGTGACCTCCCGGCAGCGTTACAAAACCTTGGCGCAAACTCTCTTCCGCCGCATGCATCGAACTGAACGTCACCCGCTCGATCACCTGCGCCAAATCCATCGAGGTCACCCGGCGAGCCGCCTCAGGCGTGACCAGCCGTCCATCCGCCGCCACAAAACAATCCCTGACCGCCGTACGCACAAGCAAAGGATACCCAACCCTCAGGCGGATCTCCTCCGGAACCTCCCTGGCTTTTGTTATATGAGACTCCGCCCGCACCAGACATCCGCCCAAGTCCTGGCCAAACCATTTTTCCACATCTTTTAAAGCCATGGCCCTCCCCCCTCGCTCTATACAACAGTATGTCCGAGAGGGGTTTTTTAGACATGCATAAGCCACCCAGCTGAACATAAGGGGCTGTAACTAAATAAGTTTGACATTAGGCCGCCGGATTTTTGTCGACAGGCAAGGCGAAAATCCGCAGGCAACCTGGAAGGT
>Ga0082212_10007037_pt1 | contig 14972 bp, 15 predicted proteins | sample TergutNt197P3_FD_71548 | JGI IMG/M metagenome (GOLD analysis project Ga0082212, IMG submission 71548) | Neocapritermes taracua P3 segment gut microbial communities from Petit-Saut dam, French Guiana - Nt197 P3 | ecosystem: Host-associated > Arthropoda: Insects > Digestive system > Gut ...
TCGCGTCGTCGCCGCTCAACATGGGTTTTTCTATGGCCAGCCGCAGCAGCTTGCCCACCTGCGTTCCGTTCTCCTCAATGGTGCTCAGCATGGACTCCTTGCCGAGCATGGCGCTGACAAAGGAAGATGCGCCGACAGTAAGCGCGGTCATGCCGAATATGAGCAGCAGGATTTGCGCGCCCAGCGAACGCCGTATGGCGCCCGCCCGGGCACTGGCCGTGTTTGCCGTGCCGGGAGATGTCATGGCGACCTCTTGATGTTCTCGCTACACGTGACGCGTGAAGCAGTGCATTGTTTACATAGTGCAAGGCAGTATAAAGCGCAAGTGACCTGCCCCAAAAATGCTTAACTGCGTTTCAGTTCGATCGCGCGCTGCAGCATGGTATCCGCGGTGGTGATGCTTTTGCTGTTCATCTGAAAGCCGCGTTGTATCATGATCATCAGGGTCATTTCCCGGCTGAGTTCCACGTTGGAGCCTTCAATATGATTGGCCATGACGGCGCCGTAATTTTCCGTGCCCGGCACGCCCATGGTCATGGGGCCCGTTTTGTCCGGCGAGGAGGAAAACAGGTTGTTGCCCTCATTGTACAGGCCGTCTTCGCTGGTGAAGCGGCACAGCGGAATCTGGTAGAGTTCACGATCCTGGCCGTTGGAATAGATGCCGACCACCACGCCCTTGGCGGTAATGTTTATATCCATCAGCACGCCCTTGGCATAACCATCCTGGCGCAACCTGTTCATGCTGGAGGTGTTGCCATAGGCCGTGGTGGCATAGGCCGTTGTCGTCGCCTGTCCCATGCCCGGCAGGGCGCCGGGGTTGGTCCCGACATCCTCGGCCGTGGCCGGCGGATTTTGCCAGCCGCCGGACGCCTTAAGGCCCAAATCCAGGCTTATCGCCTGTCCGTCCAGGTTGAATTGCGGCAGGCCGTCCGCCAACGCCGACGGAACCCAGTCGGCCAGGTCCAGGCTGACGGCGGCGGGCGTGAAGGCGCTCATGTCAACAAGCTGTCCGCTGTTGCCGAAGGTCAGGGTGCCGGCCATCAACAGCCCTTCGCCGGGCTCGGCATTGGCGGGATCCGCCGGGGTCCGCGCCAGGACGTATTCCATCACCTTGCCGCCGGCGAGGTCGGGCGCGCGGTCCAAATAGAGCATCAGTTCCTGCTTCGCGCCGGCCGCGTCATAGACTGTTATGGGTTGCGCATAGCCGTACAGCGACGGATCCAGCGGCGTGCCTGACGTGGCGTCCCAGGACTGCAACAGGGAAAAATAGGGCTGCGCATCGTCCTGCGCCCTGTTGTCGGCGATGCCGAGATTCATGGACAGGGAAATCGTCGTGGTGGCCTTAGCGGGACAGCGGCTCGGATCAAGCTCTCCCGGCAGCGGTTCTTTGACGGGCGGATCGTAGCCCGCCATAACGGGAAGCACAATGGGGCCGCCGCCCGTCAGGGGACCGCTGACAGGCGCGCTGCCGCCCGGCGCGATGGGAATGCCGGTGACATAATAGCCATTGGGATTGCACAGGACGCCGTCCTTGTTCAGATGGAAATCGCCCGCCCTGGTATAATACTGGAGGTTTGTCTCCGGGTTGGTGACCTGGAAGAAGCCCTTGCCGAGTATCGCCATGTCGAAGATGCTGACCCCGGGTTCTATCGCTCCCTGCTCGGCAAACAGGGTGCGCACCGCTCCCGGCCGTGCGCCCATGCCCACCTGCGAAAGCGCGACCTTGACGCCCTCCTGGGTTTCCCAGCCGCCGCCGAAGGGCAGTGTGGCGTAGAAAATATCGTCGAATTGCATAGACTGCTGTTTGTAGCCTATGGTGCTGACGTTGGCGATATTGTGCCCGATGACGCTCAGTCCTTCGCCGTGGGTTTTCAGGCCCGAAGCGCCGATGTACAAGCAACTCATCATGATGCTTTCTCCGGGATACACGTCTGACAGGGGGAAAATATTTCCCTGTCGGGTAGGGGAAAGCATAGAACGTGCCAGTGCGCGCGATCTTTTGCATTGCTTTTGCCGAACGAAAAGACTATGCACATTCTTCTATCATGCTGCTTGCTCTCACGGAGGAAGATGTATGCGTCCCGCCCTGCGCCATGTTGTATGGCTCGCAAGCCTGTTGCTGGCGATGTTTGCGGCTTCGGCCTGCGGGTTTGCCGCAAACCCGGACAGTTCGCTGGACAGCCTCAAGCGTTTCAGCCAGGTTCTGGATATCGTCGAACGGCATTACGTCAAGGATACGCCCAGAAAAGACCTGGTCACCGGCGCCCTCAAGGGCATGCTCCAAGCCCTCGACCCGCACTCCACCCTGCTTTCCCCAACGGAATACAAGGAAATGCAGGAGAATACCTCGGGCGAATTCGTCGGCGTGGGCATAGAAATCTCTCTGGAAAACAACCAGCTCGTCATTGTAGCGCCTATTGACGACACGCCGGGGTACAAGGCCGGTCTCAAGTCCGGCGACTACATCCTGTCCATCAACGGAGAAACCACCCAGGATATGACCATGCAGGAGGCGGTTTCGCGCATCCGCGGCCCCAAGGGCACGGAAGTGGAACTGACCGTCATGCACCGCGACGCAAAGAGCCCGAGAACCGTGCGCATCACCCGCGACACCATTCCGCTCATCAGCGTCAAGTCCCGCGTGCTGGAAGCGGGCTATTACTGGCTGCGCCTCTCCCGCTTCAGCGGCCGCACGACCGATGAACTCCACGAAGCCCTCAAGGAAGCCGGCAAAAAAGGCGACATCAAGGGCCTGGTGCTCGACTTGCGCAACAACCCCGGCGGAGTGCTGGAACAGGCCGTGAGCGTGTCCGACACCTTCCTCAAAGACGGCGACATCGTCTCCATTCGCGGCAGAAACGATGAAAAATTGCGTGAATACAAGGCCAAGCAGCGAAAAACCGACGTGTACGCGCCCATGGTGGTGCTGATCAACGCCGGTTCCGCCTCGGCCTCGGAAATCGTGGCCGGCGCCCTGGGCGATCAAAAGCGCGCCCTGATTCTCGGCGAACGCAGCTTTGGCAAGGGCTCGGTGCAGAACATCATTGAACTTTCCGACGGTTCCGGCCTCAAACTCACCGTGGCCCTGTACTACACGCCTTCCGGGCGTTCCATCCAGGCAGAAGGGATCCAGCCCGACATTGAAATTCCCTTTGAACCGCCCCGCGACTCCGAAGGCGACGGCAAAAAGCCGTCCAGAATGCTGGTTCGGGAAAAGGATCTTTCCCGCCACCTGGAAACGAATTCCACGCGGCCCGGCAAGCCCGACAGCAAGCCGGAACCCAAGGCGGACGGCAAGACGGACGGCAAGACGGCGAAGGACGCCGAAACGCCGTCGCCCAAAGAAAGCGAAGCCAAGGAACAGTTGGCCAGAGACAACCAGTTGCGCATGGCCTTGCAATTCGTGAAGAATCTGCCGAAAATGCGGGCGCTTCAGAACCCCATGTAACATGTGTGCGCGTTTTTTGCGGCTTGCCGCGCGCTATCCGGCATCCTGGACAGGCTTCATGTCGGGCTGTCTGCTGGCGGCGGTGCTGCTCGCCACCCTCGCGTTGTGGCCGGGAACGGACAAGCCGGACAGAAGCGTTCCGTCGCCGCGCGTGTTTGCGCAACGCGAATCCGGCGCCATGCACGGAGAAGGCGGCAGCCCCATGCCGATCGAACAGGCCGCGCCGCTTGCGGAGAAAGTCCGGGCCGGACTGGCCATCGTGATTGACGATTTGGGCGAGAATATGCAGGCCGTCCATGCGCTGCTTGGACTGCGCATTCCCCTCGCTTTCGCCGTCTGGCCTCACGCCCGCTACGCGCGGGAAACAGCCCTGGCGGCGCATGCCGCCGGCTTCGCCGTTCTCATCCATCAACCCATGGAATCGCGCAATGCGACTGCGGGAACAGGGCCGGATCCCTTACGCGCGGGCATGCCGCGCGAGCGCATGGAGGCCATTTTCCGGCAAAGCCTTGCGCGCGTGCCCCATGCCGAGGGATTGAACAACCATATGGGTTCGCGTTTCACCTCCCGGCCGGAGGATGTGCGGCTGTTCTGCGAAATTGTGGCGAATTCCGGCCTTTTTGTGCTGGATAGCGTGACACATCCGGCCTCCGTATTGTATGAAGAAGCCCGTGCCGCGGGAATTCCCGCCGCGCGGCGCGAGGTATTCCTGGACGCCGAAGCGGGAAAACGCGCTGCCCTGGCGCGCTTGCGCGAGGCTGAGCGTCTTGCGCTCGGGAGACGGGTTGTCGCCATCGGCCATCCCCGCGCGGAAACCCTGGCCGCGCTCCGCGAATGGAGCGGCGCGCGCGACCCCAGGCTGCGCCTGCTTTCCCTGCGTGATTGCCTGACTCCGCCGCGCGCCGGCCCGGCGTCGCATACTTCTGAACAATAAAGGATGGTTCCATGATTCAACGTACGCTGTGCATTATCAAGCCTGATGCCGTCAGCCGCAACCTTCAGGGCGAAATACTCGGCATGATCCAGGCCGCCGGGCTCAAGGCGGCGGCCATGAAAATGCTGCGCCTCAGCAAGGCCCAGGCCGAAGCTTTTTACGCCGTGCATAAGGAGCGCCCCTTTTTCGGCGAACTGACCGACTACATGTGTTCCGGTCCCGTGCTCTGCGCGGTGCTGGAAGGCGAAGACGCCATTGCCCGCTACCGCAAGCTGATGGGGGCGACCAACCCGGCCCAGGCCGAAGAAGGCACCATCCGCAAAAAATTTGCCCTGAACCTGGAAGCCAATTCCGTGCACGGGTCCGATGCGCCGGAAAGCGCCGCGTTTGAGATTGCCTATCTCTTCAGCGGCATGGAAATAGTCGGCTAATCACGGACGCGTGGAAACATGCGCAAGGGAGCGACGGCATGCATTCACGAACTGAAGTCAGTATAGGCTGCATAGGCTGCGGCAGCATGGGCGGAGCCATTCTTGCCGGGTTCGCCGAACGCGCAAGCCACACCCTTTACGGCTACGACACGGACCGGGAACGCATGCGTCCGCTGATTGCCAAGGGCGTGCGCGCCGTGGCGGACATGACTTCGCTGGTGCGCGGCGCCACCATGATCGTTGTGGCCCTCAAACCGCACCTGGTCGAGCCGGTGCTGCGGGACATCAGGCCGCACCTCAAGCCGGAAAACCTGCTGTTCTCCGTGGCCGCCGGGGTATCGCTCAAGCGTTTGCAGGAGGCCGTGGACGGCGTGTGCCCCGTGGTGCGCGTGATGCCCAACACCCCGGCCCTGGTGGGCGCGGGCGTGTTCGCCCTGTGCCTGGATGACCCGGCCCTGAAGCCGGAGCAGAAAAAAACGGCGCAGGAGCTTTTTGCTTCCATCGGCACGGTCATTGATCTGCCGGATGAACAATTTAATGCGTTTACGGCACTGATCGGCGCGGGTCCGGCCTATGTGTTTTACATGATGCAGTCGCTGGCGCAGGCCGCGGTGACCTTGGGCTTTCCGCAAGCGGAAGCCGCGCGTCTTGTAAACGCCCTGTTCGCGGGTTCAACCAGGCTGGCCCAGGGTTCCGGCGTTGGATACGCGGAATTGCAGGACAGGGTCTGCTCGCCCGGCGGGGTGACCATTTGCGGGATAAACTACATGGATCGCCGGGGCATGCGCGGCCATATCGTGGACGCGGTGCTGGCGGCATATATGCGCGGCCTGGATCTCGAAAAAGATGCCTAGCGCGTAGCGCTTCCTTTTCCGCGCCCGTAGCTCAGTTGGACAGAGCAGGAGCCTTCTAAGCTCTTGGCCGGGGGTTCGAATCCTCCCGGGCGCGCCAGAAAAGATATCTTAAAACCCTCATAAATCACGAGTGTTTTTCTTTTGACAAAATCCCTATCTGTCATTATACCTCTTCAAAAATCCCTGAAAATCCCCTATGCGTGTGGGGAATGGTGTGGGGAAAATGGCCAAGAGCCTTCGGGGGAGCCTGAAAAAGTGGCCGCAAAATGACCAGGAGCCTGCCAGGGATTCCGCAAGAGGAGGTAAGCATGCGCAGAGAAAAAACTGATTATCCCGGTGTTACGTACAGAGTAAAAGCTACGGGAGAAAAGGTGTTTTATATAAGGTACAGACGGGGCGGACGCGATTCACCCGTAATCGAAGAGCCGGTCGGATCTTCAGCGAAAGGCATGACCCCGGCAAAGGCGAATCACATTCGCACCGCCCGTATCAATTCCAAGGTCTTATCGAATAAGGAGACCCGCCGTGAACGAGAGCGCCAGGCCGAAGAACTGCGAGGGCCGCGCTGGACGCTTGAAAAGCTTTTTGAGGAGTACCAGGCGATCTTGCTCCCAGGCGAGGGCCGCAAGGTAGACGCCAGACATTTCAAGCGCCTTGGGGCACTGCGGACGAAGGAACCGGCCTCGATTGAATTGGCGGAACTCCGTGAATTCAGGAGAGAGCTTGAACGGGAAGGGCTTGCCCCGCAAACGGTCAAGCATATCCTTGGCATCTTTTCCCGGACGCTCAACTGGGCGTCGGCGCCGGAACAGCAGTTGATCCCGGCTACTGAGGCCGCGCGGCTGAAAATCAAAATGCCGAAAGTTGATAACGCGAAAAAAACGGAGTTTCTCACCGACGATCAGCTCCAAAGATATTTTGCGGCTCTGGACGCCGAAAAAGACCAAAACGCGGCTGCCCTGCTCCGCCTTGCTCTTTTTACCGGCATGCGTCGGGGCGCGTTGCTCGGTCTCAAGTGGTCCGATCTCGACTTCGAGCGCGGCATCATCACCTTGACAGGGGAATACGCCAAAAACGAAGAAACGGCGCGTATTCCCATGAATGATGCCGCGCGTACTGTTCTCCTGGGTATAGAGCGGACGCGCAGTGAGTTTGTTTTTCCAGGCCGGAAGGGCGAGAAGAGATACGACTTCAGGCGGATGTCGCGCCGCGTACGCGACAAGGCCGGGCTTCCCCCGGATTTCCGGCCATTGCACGGGCTGCGGCATTCATTCGCCTCGCGCATCGCCAGCAGCGGCGAGGTGGATATGTACCGGCTCCAGGCGCTTATGACGCACAAGACGCCCAAAATGACGCAACGCTATGCGCACCTGTCGGATGAATCCATGCGAAAAGCTTCTGCTGTTGCTGCAGCGGTTATGAGTACGCCGGCTGACAGGGATGACGGCGGAGAAAATACGGCATAGCGAGCGCGATGCCCGTCGGGTTGCCGCTTGAAGCAAAAAAATCTGGCGCTATAGTGTATTTTTTCGCGACTTGCATTATGGCAATAAATTAGTTATATATGAACTGAAGATAGCACTCTTGAGGTCATATATGACTAAAAACTCTCTGGCAAAACATTCTCTGTCCCCTGATTGCTTGAGGATACTCAGCGCGCTTGGCGAACGCATCCGTTTTGCCCGCAAACGTCGCGGCATGACCTTATCCGATCTGGCGGCTGGAATGCTGTCTTCCCCAAGTACTGTGCAGCGCCTGGAAAAAGGCGATGCCGGCTTGAGCCTGGGTGTGTGCATGGCAGCCCTTATGTGTTTGGGACTTGAAAAGGATTTGGAGCACGTGGCGGCCATGGAGACGGATGCCGGCGCTTTGGCCCATGACCGCCGCAGGTTGATGGGTAAGAGACGCCGCGCAGTAACGCCGGAAGAAGCATTCTTTGATGCGCCGTAACACGACGAGCGTTGTTGATGAGAAAAAGAATCGCATGTGTGCATATGTTTCTCGGAAACGATTTCGTGCCCGCCGGCCGGATTGAGGTCGTGGAAGATGGCCGCTACAGCACTTGCAGGTTCAGGTACTTTGATGAGTATCTTGAACGCCGGGATGCCGTTGCTGTTGATCCTGTCCGCCTGCCTCTGCATGACGCCGTAAAACGTGTTTTCGACGGACCGCAAGGCGGCGATCTTTTCGGAGGCATTGAAGACGCCTGTCCGGACAGTTGGGGAAGGCACGTTTTGGATATGGCTGCTGAAAATGCCGGATATACGCTTCAGCCTTACGATTATATGCTGTATGCGGGCAGTGAGCGCATTGGAGCGCTTGGGTTCAGCGAAAAAAAAGAGCACGTTCCCTTCCGGCATGTTCCGGATTGGCTGCGGAACCTTCCCGGCAACGAGCTTCATCTTGAAGAAATGCTTCTGGCCGCTGACAAGGTGGATGCAGCGGAACAGCTTGAGCCGCGTTATCGCCGTTTTTTCGTGCGGGGTTCTTCTCTCGGCGGCGCCAAACCCAAAGTCGCATTTGATTACGAGGGCGAAGCATGGATTGCGAAATTCGGCGCCGCCAAGGAAGCTTTGCCCACTTGCAGGTTGGAACATGCAACCATAGCCCTTGCCGGCCTATGCGGCATGCAAACGCCGCAAACACGCATCATCACTGTTTTTGGCGACCGCGATATCGTGCTGGTGCGACGCTTTGATAGAATCAGCGTAACCCGTGCGCGCATTCCTTTTGTATCCGCGTTGACCATGCTCGGCAGAAGCGGTTCCGTGGCCGATAGTCCAGCTTCCTATATGGACATTGCCGACGCAATGCGCCGTCACTGCGCGGGCAGCGGCTTGAAGGGCAAGCTGGCTGAACTTTTTTCCAGAATGGTGTTCAATATCTGCTGCAACAATAATGATGACCATTTGCGCAATCATGGGTTTTTGCATGCTGAAACCCCAAAGCGCGGATGGACGCTTTCTCCGGCGTACGACGTAGTGCCCCAGCCACATAGCCATGACGTGGCGCATCTGCATTTGGGGGTCGGTACGCACGGACGCAAAGCCACTTTTGACAATGCGCTGACGGCTTCCGTCCATTTTGGGATTTCCCGCGAAGAGGCTTCAAACATTATCTTGAAAATCAGTGAAATAGTATCCGCAAACTGGGAAAAAACGATGCAGGATGCCGGTGTGCCGACCATGCTTCTTTCCAGGGTACGGGAGTCTTTTGGGGCGGTTTTCTCCCAAGTCCTGATTCAGGCATCCAGAATATAGGCGGGGTTACCGACTATGCAGGAACTGACGCTGGACGGCGTCAACATGGAGTGTACCCGCAAGCGGATCAAAAACGTCTACGTGCGGGTGCTGCCGCCTCTGGGGCTGGTTCGCATCAGTGCGCCTCTGCGCATGAAAGAGTCAGCGATACGTGAGTTCGTCCTGTCAAAGCTTCCCTGGATACGCAGGCATCAGCAGAGGATGCGCGCCAACACGCCGCAGAAGCCCCGCAGTTTCGCTGCGGGAGAAGAGTTGTCGCTTTGGGGCGAACCCAGGCGCATACGTTTCTTCCCTGTGGGGGGAAGGCGTCGAATTTTTCTGTGCGGAGAGTTCGTTGACATGCATGCGCGCGCGTCCGACAGCGCCTTGTCGCGCCGGCAGCTTTTTGAAAAGCTGCTCCACAGGGAACTTGAGCGGGAGATTCAGCGACTGCTTCCCCTGTGGTGCCGCATAATCGGAGTGCCGGTGCCGATGTTTGCCATCCGGCGGATGCGCACGCGCTGGGGGTCGTGCAGTCCGGCCTCGCGGCGCGTGCGCTTCGCGCTGCATCTGGCGGAAAAGCCGGTCCGTTGCCTGGAATACATAGTGGTGCATGAATTGGTGCATCTTTTGGAACGCAGCCATAATGGACGTTTTACGGCATATATGGACAGTTTTATGCCGGACTGGCGAAGCGTGCGTGGCAGGTTGCGCACTGTTCACTTGATGAACTGAACGAGAAGGGGATCCTCACCAGTACTGCACCGGAAAGCTCCACACATTCTCACCCAAAGGTAGTGCTCGCGCTGCCAAACAAACCACTGCCCCTGTCCTGATAGGCATGCCCAGTTTTTTTAACACGCCGAAATGCCGCACCGCGCCCTTGTCAGGCGAGGCGGTTTTTTTGAACTCTACTGGGTATACCGTCCCGTCCTGCACGATCAGCAAGTCTATTTCCTTCTGGTCAGCGTCCCGATAATAATAAAATGGCGCTCGCAGGCCGTTGTGCTGCCAGCTTTTCAGCAGTTCGCCCAAAATCCAGGTTTCCAGGATAGCGCCGGACATGGCCCCGGCCTCCAAAGTTGCCGGACTTGACCATTCCGTCAGGTAGGCGGCAAGGCCGGTATCCAGAAAATAAAGCTTGGGGCTTTTTACCATGCGTTTGGTAATGTTGCTGAAATACGGCTCCAGCAGGTAGACCAGCCCGGAAGCCTGGAGGATAGAGAGCCATTTTTTGGTTGTGTTCGGCGCTATATCCGCATCACGCGCCATTTCCGCCATGTTCAGGAGTTGGCCGGTTCGCGCAGCAGCCGCCCGCAGGAAGCGCAAAAAGGCCATTTCATCCCCCACTTGGGCCAGATCGCGCACATCCCGCTGGAGATAGGTCTGGACATAGGAACTCAGGAAGCGGTTTCTGTCCATGCTGCTGTCCAGAGCCAGGGCCGGAAAAGCACCGCGCCAGATGGCGGTATACAATTCCAGCAACGTAAGGCGGCTGTCCCCGTGGCTTTGGAACAGTTCCACGCTCGGCAAAAAGGGCTTCTGGTTTTTCCCTTGTCCCAAGTATTCCTGGCGGGAGAGGCCAAAAAGCTGCATGATGCCCACCCGGCCTGCCAAGGATTCCGAAACACCCTGCATGACTTGGAATTGTTGCGATCCGGTCAGCCAGAATTGCCCAGGTCTGCGGTTGTTATCCACGGCCATTTTGATATAGGGCAAGAGCTCCGGGGCGTACTGGATTTCGTCAAGCAGCAACGGAGGGGGAAAGCGTTGCATGAACAGCGCCGGATCCTGCCGGGCAAGGTTCAGCACTAGCGGGTCATCCAGGGTGACATAGGTGCGCTCTTTCTCGCCCAAATGCCGGAGCAGAGTGGTTTTTCCCACCTGCCGCGCCCCGGTAAGCAGAAGCACAGGGAAGTGCTTGGCGGCGTCAAGGATAGACTGTTCTATGGTTCTGAGCGCGTACATGGCATATTCCACTTTTCGTTTAAAATGCAATTAGAATGCAATTTAAACGAAAACCAGTGAATGTCAATGACAACGCCTGCGAAAGCTTTGAGCATGGCGCGGGTGAGCAGAATAGCGTTTCGTCTTGCTTCCGGTGTAGCGCCGGGCTATCTTCCTTGGAAATGTCTACCCAGCACCACGACTTCTGTGGCTGGGTACTTGGCCGGGGGGGCGAATCCTCCCGGGCGCGGAAAGAATGGAAATCCTTGCCAGCAAGTGACGGAGGCGGCATGCACAGGCAAGATCGCCCTTCTGGGCAGCTTTGGTATGTCTACCTGCTTGAGTGTGCCGATACGACATTCTATTGCGGCATCACGCGAGACCCGGCCGTGCGCCTTGCGCAGCACAACGGCACGCTTCCCGGCGGCGCCCGCTATACCGCCGGCCGCCGGCCTGTACGTCTTCTGGCGCGCAGAGCCTGCGCCAACAAAAGCGAAGCCCTCAAACTGGAACGGGCGGTAAAAGCCCGCCCGCGTGCCGAAAAGCTGTCTCTTTTGCTGACAGGATAAAGCAAGCCTGTGCCGCCCTATTTCAGCTTCGTCCCTATGGAGGGCACAACCTTTTGGGTGTCCTTCATATCGTAGAGCAGGGGCTTCAAATCTTCCGTGACGGGAACCGTGGCCGTGGCCATGGCCAGAATATCGTTGGATGGCACATGCAGCAGCCGCATGGCAAAGCGCACCTGTTCCGGCGTCACCACATAGGTTCCGACCAGCACGGCCTCGGTGGTCACATTTGTGGTGAGCAGCTTGCGCACGTCGCGCGTCAGCAGCATTTCGCCGCGCTTGGCGTCAACATGCACATCCCTGCCCTTGCGGATTTCCCGCACCCTGTATCCGGCCTGGACGAACCAGCGGGCCATTTCCTCGCTGATTTGCCGGCCCACGGGGCTGGTGTTTTCCAGGTTGTTCAGGTCAACCGCCACGGTGCAGGAAATGCTCAAGGCCTTGCGTACCTTGAGAGGATGGTGTTTTTGATCCGATTTCGAGAAAAATCCGGGCTGCTCCACGCCGAAATGCCCCAGGATCTGCTTGTCCATAGCTTCGGCCATGTCGTCCGCAGCAATGGGCACCGTGCCCCGCGGCGTCAGGAGGCCCGCAGCGGCAGCTGCCATGGGCATCAGCAGAACGGCCAGCGCCAGGAAAAGATAAACCAGCCTGCGTGACATACTACGCCCTCATCGCATGGTGCGGATTTGGAGGTCAACGCTCTCAAGCTCCCGCCGCAGTTGCTCCTGCGTGGATGACGCGCGGCAGGAGGCCAGAGCCAGCAGATAATGTTGCCGTGCCAACTCATACCGCATTTCCCGCTCATAGTCACGGGCCAGTTTCCAGTGATGCACCGTGGCCTTGGTATCCGCAAGGCGGTCGAAGACGGCGCTCTGGCCGGAGGCGGCCGCCTGCGCGGGCGTCGTGGGCGTGAAGGCGAAGCCGCAGATCAGGGCGCACAGGCCGAGGCAGATCGTCCATCTGGAGAAGCGGCGAGGCGTTTCGTGCATATTCGCTGTGTTCATATGTTCATTTCCTATGCTATTCAGGGGCATAGCCCACCAGTCCCCCGGAAGAGGAAGCAACTGCGGGCGTCGCGCGCGGCGGCTTCTGCACTATTCGCATGCCGCCGGATTTTGATGCGTGCGTCCCGCCGGATTTCGGCGCGGGCGCGTAGGCGAACAAGGGGCCGCTGCCGGGTTCGGGATAGATCATGTCCCCCGGCTTTCTCTTGCTTTGTTCCCATTCGCGAAGCGGCCTGCCGTCCGGTCCGGCATTGACCATGCGCAGGGTGACGGCGTTGGGCGTCAGCATAACCTGTCCCGTGCGCAGCACGATGCCGTCGGAAGATCGCACCAGCCGGGCATTGACAAAGATGGCGTCCGGATCCTGATGATAGGTTCCGATAAGCAGGGCATTGCCCTGCCCTTTGGCTGTGGCGAGTTTCCCCTTGCGCTCGAGCGTCGTTTCGCCGAGGCCCTCACGCATCGTGATGCCGCCGTCCGTGCGGTATTCGCGCACCGGGAAGCCGCGCTGGTTGAATTCGTAGATCAGTCCCTCGGCCAGGTAGCGGCCCAGCGGGCTGCTGGAATGGAAATCGTTCTGATCCACGAAGGAGGTGGGCAGAGCCACAAAACCCGCCAGCGCCTCGTTCGGCAGGCTGGCGATCAGTTGATCGGCAAGCTCGCGCACCTTGAGTTTGAGTTCCTGCGCGGCAACGTGATTGGGATCCGTGGGCAGCACGGTCCTGTAGGGTTCCTTGGCGCCGCAGCCCGCCAGCGCGAGCAAAGCGAGGATAAGGGTGAAACAATATAAAGATCGCAACATGGCATGCCTCCTGATACGCATATTCCCTGTGTCTGAACCGTCATCATGTCTATCGGCCGGTTCAGGAAAAACTTAAGCGCCTGTGTGCGGCTGCCCCGGAAAAAAACGGCAGGGCGCGTCTTGGCTTGCGGGGAAAAATAGCGTATGCATTTCCGTCTTTGCGCAAGGAAACGCCCATGTCCACACCACGACGTTCCACCCGCGTACTGCGCCTCGGCAGGCTCGCCGTCGGGGGCGGCCATCCCGTCATGGTCCAGAGCATGACCAATACCGACACCCGCGATGTGGACGCCACCCTGGCCCAGATCGAAGGCCTTGCGGCCGCGGGCTGCGAAGCCGTGCGTCTCGCCGTGCCGGACAGCGAAGCAGCGCGCGCCGTCCGGGCTCTCGTCGGGCAGAGTGCGCTGCCGCTCATCGCGGACATCCATTTCGACCACCGTCTCGCCATCGGCTGCCTCGAAGCGGGGGTGGACGGCCTGCGCATCAATCCTGGCAACATCGGCGGGCCGGAAAAGGTACGCGCCGTCATTGACGCCGCGAAAGTCGCCAAGGCCGTCATCCGTATCGGCGTCAACAGCGGCTCGCTGGAAAAACACCTCCTCGCCCGGCATGGCGGCCCCACGCCCGAGGCCATGGTCGAGAGCGCCATGGGCCAGGTGCGTTTTTTTGAGGACCACGCGTTCAGCACGCTCAAACTTTCCATAAAATCCTCGTCGGTGCAGGACACCATTGCCGCTTACCGCCTGCTTGCCGGGCAATGCGACTATCCTTTGCACATCGGGGTTACCGAGGCCGGAACCCTGGTGCGCGGAGCGGTAAAATCCGCCGTGGGGATCGGCATCCTGCTCTGGGAAGGCATAGGCGATACCCTGCGCGTTTCTTTGACCGGCGACCCCGTCCGGGAAATGGTCGTGGCCTGGGAGTTGCTGCGCGCCCTCGGCCTGCGTGAGCGCGGCCCGGAAATTATCGCCTGCCCCACCTGCGGCAGGACCGAAATAGACCTGCCCGCCCTCGCCGACGCCGTGGAAGGACGCCTGGCGCATGAAACGGCCCGCATCAAGGTTGCGGTCATGGGCTGCGCGGTCAACGGGCCGGGGGAGGCGCGCGAGGCCGATATCGGTCTGGCCGGTGGGCGCGACAAGGGATGCATTTTCCGCAAGGGGGAAATCATCCGGTCCGTGCGGGGGCAGGAAGCGCTGCTGAGCGCGTTCATGGAGGAACTGGAAAAGGTATTGGCGAACACACCCGACCACAAGGAAACATTATGCGTGTAAGCAAGGCCTACATCCCCACGCTCAAGGAAGCTCCGTCGGATGCCGAGGTCATCAGCCACAAGCTGCTCATCCGGGCGGGGTTCGTGCGCAGGCTGACCTCCGGGGTATACGTCTACCTGCCGCTTGCCTGGCGCAGCCTGGGCAAAATCGCGGATATCGTCCGTGAGGAAATGAACCGCGCCGGCGCGCAGGAACTGCATATGCCCGTGGTCCAGCCCGCCGAGATCTGGCAGGAGTCCGGGCGTTGGGAGGTGTACGGCAAGGAACTGCTGCGTTTCAAAGACAGGCATGACCGGGACTGCTGCATCGGACCAACGCATGAGGAGGTCATCACCGGCCTGATCCGCGGCGAAGTGCGTTCCTACCGGCAACTGCCGCTGAACCTCTACCAAATCCAGACGAAGTTCCGCGACGAGATCCGCCCGCGCTTCGGCCTGATGCGCTGCCGCGAATTCATCATGAAGGACGCG
>Ga0082212_10007038_pt1 | contig 14969 bp, 16 predicted proteins | sample TergutNt197P3_FD_71548 | JGI IMG/M metagenome (GOLD analysis project Ga0082212, IMG submission 71548) | Neocapritermes taracua P3 segment gut microbial communities from Petit-Saut dam, French Guiana - Nt197 P3 | ecosystem: Host-associated > Arthropoda: Insects > Digestive system > Gut ...
TAAAAGGAATGAAGGGTTTATCGACCAGAACGTCAACGAATTTTACGATGCCAACACCTATCGGGAAGCAATTATGAACGCCATCAAAGCGGCAAACAAGGCAGGCGAAAATATCCCACATTGGACTCCCTACCAGTTGCGGCACACCGCCGGAACGGAAACAAGCCGGACGCTGGGCAGGGACAAAGCGCAGGTTCTCTTGACCCACAAGAGCAGCGCAATGACCGCCCGATATGACCATTCGCAAGTGGCGGTACTCAAAGAACTTGCCCGGAACCGGATAAATCCTTTTGCAAAAAACGATGGTTGAGGTATAATAAACACAATGGGTAGGGGAGTAATTTACCCCGCTTGTCTTGCCCGTTCTTTGTCCCAAAGCATCGAACGGCAAGGCGACCCGTATCACACACTTTGGGAGTCTTGGACATGAAGAAAATTACACGACCGATCAAGAAGGCAAACACGGAAAACGTGCCACCGGGACTACGAGGAACCGGAAATCCTGTTAAAGCCGGAGGAGGATACTTTCGACCAATACCAACTGTACAAAATGATCAGATAGTATCATCGGAACCAAAAACAGGGAAAGAGAAATTCTACGTCTGTGTTATCGACACACAAAAACCAATGATTCTGTTTGCCTTATCTTGCCCAGATGAAGATACGGGTACGACGGCTTGTAAGAGAGCATATCGGAAAACTGGTATTACTGCTCTTGATCCATATAGGACTTGTCTTATCAGTATTGATTCAGTTGTTAAGATACCAATCGGATACAAGTATTTTGAATGCGAAAAAAAAGATTTTGAAGAGGTAGAAACGCATACAAAAAAACTTTTTTCAGACGATGATCGCAATGGGACTTTCAGGGCGTATCTTGCGTTTATGCGTTCAGTTGACAAGGCATTGAAAAATTTGACCGGAGCGGTAAAACCGGAACCGTCGTCGGTTGATTCCGTACCGGAAGAGTCGGACGAGGATTTTACCGACTTGGTTGACTGGTCAAATGGAGAATTTGTATCGTCAAAAAAGTATGCTACCGAAATGGGTTGTAAAGTAGAGACATTGAATAAATACCGGGAAAAAAAGGAATTCCCGGAACAGTCCAAAAAAAAGCCCACAATATGGCGGGATAAAAGTGGTAACATCTACGAATTGAAAGAGGGCAGGAAATCGAACGCCTCTCCCCCATATTTTCTCCGCAATGCTTCCGATTCTCGTTAATCGGACTTCCTATTCTCACAATAGGAGGTAAAAAAATCTGCATTTTTTTCTTTTCACAGACTCCATAAAAACAAGAGTTATTCTCTTTTGCTACTTCCTATTCTGCTCCCGAATCAAAAAATCGGAAGTCGAATCTATGCACAGCGTAGTGTATAAACGCCGTCAAACATTCGGCAAGCACTGCCAACGTTTTGAAACTACAAAATCCGCTAACTTTTTTGTACAGGAATCATTATGGAACCAAGACATGAAATTTTACTTTTGCCGGAAGTAGCCGAACGGTTGCGACTATCAGTCGCCTCGGTCAACCGGCTTTTAGCCCAGCGACGGAGAGGAGAGGGAACCTTTCCGCTCCCGCTTTCGACATTCAAAGGAAAAGGTCGATGGCGTGCAAAGGACGTGGACGATTACATCGAATCACTCTCGGACTGCAACGTGATCAACGTTCCGGTCAAGTCCGAAAAGCAAAAAGCCCGTGAATTCATCGAAAGGCAAAAACGGGCGAAGGCAACATTAGCAAAACATGGAATCGTGAAAGGAGGAGTGCAATGAGTGGGTTACGAAATCGCAGATTCAAGACTGCCGGAGAATTGTTGGATTTTTTGCGGGAAGAGGAGTTGGAGACGTTCGTCATTAACGAACTGCAACAGAGTCGTCCGTTACGTCATTGCGAGCAACTATGCCGTAAAACCCATGTTATTGACGGAAAGGCTTTTTGGTCGAGCGTGGTTCAGAGGGCTGATGGCAGTGTAGAGGTTTGGCTGAAGCGTTACACAGACGAGGATGGTGTATCGCATAGCACATCACATGAAGGTTTTGAGTTGATAGCATACCGAAAGGAGAAAACAATGAGTAAAAACAACTGGATGGATGAGCGGCAAAAGAATATCGCCGCTGCGGAACTGGAGCAGTATCTGGCACGAGTCATGCTGTTTATCGGATTCAACAGGCATGTGCCGAAAACGGAGATTCAGGAACATTTCCCATACTGGAATGTCGAGTACCTTTTGGAGGAGTTACTTCGGCGTGGCAAGGTCAAGAACGTGGAGTCGGATTGCTACGTTATCGAAGCACCACCGCCGCTTGGCGGCAACGAAGAGGAACGGAAGGATCGAGTGGGCAAGGGTTTAGCCGAACGCAGAAAACGTGAAATCCTTGCCTTCATTGAGGAACGAAAACAACCTGTTTCAAAAGAACTGATTCAAAACTTGTTTCCGTACCCTCATTCCAAAGAACGATTCCCTGAATTGGATGCAAGCGGGATTTTGATTTTGCTCGAATCAGAGGGACTTGTTACAAGCGAGTTAAGAACGACGGAACAGGGGGAAATTATTGTTTACTCCGTACCGCCAACAGTGGGCTAAATAAAACGCCCGCTGACCGACGGTCGATCAACGGGCAATGGGAAAACAGTTTTCATACCTAAATACAATGAAGGATTATACCACTATCGAAAAATATATCAATACGTTCGATCCCATCTATGAAGGGAGTAGGGACAAGACCCTGTATGATAAGGGGATTTTGTTACGCAGTCGATTCGGACTTACGGGCGACCATCTTGTGTCGGCATTATTACAAGTCAACACTGATAAATGCTCTCCTCCGTTATCGGACAGCGACGTGCGAAAAATTGCATGTAGCGTTGATAGATCGGACATACCCATCGGTGAAAATGGTGCGGACTCCGCACCATTAAAAACGACTGCCAACAAGAAGGCATGCAAGCCGGAACGAAAGAAACACGTCATCGTTACCAGTCCCGATACCATTTCCGTCGATTCCCTACTATCGAAGTCGGTCAGCATTTATCCGAACTGCCGGGCAACCAGTCCGAACGGAAAATCGACCATCGAAAAAGTGTTGCAAACATTCCGAACTGGCGGGAAGACGAAAGACATGATCGAAGCCGTCCGCTGCGAACCGGACAAGAAACGACGAAACGAATTGAAACTTGAAATTCCCGCAGTCGTCTTTGGGAGCGAACCACAAGCCGAACGAAAGAATACCGCTTGCACACCGAATCAGATACTTTGTTTGGACTTCGATGGTATTCCGGCGGGAGAATTGGAAACGGCAAAGAAAACGATTGAGGCGGTTCCATACGTGTTTGCCGTTGGTTTATCGGTCTCCGGCACCGGCATTTTTGCACTGGTACATTACGAAGGAACGCCGAACTTGAAAACGTTGCTGTCCGCCATGCAAGCCGATTTTCGTTACGAAATTGATAAAAGTCGCTCCGACTTATGCGGACTGCGTTACATCACGTTTGACGAGAACCTTCTTATCAGAGAAAACGTTGCTCCGGCGGTGTTGACGGAAAGAATCGAGCCTGCGGAAACCACACCGGCGGTCAACCAGTTTTCCCTTGCGAAAGGCACCGACGAAATCTTGCGGACAGAATATCCCGAAATGCGTTGGATTGTGGAAAATTTGATACCCGAAGGACTGACGATACTTGCCGGGAAAAGCAAGGCGGGTAAATCTTGGTTTTTACTTCAAATGAGTCTGGCAGTTGCAAAAGGACGGAGTTTTTTGGGATTCAACACGGCAAAAACGAAGGCGGTTTATCTTGCAATGGAAGACTCCGAACGACGTATCCAAAACCGAATGAAACGCCAACAGCAGAGCGGAAGTGCAAACTTGAAAATCCTGACACAATGGGACGGAGGACTCGAATCTCTCGTGCGGGACTTGCCTGCTATACCCGACGTTAAACTGATTATCATCGACACTTGGGGGCGGTTCATTGGCAAAGTGGACGGAAATGACTACCACGAAGTAACCGAAAAAATCGGCAGGTTGCACAACATTGCCAAAGAATTCGGGATTGCGGTCATTGTTTGTACCCACACAAAAAAAGGAGAGGGTGCGAGCGATTGGTTGGACGACGTGATCGGCAGCGCAGCGTTGGTCGGGTGTGCGGATACCATTTTGAAATTTTCACGGGAGCGTAAAAGCGACGAGGGGAATCTCGACGTGACCGGTCGAGACGTTCATGAACAGAGTATTGGAATCCGCCGGGACGAATGTTGGCGGTGGAATTTATCCGATGAGCAAGACCCGGAGCGGCGAGCAGTGAAGGAGGTTTTGAGGAGCGGCAGTCCCGAAGGAATGACCGAACGGGCGATACAACGAGCACGGCAAAATTTGGACGTAAAACGCATTTTAGGGGAAATGATTAGGGACGGTGAAGTGGAGTCTGACATCGGCAGAAAAACCACACTTTACCGACTGACACATGACACTTGTATCAAAAACACCGAGAAATACGCACATGTGTCATGTGTCATGGAGTCAAACGCTCCCGAAAATGACTTTTCGACCCCCGAAGTGATTGAAGGATTTGGGGAGTACGGGAACCCCGATCCGCCGGTTCTCCGTTGCCCGAATTGCGTCCACCACCGCCCTGAAAACTATCCCGATGGACTCTGCGCCGCCGGGTATTGCCAAATGAATTTACCATGCCATGACCACAAAGAAATTACGAAAACCGAAAAAATCGCCAGTTGACCAGTGGCTTGCGGACGAACCTGACCCGTATCGCCACTGCCTCACCTGCAAACACTGCAAGCCGAAAGACCACCCTTTTGGTTTGTGCAAACGAAAACTGCACCAAGCCGACGATGAGCGGTGTCCAGAATACCAACGAAAAGAGGAGAAATTATGAAACGAGCATATCAGAACATCAGAATCGGAAAGAACGGACTCCAGCTAATTGAACACGTTAACCAAATCATTGACGAGTACCGAGCGGCGGGATACACCCTGACACTCCGGCAGGTTTACTATCAGTTGGTCGCAAAGGCGATTATTGAGAACACCGAACGAAGTTACAAGAACGTCGGAAACCTGATTAACAACGGACGACTCGCAGGTTACATCGACTGGTCGGCAATAGAAGACCGGACACGAGACCTTCGGAAACAACCCGCATGGGAATCCCCCGCACAGATACTTGAAGTTGCGGCACAACAATATCAACGCAACCTGTGGGAGACGCAAGAGCATTATCTTGAAGTCTGGGTAGAAAAGGACGCATTGATTGCGGTAGTGGAATCCGCTGCGAGCCGATGGAACGTCCCTTGCTTTTCTTGTCGGGGATACACGTCCCAAACGGCAATGCATGATGCGGCAATGCGTTTTATCGGCAAGGCAGAACAGGGAAAGAATTGTGTGTTGGTTTATCTGGGAGACCATGATCCTTCGGGATTGGACATGACACGGGATATTTACGAACGTCTCGCCGGTTTCGGGGCAACTGTTGCCGTGAATCGCATTGCACTGAACCGAGACCAGATTGATTTGTACAAGCCACCGGTCAACCCGGCAAAAATTACTGACAGCAGAGCGAAGGCATACATTGCCGAACACGGAGAACACTCATGGGAACTGGATGCACTCCCGCCCCAAATTATTGACGGACTGATTACCGGCGCAATAAAAGTGAACCTAGACCAAAAAAGATTGTAGCCGTTCACGGGTTTTTCGAGCGAATTTTCGCATCCTATTGGTATTAAACAACTTACGTCGACCATCAATCAGCAAATTTTCACAAAAACACCACCGAGCGATTTTCATAAGTCCTTGACAATAAACAAGTTACAAAAATTGCTCCCGAAAACCCGTGAACGGTTACTAATACTCTAACCGCCAAGCGTTTGCCGGAGATAATCAGCCCGAACAACGTCTTGGTCGACTTGCGGTTCGCCTTGTATCTTTTGAAGATGTGCTGGTTGCGTGAGCAACAGTAGCGAATTTATCGTTGCAATATCAAAGTCTTCCAGTAGCCCCATATTGATACCGAGGCGAAGGCTAGAAAGATGAAGCATTGTTTCGACGCTACTGATTGTTCGGGCTGTGCGTAGTATCCCGACCGCTCTATTGCACCGGTCTAGCATCATTTCCCGGCGGTTTTTGATTAAAAAATCACGAGCCTGCCGTTCATAAGAAACGATCTGTGGAATCAAATCAGTCATTTTGACGATAAACTCCTCCTCGCTTTTTCCTAACGTAATTCGGTTGCTTATCTGAAATAGGTCGCCGAGAGGCTGCGAGCCTTCACCGTACAAGCCGCGAACGGCTAAATTGGCTTTCTGTAAAGACCGAAAAACTTTGTCAATTTCGCTGGTAGCAATCAAGGCAGGAAGGTGTAACATCATGCTGATTCTCATTCCCGTACCGACATTGGTTACGCAAGAGGTCAAAAAACCATATTTTTCATGGAATGCGTAATCAAGTTTACTGCCAAGTTGGTTATCGACCTGGTCGAGTTGTTCCCAAACTTTTCGAGGAACGAGTCCGCTTTTTGTTGAATGAATCCGAAGATGATCCTCTTCGTTGATCATCACGCAAAAACGTTCTTGTCTATCAATGAGAACGGCATGCATTCGTTCCGTTTCGACGAGTTCCCGCGAAATCAGTTGGCGTTCAAGCAGGTATTCTCTCTCTAACGGAGAGAGTGATTGAATGTCAATAAAGTAGTATTCATCAGGAGAAAAGAGTTTGGCGGCGGCTTGCCGGACAACATCCTGAACCAAATGTCGGTCATGTTCCGTTGCACGAATCGGAAAGGGAAAGCCGATAAAATTACGTGCGAGTCGGATCCGGCTTGAAATGACAATGTCATTTTCCTCACCATCACCGAGGAGCCAAGGACAAGTTTGAGCAAGCAGTTCGTCCAAGTTCATAACAAGTGTACAACGCATCCAAGCGTTCTTCCGTTATTGTATTTTGAATAGGCAGGAAAGTAAAGACCGTCCTTACTCTCCTTTGAGCAGAAATTTTTCGATAACATTGAAAACGGCGGGTGTAACAAGCATTTCATTGTGTCCGACACGGAATTGAATCCATTTTTCCGCTCCCTCCAATCGGGTTCCCTCAGTGCTGACGATGCCGTCATTATCGCCGGGAATCAGTGGACTGAACCCTCGACTGTCGCCGCGTCCGCCGGAAATAATCATGAACGGACAACAAGGAATGCCGAGTGATTTTTCCGTTTCTTCCCAATTGATTCCGAGTTCGTCGCCGCTTCTGCCAGTGAAAAAACGCCGCAACGGATCATTACCGATCAATTTTTCCGCAATGACCGCCCCGTGATTCGGCGGTCCTAACATGACCAGCCGACCGATTCGCGGGTCGGGCGAAAACTGTTGCCGATGTTTCATCTTGTCTTCGGGAACGCGCCAATTTTCGTCCAGCGGACCGCTTAAATAGCGTCGAATCACGATGTTGCCGAAACTATGTCCGATGAAATCAATTCGCTTCACAGTCGGAGGAAAATTTTTGACGACCCGATCAAGCATTCTGGAATGTTCGAGAAGCGACTGCATCGTCGAAGGATAGGACATACAGAAAACGTAATCGTGCGTTTGCTGGTCACGGAGCCAGTCGCCCAATTGTCGGGTCAGCAACACGTTCGACCCGAAGCCGTGCAGAATAATCACTACCGTACCGGTCATGGGAAGGACACCTTCTTCAGTTTGGATTTCTTCGAGTCGGTTCTTACATTCGTTGAATGTTCCGAGGGCACGTTGAACGGCATTGGCATCCAATAGCCGATACGTATTCGTTGCCACGTTTTTTTGAATGTGCCAACCGTTATTGAACAGCACGTCTCCCCAAAACCAGACTCCGCCGGTCGTTTTGATCGGAATCTTTTCGTCCAACTTGCGAAACGGATTCGTCTCCTGTCCCCACAAAGTCGAAGGGAGAAAAGCAAGGAATAAAAAAAACAGGTTGAAACGAGTCATATACGGCTATTTTTCATAAAACGTCATTCCATATTTTCCGATACGATCTTCGAGTTCTGGATTGACGATATTTGCTCGAAGGACCAGATCAACGTCGTATGGCAGCGATGATTCGGCGAACTCTCCGCGCAACGAGAGCAAATCCGGCAAATCAAGGTTGTTTCCTTCCAGAGCCAGGTCAATGTCCGATGCTCTGCCGAATGTTCCCAACGCACGAGAACCGAACAACACGGCGCGGTCAACGTGAGCCGCCTTCGCCAGAATTCCCCGAATCTCTTCACGGTTTTTTGGTGTCAATCCATCGTTCATTCTTTTTTTGCCCTTTCCTGGAGTACCGTAACACATTTTCGCAACATCGGTTCAAACTCGGTTTTGATCCAATTCATCGCCAAATGGGCTGTTGATACATCGTAAGTATGACTGAGCACATTTCGGGTTTCCAAGGCGTTGAACCAATGCTCCACGTCGTCAATCACTGCCAGTTCAAACGCTTTTTTGATCGTTTCTCGAGGACTATTCACTTCGTAACCCTCAAATGTCAGCAGGTCTTTCAGTGTTTTCCAACACAATTCAAAAGTAAATTCATACGTTTGAACCAAACCGGCAAGTTCCAGTTCGCTGTATTCTTTTTGCGCACACGCCGACTCAAGCCGAGAAAAGGCTTGTTTCAAGTTTTCAAATCGCAGTTTCCAGCGAATGCCTTGGCTTTCCATTATTGGTTCTCCTGCCCGGAGACTGCGCCGGAGTACCGGCTCCGTCCCCGGCTCTTTAAGGTTTATCGGTTTTCAAGTCTGAAGCGATTTTGCAGACAACAGAATGAAGCGGCTCGATTTCATTGGAGCAGATTTCAAATATTTTTACGGGATTGAGATTGAAATAATCATGTGCAATCACATCCCGTAAACCCATGAACCCAGTCCAGTCAATTCCTGTGTATTGTGTCAACAACCCTTTCTGCGTCTTTTTGTCGATTTTCTCAAACATAAATCACCTCTTGCTCTAACCGCTTGAGAAACAATGCCCGCATGAACCGATGAGGCTGAACGATGTCAACGGAACGATGCAAAATATCTTCAAACTCCTCTTTGAGGTGCGTGGCGATGAAGGGGTCCTTGCGGACGGTATCGAAACAAAGGTCAACGTCACTGTCGTCCGTTGCTTCTCCACGCGCAAAGGAACCGAACAAGCCCAACTTTGTGATGCCGTACTTTTCGGCAAGCCGCTGCTTGTTCTCTCCAAGAATTTGGAGTATTTCCTCACGCGTCGGAATCATTGACTTCTCCTTACTTATCGAACGCTTCTCATTATACCCTACCGTCGGATTTTCGCAAAGAGACATCACTCAATCGGTCGGATCGTCGTCTTGAACAAATCTTTGTCTTCCGTCAGTTTCGCTTCGCTGCCGAAAACGCAAATGTTGTTCTGCTTCATGCCATCACGGAACATTGGTGCAAACTTGCGTAAGTCCTCTACTGCCCGCCGCAAATGCGGATCGCGGTACGACCGTAAAGTGTTCATCTTGCGTTTTTTATGCTATTCGGATAGAATCAATGGAGGAGGTGAAACCATGTCTCGCTACATCAATCCGTACACCGATTTCGGTTTTAAGCGTCTCTTCGGCGAAGAAGCGAATAAGGACTTGTTGATAGACTTTCTCAACACATTCCTGCCGGAGAAGCACCGTGTCAAGACATTAGAATTCCGCAACACGGAGCAACTCGGCGTGATTGCCCTCGACCGACGTGCGATTTTCGACATTTACTGCGAAGCGGAAAACGGTGAGCGGTTTATCGTCGAAATGCAAAAAGCAAGACAACATTGGTTCAAGGATCGTGCATTATTTTATGCAGCATTTCCGATTCGGGATCAGGCACCGAAGGGAACCTTCGATATTGACCGCAAAGTTTGGGATTTTGAACTCAAAGCGGTCTATCTCATTGCGATCCTCGATTTTGAATACGATAAGGATGAAGAGCGTCAAAAACTTCAGCGAAATGTCAAGCTGAAAGATCAGGATGGCGACCTGTTTTACGACAAGTTGGAATTCATATTCCTCCAAATGCCGCTTTTTAAGAAGACGGAGTCGGAATTGGAAACGCATCAGGATAAGTGGCTATATTTTTTGCAAAATTTGGAATCTTTTACGTCGTTACCGTCGATTTTTCGTGAGCCGGTCTTTGAGCGTGCGATTGAGACGGCGGAAGTTGCGGCGTTGAACAAGGATGAATTGGTACAGTACGAAATGAGTCGGATGGTGCAGTGGGATAACTATGCCGTGATGGAAACCAAGATCAATGAGGGAATCAGAATCGGCAGAGCCGAAATCGCCCGAAATATGAAAAAGAAGGGACTCGCTCTGACGCTGATCGCCGAAATGACCGGTCTCACGCCAAAAGAAATTGAACAGATGGAATGAAACGAGAGCCGTGTTCGATGTTCAATTCAACGCCGTTGTCGGATGCTGGGCGGCACGACATTCCGATAACGACATGGTGCGCTTCACTAATTGGCATTGGAGCGATTCTTGAATTTTGACAACGGCAGGATGAGTGGCTTTCGACCATCTATCAAATACGCCGGTGAGAGCATCGTAGGCAATCAGATGGCGAACCCAAGTCCCATCTTTCCGATGAATGAGAAAGTACGTTTCCAAAACAAACGGGAATTGCGCCTTTCGATGTCGCTGATTTTCCGAAGATTCCACTGTATTGTAACCTTTGGTCGTACCGAGAATCAGTTGATCGTAATCATTGCGGGCATATCGGACATGCTCACGAGGGAAAAAGAGTTCGCCGCTCGATTTGTGATATTGAAAACGGAGTCCATCTTTCCATAACGACGCATTCTGCAATGTCGTATAGATCAGAAGGGCGATAAAAATCCCAATTGCCCCAAAACCGGCAAGGCAGAAGAACGCTATTATGAATGTTTTCAATAAAGGTTGGGGCAAATCGCCCAGAGTGGGCATATCCCCCAACAGAATCATCGTAATGCCAACACCAAGAATCAGCAACATCCAAGCGAGAAGGGCGACGATTGCTGCAATCATTCGTCGGGAAAAGAGGACGTTGCGAATTTCGATGCAATCGTCGAAATCGTCTGCTTTGAGTTCCCAAGAACGGCAGATTCCGGTCATGACGTTTTCCGGCACGAAGTCGGTCAGTTCGTTCGGAAGTGTCGATAGCGTGTCGGGCATGATGGCAAGTGTACCAGTCTCATACGATTAAGTCCAGAGTCTTTGTGTCCTCTGTAGCGGTGTGCAAGATTGCCAAAATCCCGTCATTCCCGCACATCGACGAAGTGACCGGCAATTCCTGCGGCGGCTGCCATTGCCGGTGAAACGAGATGCGTTCGACCATCCTTGCCTTGCCGACCTTCAAAATTGCGATTGCTCGTCGACGCACAGTGTTCGCCCGGCTTGAGCAAGTCGGCATTCATTCCCAGACACATACTGCAACCGGACTCACGCCAATCGAACCCTGCCGAAACGAAAATCTGGTGCAAGCCTTCCGCTTCTGCCTGCCGCTTGACATTACCGCTGCCTGGTACGACCATTCCGCGGACGCCACTGGCAAGCCGCTTGCCTTTCACCACTTCTGCTGCCGCTCGCAAGTCTTCGATCCGACCATTCGTACAAGAACCGATGAAAACCCGCTGGATTTTAATATCGCTGATTGCCATGCCAGGCTTTAAGTCCATATACTTCAATGCCGATTCTGCCGCTTTACGTTGATTCGGATCGCTGTACAAGTCAAACTCTGGAATCTTGCCGGTGATGGGAGCGGACTGTCCCGGATTCGTCCCCCAAGTAACCATCGGCTCGACTTTGGATGCGTCGAACGTCCACGTTTTATCGAAGACGGCATCGGGATCGCTGGGTAACACCGCCCAGTTTTTCACGGCGGTCGCCCAAAAGTTTCGATCCGGTGCGTAGTCCCGCCCCATGATGTATTCGGACGTTTTTGTGTCCGGTGCAATCATTCCGACCCGCGCACCCATTTCGATTGCCATGTTGCAGACCGTCATGCGTCCTTCCATCGAGAGTTGCACGAACGGTTCGCCGGTAAATTCAACAGCGTAACCTGCCCCGCCGGAAATGGAGAGTTGTCCGATGAGGTACAGAATTAAATCTTTGGCGGAGCACCCTTCGGGCAGGTTTTTTTCTCCGTGAATTCGGAACGTCTGGGGTCTTTTCTGCCGGATCGTTTGGGTGGCAAAGACATGTTCGACTTCGCTGGTGCCGATGCCGAATGCAATGGAACCGAACGCTCCATGAGTTACGGTATGCGAATCACCGCAAACGATGGTCATGCCCGGATGAACGAGTCCAATGTCCGGTGCCCAGGCGTGAACAACACCCTGCTGGGGATTTTTCAAGTCGTACAGTTTTACTCCGAAGATGCGGCAATTTTTGTGTAGGGTGTCGATTTGCGTCTTGGCAACGAGGTCGGCAATCGGCAAATTGCGGTCGATGGTCGGCACGCAGTGGTCTTGTACCGCAAAGGTTTTACTCGGTCGGCGAATCATCCGTCGGGCAACCCGGAGTCCTTCAAAGGCTTGCGGCGACGTAACTTCGTGACAGAGATGCAGATCAACGTAAAGAAGGTCGACTCCGTCTTCCACGGGAGCGACGACGTGGGTGTCCCAGATTTTTTGGAACATCGTTTTGGAGACCGAATCGGACATGACTTTGAAGCGAGAAGGGAAAAACCACCTCCATTATACGGGGAGAGGGAAAATAATCAAGATTGGCAAACAGTGAAACACGAGGATTGCAAAGTCGTGGTAGGTTGCCGACTGCCAATCCGGCTCGGACCTCCGGGCGGCAACGTGCGGTACTCCGCACTAGAACCCGGTACACGTTCGCAGTCGGCTATCGCCGACGCACTCGCCCGGAGGTCGAGTGCCTACCTTTGAACACCCGGAAGGGGGACTTTTTTTCCCCGGTTCCTTGTGGTACACTAGGACGCTGTGATTCTCTTGGATTTTTTCGCAGAACTAAACGGGCAATTTCGGATGAGTACACCATTGGATACTGTTGTTGAAACTCATAATTTGACAAAAGTCTATCGAGACTTTTGGGGTCGGCAGAAGGTTCGGGCACTAAAAGCACTCGACCTGACCGTCAAACGCGGTGAAGTCTTCGGATTGTTGGGACCCAACGGTTCCGGCAAGACGACGACCATCAAACTGTTGCTCGGTCTGCTCTTTCCGACCAGTGGAACGATTCACATGCTCGGCAAACGCGCCACCGACGTGGGAAAGAACGCCAAAATCGGTTATCTGCCCGAAGAATCGTACCTCTACCGGTTCCTCAATGCCGAAGAGACCCTCGATTTCTACGGTCGCCTTTTCAGTATGTCCAATGCAGTGCGCCGCCAACGTGTTGCCCAACTGATTAGTATGGTCGGTCTCGAATCCGCTCGAAAGCGGCAACTCCGGGAATACTCCAAAGGAATGGCACGCCGAATCGGACTCGCCCAGGCACTCATTAACGACCCCGAATTGATTCTGCTGGACGAACCGACGAGCGGACTCGACCCCATCGGCACGAGGAACATGAAAGACCTGATTCTCGACCTCAAAAAACAGGGGAAAACGATTATCATGTCGTCGCACCTCTTGGCGGATGTGCAGGATGTTTGCGACCGAATCGGTATTTTGCATCAAGGGGAACTCAAAGAGTTGGGACGCGTGGAAGACTTGCTGAAAGTTTCCGACCAAACGGAAATCCGGGTGTCGGGTTTGAGCGACGATGCCAAAAATCGAATCACCAAAATTATCGAAGAAGACCCGAATGCCAAACTGCTTTACAGCGGCAATCCTTCGACCACGCTGGAAGACCTGTTCTTGCGAATCATCGAAGAAAGCGAAGCCCGCCCCGGCAAGAGAGTCCGTGGCGGAAAATAATCGTGTACCATACTCAAATTATGAAATCCAACTATTTTTTATTTGTTTCCCTGTGTTTTTTTATACTGGGCTCTTTTGCAACAGCGCAACAGCAGCCTGTGGGCAATATCCACGATTCGAGCCGTGTGAAAATTGCTCTCAACTTTTATTCGTTCAACTCGCCCCTGCTTTCGGGCGAGGAAACGTTGGAAAGTGTCATCGACTTTTGCTCCGATACCGGATTCGATGCCGTTGATATCACTGGCTATTATTTTGCCGGTTATCCCGCCGTCCCAAGCGACGAAGTCATTTTCAAAACCAAACGCCGCGCTTTCCGGCAGGGAATTCAAATCTGCGGCACCGGCGTTCGTAATGATTTTACGATTTCTGACAAAGAGTTGCTGGAAAAAGAAAAGCAACTCGTCAAGGACTGGGTCGTTGTTGCTGCCAAATTAGGAGCACCGGTCGTGCGGATTTTCAGCGGCAATCCTGTTCCGTCCGACGAATGGGAAGAAACCGCCCGCCGGGTTGCCGCCGCCATCGACGAATGTGGAGAGTTTGCCAAACAGTACGGCGTTGTTCTTGCCATACAAAACCATAATGACTTCTTAAGGACGGCGGACGATGTGGAAAAATTGTTTTTGCTCATTAAGTCGGATGCTGTCGGTCTCATGATCGATATTGGAAGTTATCGCAAAGACCCGTATAAAGAAATCGAACAGACGGTCAAATTTGCGGTGTCGTGGCAAATCAAGGAAGACCTCTTTATCAACGGTGTGAAAACCAAGACGGACATTCCCCGCATCGTTGACATTGTGCGTCGAGGCGGTTATCGTGGATACGTTCCCATCGAAATCCTCGGCAAAGGCGACGAACGGGAACGCACAAAGAAGATGTTTGAACAACTCACGCAGACATTAGCCCCGTAGTATTGTAAAACGAATGAACACTAGAAAATGGACACCAGAATCACACCATAAACGGTCATGTTTAGAAAGAGTTTCAAAGGGAGAGTCGTTTTACCCGCAGCGGTGATTTTGGTCATTGCAATGACCATTGCTGCGTATTACGATTCGGTCAAATTGTTCTCTTATGTCGATGCTT